>Ga0136653_10001241_pt1 | contig 13841 bp, 14 predicted proteins | sample LakKivw275mmetaG_FD_94866 | JGI IMG/M metagenome (GOLD analysis project Ga0136653, IMG submission 94866) | Anoxic lake water microbial communities from Lake Kivu, Rwanda to study Microbial Dark Matter (Phase II) - Lake Kivu water 275m metaG... | ecosystem: Environmental > Aquatic > Freshwater >... | reverse complement strand
CAATATAGTAATCTATATATGACTTGTCAATTATTCTTTTTAGTGTGATTCTAGGGCACTGTTGCGGTTTGAAATATGCAGATAAGTTGTCTGTTAAAACCTAAAAAGACTTCTTTTAGTCCTAAAAAAGTAGTATAATTTGAGTTAAATAAAACAAGGTAAGGAGAATATGAGATTAACAGATAACGAAAAAAGAGATGCGATAAAGCTTCTTCAGGAAGGCAAGCCTTTGCCTGATAGATACCGATTTCTCTTGTTCGCTGATGATCGGGAAGTTGAACTTGTATGGAATGGCAAGACGCAGGAAGTCTGCAATTTAGTTTTGCCATTTCAGACCATTGAGCATATTGATGAACCGAGAAGTAATCGTATTGAAAAAGGTAAAGATCAGCTTACATTTTTTGATCCTTCCGGCAGACAGATTAAGGGATGGACTAATAAACTTATCTGGGGTGATAATAAACTAATTCTTTCTTCTCTCAAGAATGGCCCTATGCGGAGGGAGATTGAAAAGCAAGGGGGCTTAAAGCTTATTTATATTGATCCGCCGTTTGATGTTGGAGCTGATTTCTCAATGGATGTTGAGATTGGAGATGAGTCTTTTATCAAAAAACCCTCAGTTATTGAAGAGGTAGCTTATAGGGATACTTGGGGAAAAGGTGCGGATAGTTTTATTACCATGATATATGAACGATTAAGGCTCATGCATGGGCTTTTAGCTGATGATGGTAGTATTTATGTGCATTGTGATTGGCGTTTAAATTCAGTTGTGAGATTAGTTTTGGATGAGATATTTGGAAAGGATTCATTTGGAGCAGATATTGTTTGGAAATATTCTTGGGGACTGCATGTAGATAATGCGTGGAATAGAAAACATGATACGATACTCTATTATACAAAAGGAAACTTTGATGAAGGAAATAGGATATTTAATGGCTATGATGTTATGGAAAAAAGAGGTCAGGAGGTTTTGAGGCGATTAGCAACTGGTATTAAGGGTGCCACGATGGCAGCTGATAAGTCAAAGGTTGAAGATAAAACCTTAAAACTTTCTGGAGATGTATGGGATATTGGTGTAATAAACGCTATGGCAGCCGAAAGAGTAGGCTATCCAACACAGAAACCAGAGGAACTCATTGAGAAAATTATCAAAGCATCTTCTAATGAAGGCGATCTCGTTGCTGATTTATTCTGTGGTTCTGGAACAACTTTAGCAGTTGCCGAAAAGTTAGGGCGTAAATGGTTAGGATCAGATCTTGGTAGGTTTGCTATTCATACATCTCGGAAGCGTCTTATTAAGGTTCAGCGTGAGATGAAACAAGCAGGAAAAGATTTTAGGGCTTTTGAGATTCTTAACCTCGGAAAGTATGAGCGGGAGCATTATGTTAGTGTAGATGGTGATCTCAGAGAGCAGGAAAAACAGCAGCTTTTAGAGAATAAAGAAAAGCAGTTTATTGAACTAATTCTTTCTGCTTATAGTGCTCAAGCTGTAGATTCTTATAATAACTTTGTTGGAAAGAAGCGTGATCGGCTTGTTGCAGTTGGTCCTGTTGATACGCCAGTATCATCAGCTTTTGTTGATACGGCGATTAAGGAAGCCCAGCTTAAAGGGATAACAAAGTTTGATGTTCTCGGATTTGATTATGAAATGGGGGTTGATTTTGCCGAACTTAGTAGTCAGGGTGTTGATGTGCAATTTAAGGTTATTCCTCGGGAAGTTTTTGACCGTCGTGCCGTTGAAAAGGGACATGTGAAGTTCTACGATGTCGCCTACATAGAAATTAAGCCAATAATAAAAGGGCGTGGAAATAATAAAACAATTGCGGTTGAATTATGCGATTTCAGTGTTTTTTATAATCAAGATAGCGTTGAAGAAGCAGAAGGTTCTATTAAGGAGGGCTCAAGTAAGATTATTATTGAGAATGGACAGATTATAAAATTATCAAAAGATAAGAGAACGGCTATTGTAACTAAAGAAGTTTTGACAAGAAAATGGACAGATTGGGTGGATTATTGGGCGATTGATTTTAATATGGAGAGCAGAAAGGAGATTATTCGAACGGTTGATCCTAAGACTGAGAAAGAAAAAGAAGAATGGACTGGAGGATATATTTTTGAGAATGAATGGCAATCTTTCAGGACAAAGAAGGACAGAAAGCTTGAGCTTATTTCTGCCGAGAAAGAAGTTTCAAAAGGACGACGCAAGATTGCTGTTAAGGTGGTAGATATTTTTGGTAATGATACGACAAGAGTGATTGAGGTTAATATATGAGAGAGATTTTAAATTTTATAGAACTGCATTCTATTTCACTTGCTATAGTAATTTCGTTAATCGGTGGTTTATTTAAATTCTGGCAATATATTGATATTAAGAGAAATGAATTGAAGCAAAAAAGATTTGAAAATTATCACAAGCTTATTGAAAGATTAGCAGCTCCGCTGAATAGTGGTAATAATACCTTTTTAGATGTTCAAAAAGCAGCTGTTTTTGAATTGAGGAATTACCCGGAATATAAAAAAGTTACAGAAGACATTTTAGAAAATTGGATAAAACGGGATACTCAACTTAATGATCTGATGAGTGATACTTTGAAGGAACTTAATAAGTAATATGGCATTACACAAAAATTTCCCTAAAGATAAGTTTGCTATTTTAGAGCCGGAGATTCGTTGGTTTCCGGCTGATGAGGCATTGCGTGAACAGGGGTATGAAAAATTACTCCCGCCGTTTGTGCCTGAATTAAGAAAGCGTGTTAAGGATTGGCGGAAAAAGGGGTATGAGGGAGTAAGCTCAACATCAAAGGCTCTATTGAACTGGTGGTTCAAAGAAGAACATATTGTTTATGGGGCAGATGGCAATGTTTCTTCATTCCAGTATTATTTTGCCCAGCGTGAGGCAGTTGAAACCATTATTTGGTTATATGATGTTGCAGGAATAAGGAACAAATATGATCTTTTGCCGTTTGATACTTTGGGGCGTGTGAGCCCAAATATGTTTGATGAGGATTGGCTCCGGCTGGTTATTAAAATGGCAACCGGAAGCGGTAAAACAAAGGTAATAAGTTTGCTTTTGGCGTGGTCTTATTTTCATAAGCTCTATGAGCCGGATTCAGAGCTTTCCCGCAATTTTCTTTTGATTACGCCAAATATTATCGTGCTTGAGCGTATCAAAACCGATTTTGACGGGTTGAAGATATTCTATCAAGATCCTATCCTGCCGGATAACGGATATGAAGGTAGAAACTGGCAGGATGATTTTCAGATAACACTGCACTTGCAAGACGATTTAACCGCAATTTCTCCCACCGGGAACATTTTCCTTACCAATATACACCGTGTTTATGAGGGTGATGTTAAGGAATCATCTTTTAGTGATGGTGACTTAACGGATTATTTTTTAGGTGAAAAGCCTGCTTCAAAAACAAATGAGTCTTTGATTGAGCTTAGTAATATTGTAAGAGATTTAGACGAGATAGTTGTTTTTAATGACGAAGCTCACCATATTCACGATCCTAAGATGGCATGGTTTAAGTCAATCCAGGACATAAATAATAAATTGATGCAGAAAAATAAGAAGATTTCTTTGCAAATAGATTGCACGGCAACTCCTAAGCATGATAATGGATCAATTTTTGTGCAAACTATTTCTGATTATCCACTTGTTGAAGCAATTCATCAAGGTGTTGTTAAAACTCCTGTCCTTCCAGATCAGGCAAGCCGAGCCAAATTACAGGAAAAACAGAGCGCGATATTCACCGAGAAATATGAAGATTATATCAATCTCGGTATTGAAGAATGGAAAAAGACTTCTAAGGAGCTTGAGCCGACCGGAAAGAAATCCATTCTGTTTATTATGACGGATGATACAAAGAATTGTGATGAAGTGCAGGCGTATTTAGAAAAGAATTATTCTAATTTAAATGGAAAAGTGTTGACAATTCATACGAATAAAAGTGGTGATTTATCGGAAAAGGTAACCGGAAAAGCTAAAGAAGAATTAGATCGGCTAAGAAAACAAGCTAATGAGATTGACAATCTGGAAAGTCCTTTTCAGGTAATTGTTTCAGTTCTAATGCTCAAAGAAGGGTGGGATGTTAAGAATGTAACTACTATTGTAGGCTTGAGGGCGTATGTAGCGGCTTCAAACATTTTGCCTGAACAAACGCTTGGCCGAGGGTTAAGGCGCATGTTTTTTGGCCGAGAAGATGTGGAAGAATATGTAAGCGTTGTCGGCACGCCAGCATTTATGGATTTTGTTGAGTCAATTAAGGCAGAGGGAGTTGAGTTAGAGAAACGGAAGATGGACAGCACGACAAAAGCGATTACACCTACAGTTATTGAAATTGATCATGATAATTTAAAGAAAGATATCAAGAAGTTAGATATTGAGCTTCCAATCTTGACACCGAGGATTCAGAGAGAGTATAAAGATTTGGCGAGTTTAAATGTAGCTGGTTTTTCGCATAGCAAGTTGAAGGTAGAAATATTTAGCGAGCAGGAACAAAGAGAAATTGTATTTAGGCATGTAGTTGAAGAAAAGGTTCACCATACGACTATTTTGGAAAGCAATATTGAGCCGAATTATCAGAGTGTTGTTGGTTTTTTTGCACAAAGCATTATGCGTGAGCTTCGTCTTTTCGGATGTTATGACATCTTGTTTGGTAAAGTTAAAGAATTTATTCAATCCCATCTCTTTGAAACAGAGGTTGATTTTAATGATAAGAATACTTTAAGAAACCTTTCGGAAATTGAAGTTATAATGACAATAATTCATACTTTTAAGAATGAAATCAATGCCTTAACAGTTAAAGATGTTGGTGATACTGAAATAAGAAACTATATAAAGGTTAGTAGCAGTCGTCCGTTTGTCGTAAATGATCGGGCGTATTTAGTTCCTAAGAAAAGCGTATTTAATAGGATTGTGGGAGATAGTCAGTTTGAGCTTGAGCTTGCGGACTTTCTTGAACGATTAGACGATGATGAGGTTATTTCTTTTGCGAAGAATTATTACGAAGTGCATTTTAAGATAGACTATAAAAATGCTGATGGGACGATAGCCAATTATTACCCGGATTTCTTTGTTAAGATAGATGAAAAGACGGTTTATATTGTTGAAACAAAGGGGCGTGAAGATTTAGATGATCCCTTGAAGATTAAAAGGCTTGTGCAATGGTGCGATGATGCAAATAAAAGGCAAAAGAAAATTGCCTATAAAATGCTCTATGTAAAGCAGGAAGATTGGGATAAGTATAAACCAAAGAATTGGTTAGATCTTGTTAGGCTCTGCAAATAAATGAATAGAAAACAATTACTCGTTAGTTTATTATGTCTATTTTTTAGTGCTATTACTGTTTCTGCGTATAATGAGGATTACCCACCATATAAGTTTGGAAGCGAGTTTAAGAACCATTTTAAACTACAGAACTTGGCTGGCAATAAGCCTATTTATGAAGACATCAACTACCAACATAAAGATAAAAAAAGCAGTTTTGAGTTAGTCAAGGCTGATCCTGAGCAATACTTTGGAATTAGCTCTTTAGTCATAAAGATCAACAATAAGACCGTATTAAATAATAAATATCATTCAAATGTTATCGGCTTCTATAAAGCTGATATTGATAAGAACGGTTTTGATGACTACATTGTAATATCTATTGATGTCGGAAACGGACTTTTAGGATTTGCTTTTGGAAAGATCTATATCTTCTTAGCTAAGCCAGACGGTAATTATCAGACTATATATTTTGATTCGGTTTATCCTTCTGAAAAAGACTTTATTGATATGGATAAGGATGGAATAAGTGAAATTATTATCGGTGGTTATGAAAATATAGGTAAGCACGCTTATTGGACTTATAATATATATGAAATAAAGAGTTATAAACTTGTGAACGCCAATGCTAAATTTAAGGGTTTTCCAAAGTTTATTTGGTTTACTGACAAACCTAACGATAAAGACACTGGTCATCTTACTCAAGAAGTGAGGAGTAAGTATATGGGCAAGGCAGATAGCAAGATTAAATATGGAGAATTAAGATGAGTAAAAGGATATTAGTAGTGATCTTGGTAATAGTAAGTATGTTCACTTTGCCCCTTTTTGCCCAGGATAAACACCCTATAGATAAACTTGAAGAAGAATGTATAGAAAAAGATTCAACTACAGCCGGAATGAATAATTGTGCTATGGAAGCCTGTAAGCAATGGGATGTGGAGCTAAATAAATACTACGAGCTGTTATTGGGAATTCTTAGCATAGAGGAGAAACAGCAGCTTAAAGTTGCCCAGGTTGCCTGGCTTAAATACCGAGATTTGGAAACTAAATTTAGAATGGATACCTTCTTAAATAATCAAGGGACTATGTATAGTAATATGGCTATGAGTGAAAAGTTAGATATAATAAAGCAAAGAGCGTTAGAATTAAAAAGCTTATATGGCACTCTGAAATCAGCAAAGGAATAAGAATATTGATTGTTTGAGCAAAATTTGAGATAGAATTGATTTAGACAATTTGGATTATTGCTATACCTTAAAGAGGATTTAGGCCTCTAACTGTGAAGTAGGGTAAGCTGCATCACTCCCCGAAAGGGGGGCGGGAAATGCAGTCTTATCGGATTTACTTCACAGTTGCCGGTGGGAATATGCGCCCGCTTTTTGTTGAGCGCTGTTTGATGATGAGAGGAATGATAAAATGAAGAATTCAATTTGGAATAGCAGAGTTGGGTTGATATTTAGGTGGATATTATTTGCTCCGGTTTCATACTTATTTTATTTTCTTATTTATTTAATGGTTTCTTTCTCGCTAGCTCTATTATTAAATATGAATTTACACTGGTATTTTAAAAGTGGAATACTCCTTTTCATATTTTTGCCAGTAGCTACTTTTGTTGTTATTGGGGTGTTTAGCTTGATTTTTTTTATTATCCCAAATACTATTATTTGCGGTTTAATTGTAGGAATACCAATTACTATTTTTGGTTTTATAGACTTATTTAAAGTTTTCACTGGAGAAGATGCAGGAAGTATTGGCTTAGTTCCTTATTCAGTGCTTCAAATATCTCTGATTCTAATTTTTTGGATTTTTTGGTGGTTGTCTATTCTCGAGAATTCGGGAAAACCGAAAGAAGTGCCAAAGAAAGGGATCTCGTTGAGTAGGGATAGCTGTCTGACCGAGAAAACTATAGCTTATTACATAGATGGCTTGTTACCTGAAGAAGCAATAAAGTGTGCAGATAAGCATTTAGCTCTTTGTGCTATATGTAGAGATGAAGTTAATTTAGCTAAGAGAGAAAAAGAAGCACGAGTAAAAAAGGCAAAAAACGATCCGAGATTCAAGAAATTGATAGAATTGCAGAGGAAGAAGTGGGCAATACTTCGGCGTATGGCGAAGCTGGATCCGGAAGAGTAGAAGAGGGGATTAGGGGTGCTAAGGGGGCAAATAATACTCCCCTTCGTTTTATGGGTATTTATAAGCGCAAAGTTAGGCACTAAATAACCGACCGATTATTTATCTCCCAAGACAAATATTGAAAATTTTCTCTTATTATGGTATATTTTTATTGGCACTTGAAAGAGACGCTTCGGGCGTAAGAGAGGGGACGAAAGCCACTGACTCGCTTTTAAGTGTTTTTGGACGCACGAGCAGGAAGGCTTCTGCCGGGGGTCGAAAGACCTGACTGATCGCGCACCGCCTACGCGGCGTCCATAATAATACTGGGTTTGGATATTCCCCATAAACGAATATCCTGCTGAGGCAAGTTCCGGACAATAGAATCCTCAGTAACTCGCGCTGGCATTCCAGATTCGGCTGGACTGATTAAGCCAGCATTAAGTTTGCCAGTCCGGAAAGTCGTTTCCGGCGGCTCTTGGGCGACTGAATATATGCGGTCGCCCTTGTGTTTTATTTTTATTGAAAAAAAGACTTGACAAAAGTTATTTAGAGTATATACTATCTATAGCAAGTGAATAGTGTAGAATAAAAGGCAAATATGGATAAAAAACTTTTAACAAAAGAAGAATTGGCAGGCGCTACTGGTGTAGCAGAATCTACTATAGGTCTTTATCTCAAGAAAGGGCTAATTACCCAACCTGAAATCGTTTCTAACTATAAGGGTAGAAAAGGCCGGATTGGTCTTTATGACCCTGCATGTGTTAACAGGATAAGGAAGATAAAAGAACTAACCGAAGATCCAAACAACTATACTTTGGAAGCAATTAAGAAGCAGTTTGATGAAGAGGGTCGTAATCCACTGCAGAAGGAATTAACGAACATTTTAGCTGAAATCTTAAAAACAAGTTGGGATCGCAGATACAACAAAGAAGAAATTAATGTCTTGAGTAAAGGGATGTATATCGCTGTTAGCACAGGAAGTTCTTCCGAGCTTATTATGGAGAATCTTGAAGAGTTGAAGAAAATTAAAGAAAGAGTGGAAAAGGAAAAGTAGGATATTTTTTTTGTTTTCAATATAGATAGTATCTATAGACATTTAATAGTCAAGGAGGCTTAAATGCGAATTGCAATTTATGCAAGAGTTTCAAAGGACGATGAAAGCCAGGATCCGCAAAATCAGCTTACTCCGCTTAGGAATTATGCTAAGGCATTTGGTGGAGAAGTAGCCCAGGAGTATGTTGATTCGGCTTCCGGTAGCAAGGGAGATAGAGAAGCATTTTTAAGAATGTTGGAAGACGCAGATAAGAGGAAATTTGATTTATTGTTTATTTGGGCGCTTGATCGTTTCTCAAGGGAAGGGATAAGTAATACTTTAGGCTATATTGAGCGCCTTAAAAGAAACGGCATTGCTTTAAAGTCATTCCAGGAATCTTGGCTTGATACGCGCGATGAGGGCTTGGGTCAATTACTTTTGGCAATTTTATCTTGGGTAGCACAGCAGGAACGTAGTAGGATCGTTGAAAGAACAAAAGCTGGATTAGAGCGAGCCAAGCGACAGGGTAAGATTCTGGGGAGGCCGGTCGGAGCAAAAGATAGTAAACAGCGTAGAAAAAGTGGCTATTGGAGAAGATACGATAAAGATAAATAAGGAGAATAACAATGGATAGGGATGTTTTGACGGCACAGGAAGTGGCAAAGATACTACATATAAAACCTAATACAATTCATAGTAAGCGCTGGAAAGAGAAAACCGGTTGTCCTTTACGAAAACATGGTAAGAGGCTTTTGTCTCCAGCTTTAAAATTTTGGGAATGGTTTGAATCCAGTAAAAACTAATGAAAAGATATAATGGTATAAGAAAAACCAAAGCAGGAAATTATGAAGTAAGTTTCCGCATAGTAGGGAGTAAGAGGCGGTTTTGGGAAACCATAAAAGCCAATTCTATGCAGGAAGCCTATGATATAAGGGCCGAGTTAATAGCTCAAAAGCGCAAAGAATTACAAACGCCAGAAGCTGAAAAACTACGCCTTACAACAGATTTTGCTAAAGTTTGGGAAGGAATAAATGAAGGTTTAATGGGAGAACGCAAACCAAGAAAGACGCAGCTTCATTACAAAAAGACCTTCTGGCGGATGTTTGACGATTTTAGAAGCTTAAAATTTCCCTATATACAAAACCCCGGTCAATTAGGACTTGCATTCTTTGAACAGTATAAGAATTATTACTGCAATGAACTAAATAGACCCAAAGGATTGAGGGGCGAATTGATATATGTTAAAGCGATTATGAAGCGGATGTATAAGCTTGGATTTTGTAGCGAAAAGATAATCAAAGATATAGCCGAGCATATTAAGAAGCCGAAGCCGAATAAGAAGCAATATCCTGAGATTAGCAATAGCAAGATTAACGAACTTTTAACTTTTATAAAGAAAGATAAGCCAGATTGCTATAGGCCAATTTATTTTATGAAACGGACAGGGAGAAGAGTGGAAGAAACAACGCTTATTGAGCGAAGAGATGTTGTTTGGGAAGGTATTAAGCCTGTCAAAATCAATATACGCGCAGAAATAACTAAAAGTGATGAGTATGCCCCTTTGAATCAATTAGATTCGGAATTAGAAGCTTTTATTAGGGAAGCTTATAAGGAATCCTCTAAACAAAAATCCCCCTATTTATTCCTTACAAAGCGAGGTAATAAATTTAACCAACGAAAACTTTGTGTATATTTGAAGGAGATTAGTGGCAAAATTATAGGGATAAAGATTACTAACCATTATTTCCGCCACAGATATTGGGTGGAGTGTGGTAAAAGTAATGTTCCTATTGTAGACGCTATGGCAATATCCGGGAATAAAGATCCGGATGTAGTAATTGCTTTTTATAGCCATAGCACAAATGCAGGCCTGGCAAAAGTGCTTGAGCTAACGAGAAAATAGTGATATGATTACAGTGATTTTTGGTGGTGTTGCTGGTGGTAAAAGAGGCATTTTAAGCACAAAAGGGGGGTTATCCCTGCCTCTCCGATTAGTCTTTTATGCTAACCGGAAGTATTCCAATACTTACCCACCAGAAATACCGCAACACCTATTAAAATCAAGTAGTTATATACACAGGATAGTAAAGCCATTTCAAGATATCACAATATCTTAGAAGTGGCTTTTTTGTTATTTTGGTGGTGAATTGGTGGTGTTTTCCCGCCTTTTTTGACCTCTGGGTTTTGGCGGAATATAAATCAAACTTGGAACGATACGGCTCGTGTATTGACTTTCCGAACCACCGAAAGCAATCGTTTTTGGGTGAGGTAGATGTGGATCTATTCAAGAATCCTGAACGGTGCGAGGGAAGATATAGCTAAGAAAGGTTTTTGATCGGCCCAAACCAGTAAGGATTACGGTCAAATTCTAACTTAGCGTTTAAAAGTGAGCATAATTTAGTTAATCATCTGCCTATTTTACTTTAGGTTAAGATAAAAATATCGTTGAAAGAGGGTTTAGTAAATACCGAATTATACAACATATCAATTTAATATATTAGCTACTGGGAGGGTTGAATTATGTCTTTTCAAGTTAGAAACGCATATGCCAAGTTTTATAAGAAAATAAAAGGTAGAATCAACCAAAAAGGTAATTTTGTTCCATTTAAGAGAAAGGAGAAATAATGTCAATGCTTACACCTGTTGAAGCACATAGGGCAAGGTGTCTTGATTGTCAAGGCGGAAGGCCATCTTTGGTAAGGAAATGTGAAGATCAAAATTGTTTTTCTTTCCCTTACCGTTTTGGGAGAAATCCTAACCGGAAGGGGATAGGCGGTAGAAGGCACCGTATTGCACAGAAAGGATAACTTAAGTTATGGAAAACGCTACAAAGTTAGCCCAGGGACATGAAGACCATTCGGATCTGGAATTAAGCATAAAACAAAGGAGATTTGTTAAATGCTACCTTCAATCTGGTAATGCTTCTGCTGCTGCGCTTAAGGCAGGCTATAAGAACCGTCAGAGAGGCTTTGAATTAGTGTCAAAGCTTGTCAATTCAGGTTTATTCCGGGAGTTTTTGGAACAGAATGGCTTAAATGATAATGAATTGATAAAGGTTTTAAAAGAAGGATTACAGGCTACTAAAGTTGTTGGCTATCTTAATAATAAGACTAATGGCACCCAGAAGGTTTCTGATGAGTTCGTTGAAATTCCTGATTATAATTGTCGGCATAGATATCTTGAAACAGCGCTTAAGTTGAAACATCTCTTTCCAGAGAAAGAAGAGTATGCGCGAGAAGAGGATAGTAAGAATAATAACCATAAACCAATTATAATAGCTATTCCGCCAGAAAGAGCAGATGACTACAATAGGAGATTAAGTGGGATTTCTAATGAATCTGATAGGATATAGTTTAAGGTCTTAGTAGATAAATGTTAAAGAGGCACTATGGAAAATTAGCCGAAGAAACAGAAAACACGTAATTTCTCCTTGTTCCGGCTTTGGTTAGATAGTATAATATATGACATTAAACAGGAGGTAGATATGTCTGAGGACAGATTAGAAAAACATAGGAAATCTGAGAAAAGAGAAGATGCCGGAGTTTTCTTTCAGTGGCTTGAATCTAATTGCCATAATGCTGTTTCTCATGAGAAATTAAGAGCTTCAATAAAAGATAAAAGAGGTGTAGTCGCTAAACTTATAGAAGAGTCTTAATGAAAATAGACTGTTTATTAGATGCAAACTCCCTAATTAAGTATTATGTAGACCTTCCCGGATCTGAAACAATCAAACATCTGTTCTCAAGCCCGTTGGTTCAAATCAATATTGCAAACATACAAATCGTAGAGATCATTTCATTATTCTATCAATTTCGTAGGCAGGGTGCAATTACATCTGATGAGTTAAGGGAAGAGTTTAAAGACACATTTTTTAATGACATCAAGATTAAAAAAATATTAGTTTATGATTTTGCAGAGCGGCATATTATGGACTTTGAGGTGTATGATACGATCACCAATACTCCACCACCATTTAAACATGTCAAGAGGGTGATGGTTCCTGAGTGGGGAGGCTTTTATCAGCAGCTAAAAGATATCGCTAATAATGTTGACGCAATATTATTAATGATTATGCGAGAAATGCACCTTATTACTCAAGGGCAATGCCATATTGTAACTTCTGATGGACATGTTAAGATGGTAGCAGAATCATTTTCTCATAAATTGAATGTTATAGATCCAGAAAAGACATCTGTTAATGATTTGCGTAAGATATTTGATGTGAGGAACAGTAAAAGGATCCAGGTAAATCTTAAAGCAAATTGTATTGATTGCGCTTCCCAGTTATATTTAGCTACAGCAAAAACCAGTAACATATCTGATACGGGATTATGTCTTGAAATAAGAGATAAATTAAAAGTAGGTAAAAATGTAGAAATAAAATTGTCTACTTATGATAGAAGCAAAGTTATGAATGACATTAAGGGCCAGGTTGTATGGAGTGATTACACAGCAGCAAGAGCAGGAATTCAATTTACTAATTCTATTAACTCATCGTATTTTCTTAACTGAGTTTATTTAAAGTTAAGACTCTCTAAAAGTTCACTAAATTCCTCCAAATTAACGAACGATTATTTGTGAGAATTTTGTTAAGATGAAAATACGGGCTAAAAAGAGGGAGGGGGATTATTTGGTTGTTAGACTTACTTGCAGTTCACTTCTATTATCAAGCTGGTAGATAAGATATTACTTGACAGGGGTTGAAAATTTAGTAAAATAAGATATACTTTAATTGTTACATCCCTATCTTTGCGTAAGCAACGGTAGGTTAAAAAGGGTCGCCTTCACGGCGGCTCTTTTGCTTTTTAAGGATGCCTGGAATGATGTGTTCTAGGTTTATTATAGATTTGGCGTGCTCTTTTAAATCGTAACTCTTGCGATTGTCGTTCATTATCATTGCTACTTGAACAATCTTTTTCAATTCTTTTAGTTTATTTATAACCGGCACAAAATCACCATCTCCACTTACCAAAATTGCTGTGTCATAAGCATTTGCTATGCCTAGAGCTATCATATCCACAGCAATTTTGACATCTACTCCTTTTTCTATGTAAGTCCATAATTCATCTCTTGTTATGTAAGGTTTAATTTTGTTCATAGTTTCTTTTTTTAATAGGATAGGTTTCCTTACATATTTCCCCTCTGATATATATACATTAGCGTAATTCTTTATCTTTTCTATATATTTTTGTTGGATTCTATACATACGAGGATTGATCCCCATAATAAATGGTGAATAATAATAGCGGATTTGTTTTAACTCTCTGTTTAAATTACACAACTTAGAAGCTAATTCTTGAATATCGAGAATATGGGTTTTGTAACATTCCCAAAGGGAATGAAATAAATTGCTTCCATCAACAAAGAGTATAACTTTCTTTTTAGGCTTAAATAGCTCAGATTGCATAGTTACAATATAGT
>Ga0136653_10001236_pt1 | contig 13853 bp, 11 predicted proteins | sample LakKivw275mmetaG_FD_94866 | JGI IMG/M metagenome (GOLD analysis project Ga0136653, IMG submission 94866) | Anoxic lake water microbial communities from Lake Kivu, Rwanda to study Microbial Dark Matter (Phase II) - Lake Kivu water 275m metaG... | ecosystem: Environmental > Aquatic > Freshwater >... | reverse complement strand
TCTCGGGATTTATTTTGGTAATAATTTACCTTTTCTTTTCATGAAACTTCTCAAAGTAGATCCTTTCTATAAACAAAGATGGTTTGTTTTTATAGGAGGAGTGATTTTTGGCTATGACTGTATCGGGATATTGTTCAATATAAATAAGTTCCCAGGCCACTATATAACATGTTTATTTTCACTAATACTAGTATTATTTGTTTTAATTTATTCGGCTATTCTTTACCTTCAGACTTCAAGCGATAATAAAAATCTTAAACCAATTATAATTCAATCTCTGATTATACAGACCTTATTGGGGGTTACCTTATTTTCGGAATTTGTAAAATAATTAGCAGAAAGTGAAAAGTGAATCATTAAGCTTTTAATTTTAATAATGGATTAAAAGTCGTTTTTAATTTATTAATTGAGCTTAGAGAAATGGAGAGTTATATTTTAACGTTCCGGAAAGTTGGTGAAATGAAATTACATGGAAAGCAAGATTAGGTAGTAGTCCCCTTCAATAATTGGCATGACGGCATTTATTTGGTGAGACTAACAGGTGACGGTAAAGTAATTGATAGTCAAAAACTGACAATAGTGAATCATTGAGACTTAAGATATGGCCAGGGTTCAAAAACCAGTATTTACCTTTTAAACAGTCATTTGGAAGGTGAGACCATGAAATGGTTCCACCTCCTGCTACCAAGCCCGCGTTCGTTCACCTGTGGCGAACTCCGAGGGACGTCGCCTCACTCCGTTCGGTTCCGCTTCCCGTCTCCCCAACTTATCCCTACTGTTGACATTTATTAACCTTTGAATGAAATCATTGCGGGGAAATGACGTTTATATTAGGATATGACAAACAGGGAAAACTACCGTTTTGAACGTCTTGCCACCATCCTGCTGCTGCTGGCTTTTGTCCTCGTGGTCATCACGGGTATCCTGTCGTTCACCAGGCTTAACAGGATCATCTTTACCGTCAACAGGTTGCTGCATCCCGACCATGACCTCATCATGGTCAAGGAAATATACAATGACCTTAATCGGGCCGAAAGCTACGTTAAATCATACGCCTTGTCAAAAAACGAGGATGATATGGCGCAATACAATGACCTTGCTGACCGGACCAATGCCAGGATGAGAAGACTCCGCAAAGTGCCGGATAGCGACAGTATCCCCGCTTCATTTTATGATACGCTGGATGTGCTGGTGAAAGAAAAGATCAATATCCTGGACCTTCTGTTGATCGTCAATAACCAATTCCCTGTGGCACAAGCCATGGATGAGGTCATGAAAAACATTTCGTCGGAGAATAAGGCAGCCGCGACGGTGAGCGATAAGGTGGCCGACACTGCCAAAGCGGCCGGGGTGACGAAAAAGGATAATTTCTTCAGAAGGCTGTTTTCGAAAAAAGAACGAAAAAACGATCAGGCGGGTGACTCCATCCCCATCCCAAAATCTTCCGTCCCCGTGCTGACACTGGATCAGATCAGCGAGCAGGTGCAGAAGGCAGAGCAGAATGCCATAACACGCGAACAATACCTCAGGGAGCAGGAGTTGAAGCTGTATCAGGATGATAAGGTCATTACGGAGAGGCTGATGAAAATGATCGGGGATCTCGAGATACGGTCTGTCAACAACCTGAAGCATAACACGGAGGCGGCCGAAAAAGAGGCGGCAGAGGTGAAACTGATCATACAATCGTTCGGCATCGCATCGTTGTTTCTTTTGCTTCTTGCCGGCGGGGTGATATTCCTCTATGTGAAAAGGAACAACGAGTACCGCATCATCCTGAAAAAGGCCAGGAGCGATGCCGAAGAGCTGGCACAGGCCAAACAACGGTTGCTGGCCAACATGAGCCATGAGATCAAAACGCCGATGAACATCATCTCCGGCTATCTCCGGCAGATACTGGGGAGCCCTTTGGATGCAGGGCTTCATGACCGGCTTGTGATCGTGAAAAAATCCTCCGATCATCTGCTACATCTTCTGAATGACCTGCTTGACCTCTCGAGGCTCCAGGCCGACAAGATGAATCTTGTAGCCGTTGATTTCCGGCCTGTCGACCTCCTCAACGATATCTATCTCTGGTTCAATCCTGCTGCCGGCGACAAGCATCTCCGGTTGATCCTGGATACTGCTGACGACCTGCCCGGAGTCCTCCATGGCGACCCGGTGCGGCTGAGGCAGATACTGTTCAATCTGGTCAGCAATGCCATCAAATTCACCGACCAGGGCACCGTCACCATCAGGGCATATCCCGGTGAAGAAAGGTACGACAAGAGGATCATCGTCTTTGAAGTCGCTGACACAGGTAGAGGCATCGTTAAGGAAGATATGGAGAGGATCTTTTCCGAATTTGAGCAGGGCAGGGCAGAGGCAGGCAAAACGGAAGGTTCCGGCCTCGGGCTCGCCATCACCACCCGGCTCATCGAGCTTCACGGAGGGTCAATAAAAGTGGATAGCCATCCCGGGGAAGGATCGACGTTCAGGGTAGAAATACCCTTTCAGGAGGGCAAAGATAACGGCGGTGACGGTGAGACCGTTTATACTGCAGGAACAGAAATCCTCGCGGGGAAAAAAGTGCTCATAGCAGATGATGAAGCATACAACAGGAGCCTGTTACGTCTCATCCTGGAGAAATACCGTTGCGACGTGTCGGAGGCATCTGCAGGGAAGGACGCGGTACAAATGGCAGCCGTGGTGGGAGCGGATATCATCCTCATGGATATCCGGATGCCGGGGCTAAACGGCCCCGAAGCCGCGGCGGAAATAAGGAAGCAGGCGGAAAAGAACGGACAATCGATCCCCGTCATCGCCTTGTGTGCCGACCCGTCAGCCGAAGATCAGGATAAGCTGCTCCATAGTGGCATCGTGGCCTGCCTGGCCAAGACATTTGAGGAAGATGAACTCATCAGGATGATCGCACACCATTTGCAAAAACGGGTTGCTCATCATACGGGTGTGACGGCAACCCACGAGGCTTCCCTTACCCCGGAATTAAAAAAGAAGAGCACGGTGTCTCCCATATATGATCTGACCGCTCTTCGAAACAGTTGCAACGGGAACATGAAATTCTTCGATGAAATGATACAGATGTTCCTCGAAGATACCGGCAATGCTTTGACGGACATTGAAAGGCAAATCGGGAACAAGGAATGGCATGATGTGGCCGAACTGGCTCATAAGATCAGCGCCCCATGCAGGCATCTGAAGGCGGATATCCTCTACCGGCAACTGAAAATGATGGAACAGCAGTCGGAATCCGAAGACGGCCGTCACCTGCTCGGAGAGTCGCTCAGACAGGCCAGGCACGAATTTGAACTCATCCGGGAAGATATCCTTAACTATCAGAAACTCAAATAATCCAGCACTATGCAAAAAGATCATTTCAGGATCTTTGTCGTCGAGGACAATGAATGGTACAACCGGCTTTTAGTTCATTATCTGACCCTGGATCCGGAGTTTGAAGTCAGTAGCTTTTATAACGGCGGTGATCTGCTTAAGAATCTTCATGATTCGCCTGATGTCATCACCATTGATTACCGTCTGCCCGACATGAACGGAAGGGATCTGCTCCGGAAGATCCGTGAGAAGGATGATCCGGCTGAGGTGATCGTGATCTCGGAACAGGAGGATATCCAGACGGCGCTGGATCTCATGAAGGAAGGCGCTTTTGAGTATCTGGTCAAGAACGATGAGATACAGGCCAGGTTGAACCATGCCATCGGCAAGATCAGGCAAAATGCGGGGTTGAAGACACGTATCCGGGCGCTGGAGAAAGAAGTGGGTGCCCGTTATGGATTTGAGCAGGTCGTCACAGGTAAGAGCCCGGCGATGGCAAGGGTGCTGGAGCTAATGAAAAAGGCGGCCGACAATAACATCACGGTCACCATCACCGGCGATACGGGCACAGGCAAGGAGATGGTGGCCAAGGCCATCCATTATAACTCACGGCGCAGGGATAAGCCGTTTGTCGCCGTGAACATGAGCGCCATTCCGCCGGAATTGTTCGAGAGCGAATTTTTCGGACATGAAAAAGGCGCTTACACTGGCGCCATTGCCCGGCGCAAAGGCAAATTTGAAGAAGCCGGCGATGGCACCCTTTTCCTGGACGAGATCCTCGACACCGACATTAATTTTCAGCCCAAGCTTCTTCGCGCCCTTCAGGAGCACGAAATAACACGTGTGGGCAGCAATGAAGTCGTGAAGATAAATTGCCGCCTCATCGTCGCCAGCAACCGCAACCTTCAAAAGGAGGTCGACAAGGGTAATTTCAGGGAAGACCTTTATTACCGCCTCTTCGGCCTGCCCATCGATTTGCCGCCGTTGCGCGAAAGAGGAGGTGACATCCCGCTTCTTGCAAACCATTTTATCGATGGTTACTGCCATGAAAATAAAGTCACCTTGAAAATGCTGTCCCCTGAAGCCCTGAACCGCCTGTTGAGCTATTCATGGCCCGGCAATGTGAGAGAGCTGAAGTCGGTGATAGAACTGGCTCTCATTCTCGGAACAGGCCCCGCCATCGAAGCAGGCGATATCCTTTTTAGCCGCTCCGACATACTGAACGACATGGTTTCAGAGGAGATGACCCTGAGAAACTACAATAAAAAGATACTGGATATCTATCTGAATAAATACCAGCACAACATTCCTTTCGTCGCACGGAAACTTGGGATCAGCCAGGCTACAGTCTATCGCATGATGAAAGGATGATGTTCAGAATCACGGTTTCTCATTTTGAGAAAAATCCTCTCAAAGTGAGATAAATCACCTCTTTCCATTGCAGATTATCGTATTGATTTCCAACCTCATACGCTTGATGTTATGCCCGGGCATACTATTGGTAGTCACTCTGGCCGAATTTTTCAAAGATCATTACCGGTAAAATGTCACAGCGGTAGATGAGCAATAAAATTTTCAATATCAACTTTTTAAATTATTAAACCATGGAAGAAATGGAAATCAAGAGAAGATCGACGATGTCCTTAGGATTAGCATTGGTCATCATGATTGTGATCGCCCTGGCCGGAGGCCTTGCTTTTATTTTGGAACACCATGCGGGAGTGAAAAAATTAACCGCATCGGAGCAGGTGCTGGCAGAGCAAAAGGAACAGGTGGCGGCCACTTTTGACAGGATTGAGCAAAACCTGGCAAGCATACGCCAGTATGAAAGCATGATCTCCCAGCAGATAGCGGGACCTGAAATCAACAGCAACATGGGACCTGAAGAGAAAATCCAGAACGAGATCAATTATATCAAAGATCTGCTGGACGAGAACAACAAGATGATTGCGAGCCTTAACACCGAGATTCAGAAGAAAGATTCACGCATTGCGGCCTACCGCAAGGATGTGGCGAATCTGGAGAAGAAGGTTGCCGGGTTTCAAAGCCAGCTTGATGAGCTGATAGCCGAGAGAGATGCATTTAAAACTAAATATGACAGTACGTTGACGATTAAGAACAACCTGGATGACCAGGTAGGACAGCTTAACCATGATATTGCCGCCAAAAGCGGTATCATTGCGGATCAGCAGGGCCAACTGGCGCGGCAGGACACCTCGCTGCATACGGCCTATTATATCGTCGGTACTTATAAAAATTTGTATTCCGGTAATATCCTGGAGAAGGAGGGAGGATTCCTTGGAATTAACAGGGTGAAAACACTGACAGGAAATCCTGATCCGTCATTATTCAAAAAGATTGACACCAGGGCATTGCATGAAATCCCTCTGAATGCCAAACACTGGGAGGTGGTTACCGGCCAGGATCCGTCTTCTTATAAGGTGACTGTACAAAGCGACGTTGCCAAAACTCTCACTATCACCGATCCAAAAGTTTTTTGGGCCAAGTCGAATTACCTGGTGATTGTTGTGCGGGGGAATGAACAATTGGCATCGGCGAAGTGATTTATATATAATCCCGGGTGACGGGTGACCGTCACCCCTTTTTAAACGAATCATCATGGTATAAACGCAACTATCCGCAACGGCGCTCCGCTGCCGTCCCTGATCTTCATGGGGAAAGCCATGATCCAGAAGCCTTTGGGCGGAAGCCGGTCGAGGTGGGCCAGGTTTTCATAGCCTGTGATGTTGGCAGGGTAAAGGATGCGGTGAGTCATGAAGTCTTTGGACTGGCCATAGTCGATGCTGGGCGTGTCGAGGCCTACAGCCAGAATCTTGCGGTTGTCGACAAGCCATTGCGCGGCTCCGGGATCGATTCCCGGAAAGTGAAGATTCTCAACACCCTCCTGGTCCGTCAGAGTTGTGCCTATGTATTTTTCTTTGTCGGGATAATATTTCCAGAAACCGGTATTGAACAAGATGATCGCATTGTAGGGGATGCGGCCATTCTGTCTTTCCCACTCCTGCAAGTCGCCGGCAGTGATCCTGTAATCACGGTCGGCGGCGGCTTTCTGTGAGACGTCTATCAACACTCCCTCGCCTGTGAGACGCTCCACAGGTATCTTCTCAACACTGTTTCCTCCCTGTGCGAAATGAATGGGCGCATCGAAATGCGTCCCGCCATGCTCTTCGGCACTGAATTTAAAAGATGAGTAATAGTATCCTTTATCGTTGATGCCTGCGAAGACCGTATCATGCCTGAACGGCACATTCGTCGGCCAGTAGACTGACTGTTCGTCGAAGGCCCAGGTCAGGTCGATCCATTGGCCGTTTCCCAGGACAGCCAGGGGATCTTTCCGTTGACTGCAACCTGCAGCCAGTAAGAGAAAGATCACAATAAAAGTAGTTCTGCTCATTTTGAATCTTTTTACCATGACACAAATTTAGAGTTAAATTCCAATTTCAGGCATTTAGGAGATAAGATGATCACCGATAATGCCATAGCTTTGGCTATCGTTGTGTGACTGTGAACAGCTGGCTTCGACTAAGTGATCTGATGATCACCGACTCAATGGTTACCTGCCGATGATTTCTTCATTTTCGGCTCGCCATGCCGGGTCGACGATGCAGATGAAGACCAGATCGCCCCGACCTGGATTGTGGATGAACTGGATTGCATGGGGCGGGATATAGATGGCCTGCCCGGCATGTACTTTTTCCGTCTCATTATTGATATGCATCACCCCTTCACCCCCTATGATATAATACACTTCGGAGGTTGTCAGCCGGTGTGGAAATGACGTGTTGCCAGGTCTGACGATAGCATGTGCCAGACTATAACGCAGGGCGATGTCCATTTTGTCAGGATGCAATAACTCACGCAGAATCGCGCCATCAGCCGCGATGAATTCTTCGCAATTTTTCAGATCAGGGATCAGCATGGTAATGAAATAAAATATGCAGGTAAAGGTCCAATCCGTTAATTTCCGGCGAAATTAAGAAACCTCTTCGGATTTTCCACGTCAAGCTGCTATCGAATATTATATGTGATTCCTGAACTGCATAGTGAGATTAACCAATTTTTTGCAAAAATTATTTTAAAACATAATTTTGCTTCGGTGTATTCCGGTTTTCCCGGTGCCGGAACCCAATGTAAATAAGTTTTAATCTGACATTCTTCTGTTATGAAATTAAGAATTTTTCCATTTGTCATTCTCCTGCTTATGACAGCATCCTGTAAGAAAGAAGCTTCCGAGTCACCTGACAACACCGTTACCCTGGGGGCTATTCTCGACCTTTCGGGTGATTACTCCGAGGAGGGATTGGCGGGCAGGGCGGCCATCGGGCTGGCAATCGACGACCTGAACCGGCGTTATGAATCCATTGGCTCACCGGTACATTTTGCGTGCAATTATGTTGACACGCACCTCGACACCGTTCTGACGCTCGCTGCGGCCAGAGAGATGTACGACCAGGGGATCCGCCTGCTGGTGGCAGGGCCTAATAACAGCGCCGGCTTGCAGGCTGTCAACTCCTTTATTAATGAACACCGGATGCTGGCGCTGACCTGCTTCAGCTCAGCATCCTCGCTGGCCATACCAAATGATTATATCTTCAGGCTGATCACCGATGATAATGTACAGGGACAGGCATTGGTCAGGATGATGCAGTATGATTCCATCCAGACATTGGTACCCATCTGGCGTGAGGATACCTATGGGACAGGCTTGTATGAGACGGTGAAGCAAAAGCTGACCGACATGGGCGGAACAGTTTTACAGGGCGTCAGTTACCTGCCGGAAGCAACTAATTATCAGGAAATGATTCAACAGATCGGTCCCCAGGTTACCAATGCCATTGCAACCTATGGAGCTTCCCATGTGGCGGTGATCCTTATTTCTTACCAGGAGGCCCTGGGATTCATGCAGGCCGCGGCTGAGGTGAATGACCTGACAAAGATCAGATGGTACGGCTGCGACGCTAATGTCCAGAAGGTCACCATATCATCCGACCCGGTGGCCGGCCCTTTTGCCAATCACGTCCGTTTTCTGGCTCCCATCATGGGTATTGGAACTGCCGGCAATCTGCCTGCCACCGCCCAGGAACTGGATAATCAGATATTTGCTCTGACGGAATTCCATGCCACCGCCTATTCACTCACAGCCTATGATGCTGTAAAGATTTACGGGCTGGCCTATGACATGGTCCAGGCATATGATGCCACAAAGATCAAGACCGTGATACCGTCGATATGCGACTCATACAATTATCTGGGCATTTCACGCAAACTCAATGAGGCCGGCGACCTGGTAACGGCCAATTACATCTTCTGGACGGTTGTGCCCGCCGACGGAGGCTATGCATGGGACAGCTACGCTACCTATGTTGCCGATGGGGATTACATCGTGTTGCGCTAAAGAGAATCGGATTATTTCTCTTTGTCCAGTTTGAAGAACCTCTCCGGATTCTCCACGGCAATCTGATGAAAATTTGTCTCTCCGAGAAAAGCTCTCAGGTTGATGGAGAAGTGCTTCTCGGTCGTTTTCATTGACACCAGGAAGAAATCGGTGCCGAACAGGATGCGGTGATAAAATTTCTGATCGGCGCTGCGGCGGCTTTCTCCGAGTAACACTTTCAGTATGTTGTTGAAGCGGTCGTCTTCCCAGGTGTAAGAGACGTCGGCATAAAAGTTCTCATACTTCATGATGAGATCGCGGATGGTGGAAAACCAGTTGTCGTTATCGGCCAGCGGGACGTTTTTCCAGAAGTCCCATCCGCTCTCAAGGTATTTATTTATCTCGATATCACCTCCAAAATGCCCCATGGATATCCTGAGTTTGCTAAAATCGGGAGCCTTTGTGCCGGAGGCTACTTTATCCATGTATCCTTGTAACTTATCGTGATCCATCAGGTAGTCATAGTTGATGGGATCGGTGAAATGCCACGACAGGGGTGAATTTTTCTTCTCGGTATATTTCTCCCCGGTAACGGGGTGTTCCAGCATGTCGGGGGTATATTTCCCACGGTAATACACGGGCCCCTTGGAGCAATGGACGATGATGGGCAGGTCGTTTTTGATGGCGTATTCATATACTTTATGCAAACGAATATCAAAAGGATAATAGCCCAGGGCGGGGTAAAGCTTGATGCCGGTGAAGCCACGTTTACCTGTATAGTGCCTCACCATCTCAACCACGTCAGGATTGCGTGGATCGGCACAGATAAAAGGAAAGATGATATCTCCATACCGTTCTTTCAGGCGGGCCAGTTCCTCGAGCTGCTCCCGGAACGGTTTGACGGGCTTTCCCGCGGCCATGTGCTCCATGTCCATCGACAGGACGGCAAACCGGGTCCCGGCAGGGTAGTACCATTTCAATATGTTCAGGACATCTTCCTGTGACGGCTTATTGATGATGCCGAGCATGCGCACGACACGGTCCAGGACATCGTCATCGGAGCGGAATCCCAGGTCATGAAGAAATTTCATCAGTCTGACCAGCGTACCGTTATTTCTCAATTTTTTAATCGAAACCATACTGTAAAAATGGTCGGGGACGTGATCCAGGGTGAACGTGTGGGTATGTGCGTTGATTATCTGCATAACGGTTTATTTTAAAGATGATGGAACTGTCGTGGTCGATTTTTTCAATGGTGTCACGCGGCTCAGGATGTCGAACCAGAAGGGTGCTCCCAGCGAGGTGGCCACGGCGGTGAGACTGATGCCGATGACTTTGAGAAGCCACAGGACGATGGTCCACCAGACACTGCCTTCACATGAAGGTATATTATCTTTCGACCATCCCATGGGTATGCCCAGGTCGGTGAGCACATCATAAGTCGTGATGATCTGCTGAACCGATCCCTTGACATTCAGGCTGTCGCGGGCCGGCGCTTGACTGCTCGCCGGCACAACAACGACATCTACCCGTGCCAGCGTGTCGGCACGGTTTCGCAACACAATGTGTCCTGAAACATCTTTCTCGAGCATCTTGCCCGCATCGGCTGCAAAAGAGGCGAACTGTTCCGCCTGGGCTTTGTTCTTCCACATCCTTATCGAAATATCGATCGTGTCGATATTCAATGCGGCACACACGACAAAAGCGACCAGGAACGACATGATTTTCGCTTTTTTCTTGTACCACGACGACAGGCGGTCCATCGACGTGTTGAATATCCTTTCGATTTCTTTCCGGATTTCATCGATGTTGGTGTGCTGGCTGATCAGTGAAGCCAGCAGCTGATAAAACTGCCCTTTGTCCGTCTTTTTGTTGACAGCTTCTTTTATCGACCCCAGATCGGTCTTACCATTGCCGACAGCCGTCAGCAGGGCTGAAGTAAAATTTTCGGCCGGTATATAGCCCGGAAACCGGTCCGTTTTCTTCTTCAGGACATTGATGAAAGGGGAGACGTTGATCTTATCGAAGATATCCTTCCACTCCTTATCGAAGAAGAGGCGTGCAAGAAATTTCTCAAGGCTCTTTGCTTTTGTGCTTAAGAAAGTGAACCATATCTCGTTGACGCCGGTGACCATGAGAGCCAGCACCAGGTAGGTGAAGACCAGGGTGATGGCGATGAAGAAAATGACAGAGTTAAGCATGACGATGAATTAAATTGTTCTATTGTTTTATTGTTCTATTGTTAGATACCACATTCAAAAATTCAACGACATACGATGACTGATTAAAAGTTTTCGTATGATTAATGATTTCAAATGGGGTGATCGGGTGAGCAGCTAAACGTAAGCTAAAATAAGACAAAATTTAATACGTGTCAAGAATAATGACATTTTAATGTTTCGTGGAATTATTTATTTTGATAAAACACTCAACTTCACCGGTTTTTTTTCGTTGTTTTTCATTCCCAAGTAACCCTTAATTTCACTCAACCATGAAATATCCATAAACTAAAGCATACCAACCGTTGATGAATATGTAACTTTGAGCCAAAGTTCAATATTATGGCACAACAAGTTAAATTCAATCAGATCATTCAGTGCGGATGCGGCATTGATGTTCATCAACACATTATAATAGCTACGATCAGGCGCAGTAATACGGATTATGAGACGAGAGAGTTTGAAGCCTATACACGTTCTTTGACAGAGTTAAGAGAGTGGTGCAAATCCGAAAGGGTTACGCATATTGCCATGGAAAGTACAGGGATATATTGGAAACCGGTTTTTAATATCCTGGAAGAGGATTTTGAGATCATCCTTATCAATGCCCGTCATATCAAGAATGTCCCGGGTCACAAGACCGATAAGAAAGACAGTGACTGGATCAGTAAATTACTATTGAGTGGGTTGTTAAAAGGGAGTTTCATTCCGCCAAAGGATATCAGAGAGTTGCGGGATTTAGTCAGATATATAAGAGGAAACTGACAAACCAGGCCGCTTCTGAGAAAAACCGGTTGATAAAGGTGCTTGAGGATTGCAATATTAAGCTCAGCAGTGTGGTGAGTGATGTCAATGATGTGGTGAGTGCGACCAGGATCATACATGATATTATCCAAGGGGTAACGGACATTGATCGGTTAATGACGCATTTACATGGCCGCATAAAGGCCGATCGTGAAGAAATCCGTAAAGCCTTGGAAGGGAGGGTTACTCCGCATCATCGCTTTATGATGAGAATAATCAAAGAAAGCATAGAAGAAACGGAGAAAATCATTTCAAAAGTAGACAGGCAGATTGATAAAGCGGCGAAAAAATATCAGGTCGAGTTTGATTTGTTACAAACGATTCCAGGCGTAGGGAAAGACAGTGCTATCAGTATCATCAGTGAGATGGGAGTTGATATGAGCCAATTTCCTGATGAGCAACATCTAAGCAGTTGGACAGGAATGAGTCCGGGCAGCAATGAGAGCGCAGGTAAAAAAAAGGCACCCGAACCACCCACGGAAACAAATACCTCCGGTCAACCTTAGTTGAATGTGGATGGGGTGCCAGCAGAAAGAGGGATGGATTTTTAAAACGCAAGTACGAAAGTTTGATAGCCCGCCGGGGGAAAAAGAAAGCGCTCATGGCAGTGGGGCATCAGATTCTTGTGGCCGTTTATTTTATCATCAAAAACAAGGAACCTTATTGTGAGCCTGTTTTACATGATGATCCCAAACGCAAAAACAAAAAAATCAAGAATTATCTGTCCAGGTTACAGGAATTAGGAGTAACCATTGAGGTTAAAACAGCAGAAAATAAAAAGGTCGCTTTTTTACTGGAGAGCCTTTAAAGGTATCCCGTCCATGAAATTGACTTCATTAAAAGGTTAAGCACCAACCGTTGTCGCAAAGCATGGGGTAACCATTGTGGAAGCACGAAGATGAAAATTTACTCTCTTAGCCGAATATAATGAAATCAATTATTAACGACCAAAAAAATATACAGATGAAAAAAATACTTACATTAGTTCTGTTTGTCCTGATATCTTTTGCGATATCATACGGTCAGGTACCGCAGGCCTTTAAATATCAGGCCATTGCACGTGACAACAACGGTAACCCACTGATTAACCGGGATATCGGTTTACGCATCAGCCTGCTTCAGGGTGATAAAGACGGATCGGTAGTATACAGCGAAATGCAGAATCTGATAACCAATTCTTACGGGTTGATCGATATGGACATAGGCAATGGAGTTGCCCTATTCGGTTCGTTCAAGGATATCGACTGGAGTAATGCTCCATACTATTTAAAAATTGAGATGGATATCCATGGAGGGACGGATTACCACCTGATGGGAACATCGGAACTGCTTTCCGTACCTTATGCCTTATATGCGGCGAATTCGGGTCATGAGGGAAACAGGGCAGGGGAATGGGCCAATGACGGAACGAACATTTATGTTGCGCCGGCATTTTCGGCTAATAATGTCGGTATTGGAACCTCAGTGCCATCCGACAAGTTACATGTCTATGGAGGTACTATACCGGCAAATCTGATCATTGAAAGCAATATAACCGGAAGCAACAGCCCCATCAGCCGATTAAGGTTGAAAAACCGTGACGACGGTGACCTTTTCAACTTGTCACTAAGGCGTGTCAGTGACAATACGGAGATGCTGCAGTCGGTGTATGATGCATCAGCCGCTACCTGGAGAGAATACGTCTATTTTAATGTTAACACTCAAAAATACGAAGTACGTTCAGGCGTCGGTACGATAGAATATAAAAATACGGGTAATATATTATTCTCAAATATTGGAAATATTACTCATAACTATCCTGGTAGTGGTAATGGCCTTTATGCTGCGGGTAACACGCCATACGCCCTTTATTATATTTCAAATAGTGGCGCACCAGCTTCTGAAGGGTGGGCTCTTTCAGCAGGGCTGACAAATTCATCAACAGCGTCAGATTCCAGAGGAATTATGGGATGGAATTATGGAGGGGGATATGGTGTTTATGGGTATTCATGTGGATCTTGCGCTGTGCAAGGTGAACACCATGACGGAAATTATGGTTCGCTGGCCACTCCGGACTATGGTGTTGTGGGCTACAATATCACCTCTCAAAATTTTGGTTATATTGGAAC
>Ga0136653_10001235_pt1 | contig 13861 bp, 17 predicted proteins | sample LakKivw275mmetaG_FD_94866 | JGI IMG/M metagenome (GOLD analysis project Ga0136653, IMG submission 94866) | Anoxic lake water microbial communities from Lake Kivu, Rwanda to study Microbial Dark Matter (Phase II) - Lake Kivu water 275m metaG... | ecosystem: Environmental > Aquatic > Freshwater >... | reverse complement strand
CTCTACTGCCAGCGGGCCGGCGTATTTGAATGAGGATTATACGGCTGCTGCGCGTCAGGGTTATGTTTTTGCCTGCGGGACGATGAGTACTTCAGCATACTCCTGTACAGCTACGCCTTCAACTTGTAACACCACCGGTACCAAGAGATTCACCATTACTACCGGGGGAGTATTGACTTCTGCGGCCTGCAGCTAAGGAGAGAAGCAGTTTTAAATACATAGAAAGAGCGGGGATCCCCCCGCTCTTTCTATTTTTCCTGCGATTTATATTGCACAAAACATATTTTGTGATAGAATATTTAAATAATTGCGCTGTAAAGCGTTAGCTGTTGCTTTTTAAAGGAGAAAGCCAAGAAGATGTCCGATTTTAAGGCGCGCAGTTTTGTGATGATTATGATTATAATCGCGCTCTCCAGCCTATTTTTACGCCTTGCCATCGAGAAAATAATTGAGTTCAATATCAAGCAAAATGAGTCTTATGCCCAGGCAACCTTAAAATCGGTTTCCACTGCCCTGGAGAATTATTCCCGCGACCATCAGGGTGTTTATCCTGCCGAACCTTCCGCGTTGACCGGTGGCCCTGCCCGATACATGGATAAAGATTACCTTAGCGGGTCTTTGAGTAAAGGCTATGAATTTACCTGCCGGCGTATGGATTCTTCCGGTTACAATTGTTCTGCATTGCCGCTTAAATGCGGTTTTACCGGTTCGAAGATTTACAGTGTCAGTACATCCGGATTATTCGTCTTTGAGGATTGCTCTGGAAAGGATTAGCCTATGAAAAGGGCTTTTACCCTTGTTGAAATTATGATCGTAGTTGCGATAGTAATCGGCCTGATTGTCATAGCTACTCCTAACCTTCTACGCTCGCGCGTTGTCGCTAATGAAAGTGCCGCAATAGCCAACTTAAAGGCGATTAATAACGGCTGTCAGCTTTATCATATCAATAGCGAAGCTTATCCAGGCGGATTGTCAGAGATGGTTGAACCTGTCTCGAACCCGTCTTACATTGACACTAATCTTGCCAGCGGCCGCAAACAGGGTTATGAATTTCAATACTCCCTGGTCGATAATGACCACTTTACCGTAAATGCCAATCCGACTACTTCCGGCCTGCTGAAGGGAAAGTATTACTATATGGATGAAAGCGGGGTTATTCATTTTAACCAAACAGGCACTGCCGGTCCCAGCGATGAAATTGTTAGATAAGAGAGGGTTTACCCTATTAGAACTGGAGTCCGGCTGATAGTCAAGATGCCTTAAGCCGGCTTTCTTTTTTGTGCGCCAAAATAGTTTCTTGGTCAGAAGGACAATAAATAAGATGCTTAAGTTAAGACTGAAAAATATATTTGCTGCAGGAAAGAATGATGTTATCGGGCTTGATATCGGAAGCAGTGCGTTGAAATACGTAAATATAAAATTTGAGGATAACCTGGCTAAGCTTTACGTATCCGGGATAGAGGAGGAAATGCAGGCGCCAGCGCAAGCCCTTAAAAATTTTGCTCAGTCCCGCCCAGCGGGGTTGGTCAATACTGCTGTTTCAGGCAGCTCGGTGATAATCCGCTGTGTCGATTTTCCTCAAATGCATGATGATGAGATCAGGAAGGCGCTTAAATTCGAAGCACAGAAGCATATTCCTTTTGCTGTGGATGAAGTGAGTTTAGACAGCTATAGTCTAAAACAGTACGCGCAGGAAAATAAAATCCTGGTTTTATTAGCCGCCGTAAAAAAAGATTTTCTAATTCAGCGCACGGAGTTGCTAAAGCAAGCCGGCCTGCGGGCTAATCTCGTAGATGTTGATTCTCTCTGCCTGGTAAACGCCTTTAATTATAACTATGACCTGCTTGAAACGGGGTTAAAGAATAAGACCATCGCGCTTTTAAATATCGGCGCTACTTATTCAAACCTGAATATCCTGGAAGGGGGAATGCCGTTTTTAAGCAGGGATATCCCTATTGCCGGCAATAACTTCACGCGGAAGATAGCGGATTCTTTATCCATAGACCTTAAGCAGGCGGAAACCTTAAAGAAAAATCCTGATAAAGACAGCCTGGAAAAGCTTCTCAAAGCATTTGAATCTGTGCTCTCCGGCTTGGTTTCCGAGCTGCGCACATCCTTTGATTACTACGAAAGCCAGCATGCTTCAAGCGTGGTTAAGTTGTTCTTGAGCGGCGGCAGTTTGCAGTTTGCCGGACTCAAAGACATATTAGCCAATCTTACCGGCCTTGAAACTGAAATCTGGGATCCTTTGAGAAAAGTAGTCATATCCGATAATCTCGATAAGGAAGAGCTAAAATCTGCCGCTCTGCGGCTTGGGGTAGCAATAGGGTTAGCTCTACGAAGGTGATGATGATAGAAATTAATCTTTTGACGGAAAAAACCGCAGCTAAAACAACGGGGCTTCGATTAGGCAGCTTCCCCAAAGAAAAGATTATTTTTACTGCTTCGGTTATCATCGCTTTGCTGGTAGCTGTGCATGTTTCTCTTTTTGTTGTTTTTATCCTCAAGGGCCGGCAGGCCGCTCTTCTAAATAAAAAGTGGCAGGAACTTTCTCCCCAGTGGGCTACCCTGGGAGAACTTAAAAAGTATTACAGCAATCAGGTTGAGAGAGGGGAGGAGCCCCGGCAGATAGACAACGGGGTCGACAGATGGGCTTTGCGCTTAAACAGTATGAGCACGGATTTGCCCTACGGGGTATGGTTTAACTCTCTGTCTTTTGACGCAGGCAATTTTATTTTGAAAGGCTCGGCAGTTTCTCTGGAGAAAGAGGAGTTGAGCCTGATCAATAAATTTATGGATAATTTAAAAGGCAATAAAGGGCTCGCCAAAGATTTTCATGATCTGACTTTAGGAGCGGTCCAGCGCAGGACCATCGGCGGATACGATATCGTAGATTTCACCTTATCTGCTTTTCAGAAGAAATGACCTATGAATAATTTAGCAGCGGTATTATCAAATGATAAAAAAAAGCTGATCCTGGCCGGATTAGGCGTACTCATTCTGCTTTATCTTGATTTTTCACTTGTGCTAAGATCGCAAATAAATGCAATAAGGCGGGATTCGGTGGCAGCCGTTAAATTACGCCAGGATATCGATAACCTAGGCAGTGAACTTGCGCGCTATCAGGCGATTAAGGCAGCCAGCGGCCCGCTGCGGGTAAAAGAACCGATCCGGGAAGAGGAATTGCCGGTCCTATTGCAACGGATTTCCGAGCTTGCTAATGAAAAAAACATCCGGATAATGCAGATACAGCCCCTCAGCCTTCCTCAGGCAAAAGAAACACAAGGGCAAAGCCAGCTACCCGGCCTGAAACCCATACTGGTAGATATAGATTTATTATGCGGATACCATAGCCTGGGTGGTTTTTTAAGCGATATGGGAGATTTATCCGTGCCGCTTTCAGTGGAGCGGCTTAATATACAACCCAGCAGCGTTAATCCGATGCAGCAGAATACGCAGTTAGTGTTGAGGACGTATGTTAAGAAATAAGTTGTCAGTTGCCAGTTTTCAGTTATCAGTAAAGGCAAAAACCTTACTGATTTTATTCTGTGCCTGTGCCTTGCATCTTATGCCATGCATCTTACGCGCCCAGGATGATTTTGTTTACGATCCTAAAGGCGAGAGGGACCCCTTTATACCCCTGGTCACTGCCGACGGAAGATTGCTTAAGGTCGGGCAGAAGGAACAGGCAAGAGGAGTTTCTTTGGAAGGAATAATTTTTGATAAAGAAGGCGGTTCTTTCGCTATAATTAACGGGGATGTGGTAAAAATCGGCGATCAGTCCGAAGATTATCAGGTTTTAAAGATTGAAAGCGACAGGGTCATATTAATTAAAAACGGTGAACCCATTGAAATTGAGTTAGACAAGGAGGAATAATGTTAAAGATTAAATTTCGCAATTATATATTTGTATTTCTGCTTGTCGGCTGTTTTCTTATCTTTATCAGCCGTTTTGCTACTGCCCAGGAGAAGGGGGGCGTGGTGGAAACGCAGGCAGAGACTGCACCGGCTGCCGCAGGCGCAAGGCAAGAAGAAGAGCAAGTGATAATTGCGGAAAACGGCCTTTCTCCGTCGGATAATGTTACTCTGGATTTTAAAGACGCGGATATCCGCAATGTCTTAAAGATAATCTCCTATAAGGCCGGCGTAAATATTGTTACTACTCCGGAGGTTATCGGCAATGTGACGATCAGGCTTACGGATGTTCCCTGGCAGAAGGCCCTGGATGTCATATTAAAGACCTACGGCTTTGCCTATGAAAAGCAGGGTAATATCGTTACCGTTGCCCCTATCGATAAGCTGACTTCCCTTAAAAAACAGGAGGTGGAATTAGCTGAGGTCCAGCCCACGATAACCGAAGTATTCAACCTTAAATATATCGATGCCCAGGACGCTAAAAAGGCGCTTGAAATTCAACTCTCTCCGCGCGGTAAGATTACGGTGCTTGAGATGACTACTCAGGCCGGCTGGGAATTTTCCAGCGCTGAAAAGGGGGAATCTTTAGCTAAACAGAAGAGGGAGGAAGAAATAAAACCGGGGCGCTCCAGAGTGCTTATTATCAGCGATGTTCCTCCGGTGTTGGATAAAATTAAAGAAGTAATTACTCAAATAGATGTAATCCCGCAGCAGGTTTTAATTGAGACCAGGATTATGGAGGTCAGCAGGGATAAACTTAAAGATATCGGCGTTGACTGGGGTACTGGGACCGCTGGAGCTTCTACCTATACAACTCCGCCTACGGACCTAAACATAGACAGAAGTAATAAGATGAGTATGGCAGGCCGTAATTTAGCATCAGAGTTTACGCCCGGCGTCTTTAGCCCCAAGGAGGGTGTATCTACTTTTTCCGGCAGCTATCCTTATGCCGCAGGTTTGGAGGTAATATTTAAGAAATTAACCGGTTCGGAATTTGAAGTAATCATCCATGCCTTGGAGGAAGATGTCAATACTAATACGCTTTCTGCTCCCAGAATAATGACCCTAACAAATCAGGAAGCATCGATTCTAATCGGGACAAAATACCCGATTTTAAAAACCGATACTACTACCAGCGGCAGCACTCCGGTAACCACCACTACGCTTGATTATTATCAGGATATCGGCATCCAGTTAAATGTCGTGCCGCAGGTGTGCGCCGGAGATTTTGTTAATATGGTAATACATCCTTCGGTTACTTCGTATACTACCACCAAAGGCACTAACGAATATCCGGTGATTGATATCAGGGAAGCAGAGACCAGGGTGCTGATGCGCGACGGCGAAACCGTGGTAATCGGCGGCCTGTTAAAGGACGTCAAAGGCAAAGAGAACATCGGGATTCCTTTTTTAAGCAAGATCCCTGTTTTAGGTGTATTATTCAGGAGGGATATTGACAGCAACACTAAGATTGATCTTCTGGTGTTTTTGACTACGCGTATAGTAAAACCGGGAGTAGGGCTCTCCGATGAGGAATTAAATGAGCTGCACGAAAGGCTGGGCAGGGATTCCGAATTAAACATCATCAAGCCGGAGGATAAGAAGAAAAAAGAGATAGCTAAAAATAAGGAGAAGAAATAACCGATTGCCATGTACAGGATAAGTTTTACTTTTTCAAAAAAAGGCCAGATGAAATATATTTCACATCTTGACCTGATGCGTTTATTCCAGCGGGCTTTACGCCGCGCCAATCTGCCCTTAAAGATGACGGAAGGATTTAATCCACACCCTAAATTCAGCATCAAAAGAGCGCTGAAGCTGGGACTGGAGAGTGAAAGCGAAGAAGCAATTGTTGTATTAGGTGAATCTATTAATGTCTGTAGTTTTAAAGAGAAGCTTGCGAATCAGCTTCCGGAAGGGATAGAGATCAAAGATGCCCAGGGAAATTTTAATTAATATTGAGCCGCAGGAGAAACGCGTAGCTATAGTCAATGAAGGGAGGCTTGAGGAATTCCATATTGAACGGCCTCAGGATAAGACTATCGTAGGAAATATCTATAAAGGTAGGATTGATACGGTAATGCCGGGAATCGGGGCGGCATTCGTGGATATCGGCCTGCCTAAAAAAGGTTTTCTTTATATATCGGAGATAGAATCGGCTTTTGAAGCGATTGAATCCCGCGAGCATAAAACTAAAGAAATCAAGAAAGGCCAGGAAGTATTAGTCCAGGTGGTTAAAGAATCTTTCGGCACCAAAGGGCCGCGTCTTACTACCGAAATCGGCATTGCCGGCAGATACCTGGTATTAATGCCGCTTGAGAAGCAGGCAGGGGTTTCCCGCAGGATAGAAGATGAAGAGGAACGCAGGCGGCTTAAGGCAATACTTCATGAATTAAGAATCCCCAAAGATACCGGCCTGATAGTGCGTACCGCTGCCGCGGGGAAAAGTAAATCCGAGCTTTTACATGATGCCAATTTTCTGCTCAAGCTCTGGAAGCGCCTGGAGAGAACGATCGCCCAGTCGAAAGTACCTTCGCTTATCTACGAAGAATATGACCTTACTTTCCGCGCTATCCGCGATTCATTTACCGACGATGTTACCAAGTTGATTGTGGATAATAAGGACGAATTTTACCGGATCATCCGTTTTATGAAGGCGTTTTTAAGTTATCTGACCCGGCGCGTAGAACTTTACCGCGGAGAGGATCTTTTCGCGGAGAAGGATATAGAGAAACAGATTAACAGGATTTTTGAAAGCCGTGTCTATATGAAGTCAAAAGCCTATATCGTGATCGAACCGACCGAGGGCCTGGTGGTCATTGATGTGAACAGCGGCGGATTCAGGAAGAAATTCGGGCAGGAGGAAACCGCTTTTAAGGTTAATTGCGAAGCTGCGGCAGAAGTCGCCCGGCAGCTGATCCTGCGCGACTTAGGCGGCATAATCGTAATTGATTTCATAGATATGGAAAAGGAGAAACACCGCCGGGAAGTGCTTAACATTTTAAAGAGCTCTTTGAGCAGTGACCGGGCAAAATATGATATCCTGGGGATCTCCAAATTCGGCCTGGTAGAGATGACCCGCGAGAGGATACATAAGACCGTACAGATGCTTTCTTTTCAGCCTTGTCCCTACTGTCAGGGGAGGGCAAAGGTTAAATCTCCCCTGACGATGTCGGTATTTGCGCTTAAAGAGACAAGAAGGGCGTTGAAAGAAAAGAATATCAAGCAGCTAAGCCTGCATCTAAACCCTGATGTCGTCGATGAGGTATTGAAGGAGAAAGCAAACCTTAGGGCGTTGGAGCATAAATTCGGGGCAAAGATCAACCTCGTTTCAAATCCCGCGATGCATATCGAGGATATCAAGATTTCATAAAGGCGCCCTTTTGCCCGCATATTTTGGCGTAATTCTTGGGTTTCCTGCCTTTCTGAAGCGATTATTTTCCCTTGACCTTAGCAGGCAGATACTATATAATACTACCTCTTAACCGGTTAACTTTTACTTAAAAGGAGCGACGAAAATGTATGCAATAATTGAAGTTGGAGCAAAACAGTATAACGTAAAAAAAGACGATATCATTGATGTGGAGCTTATGCATCTCAAGGAGGGCAAAGAGGTCGCCATTAACACGGTGCTGATGGCGGTAAAGGATAAGCAGCATGAGTTTGGCCGTCCTTATATCAAAGAAGCCCGTGTTGAAGCGGTTAGTTTAGGGGAGGTCAAGGGGCCTAAGGCTGTTTCTCTGACCTACCGCAGGCGTAAATCAAGCCATCGTAAAGTAGGCTTCCGTCCTAAACTTACGCGCCTGAAGATTAAAGATATTATCCTGGGCTGATGTTTATAGATCAGGCAAGGATTTCTATAAAAGCCGGTTCTGGCGGGAAAGGATGTCAATCTTTTTACCGCGATAAATATACACGGCAGGGCATTCCCGACGGAGGAGACGGAGGCCAGGGGGCGGACGTGATTATCAGAGCCGACCGCAGCCTGCATACGCTCCTTGATTTCAGGTATAACCGCCATTTTACCGGGGAAAACGGCAAGCATGGCTCCGGCAAAGGGAAAAGGGGCAAGGATGCGCCGCCTTTGGTAGTCCGCGTGCCGGCTGGTACGTTGGTCAAAGATATTAAGAGCGATTGTATTCTCCGCGACTTAGATAAGTATGATGTTGAGTTTGTGGTTGCCCGCGGAGGCACGGGAGGGTCAGGCAATAAATACAGGCGCGAGGCAACTCCCGGAGAGCCCGGAGAAGAAAAAGAAATCCAGCTTGACCTAAAGCTGATCGCTGACGCGGGGATAGTGGGTTTTCCTAATGCCGGAAAGTCCACATTGATTTCGGTTATTTCTAACGCGCACCCTAAAATCGCGGCATATCCGTTTACAACCAAGACTCCGGTTTTAGCGGTAGTGCGCTGGCAGGATAGTTCTTTTGTAGTCGCTGATATCCCGGGCCTGATTGAAGGCTCTTCAAGAGGCAGAGGCTTAGGAGACAGGTTTCTAAGGCATGTCGAGCGCACAAGGGTACTGATTCACATGATCGATATGTCCGGTTCCGAAGGCAGGGACCCTAAAGAAGATTACCTGACTATAAACCGGGAACTCAATGGGTACTCTAAAGAGGTTTCGGCAAAGAGACAGGTCCTGGTAGCCAACAAAATGGATCTGCCGCAGGCAGAAGGAAATTTAAAGCGATTTAAGAAAACGGTCAGAAAAAAAATTTATCCGATCTCCGCTTTAAATAAGGAAGGATTGGAGGAGCTAATTGAAGCAGTCTCTAAAAACTTACAGAAAAATAGTAGTTAAGATCGGTTCCAGCCTTCTGGGGGGCGCGGGTGCCAGGCTTGATACCGCCTTTATCGCAGGGATCGCCGGTGAAGTTGCGCGTTTAACGCAGGAAGGCAGGCAGGTAATGATTGTTTCTTCCGGTGCGATATCCTGTGGTATGGGGATCATGCGCGTAGAGAACCGCCCGAAGGGCCTCGCCCGCCTACAGGCAGCCGCGGCTATCGGCCAGAATGAACTGATGGATTTATACCGCGATGCTTTCGCTAAGAGGTCGCTTGTTTGCGCTCAGGTCCTTTTAACAGGCGATGATCTAAGCGGCCGTAAGCGTTACCTAAACGCCAAGAACACGCTTAATGAGCTTCTGGCGATGAAGTGTGTCCCGATAATCAACGAAAACGATACTGTTTCTACCGAGGAAATAAAATTCGGCGATAATGACCGTTTATCCGCGCTGGTTGCCGGTTTAGTAAACGCCGATTTACTGATTATACTTTCGGATGTTGACGGGCTTCTTGATAAGGATAAAAAACTTATCCGCTTAGTCTGCGAAATCGATCATCAGGTTAAGTCTTTGGCCTGTTCTACGGATAAAAAGGCCTGCGTGGGCGGCATGATTACCAAAATCGAGGCCGCCAAGATCGCAGTAGATTCCGGTATCCCCTGTGTTATCGCAAACGGAAGGCAAAAGGATATTATTTTATCTCTTGTGGATGAGCCGGCTTCTTACGGGACTCTATTTGCTCCCTGCAAGAGTTACTTTAGCGAACGGAAGCGCTGGCTTGCTTTCGGGGCTAAACCAAAGGCCTGCGTAATCGTTGATGAAGGGGCAAAAAAAGCCCTCTTGAACAATAAAAGTCTGCTCACCGTGGGGGTGAAAGGATTTAAGGGGAGGTTTGACAGCGGAGATATCATTAAAGTAGCCGATGCTCAGGAGAGGGAATTCGCAAGGGGCAGGGCGGGATTGTCAAGCTCTGCACTTGAAAAGGCATGCGGCAAGCGCAGCGACAAGGAATTGATTCACAGGGATAATATCGTTATTCTTTAGCGTTGAAGCAGCAGGGTAAAACTATGGCATTAAAGAATGAGATGATTGGTTTGGCAAAAGGTGCTCAGGCGGCATCGCATGAACTTTTGACGCTTTCCGCGCGCGTTAAGGCTAAGGTGCTTAGAGAAATGGCCCTTGTCCTGTTACGCAGCAAGGAAAGGATCATTAAAGCCAACCGCGCAGATATTAAGAAGGCTATCAGCGCTAAGCTTTCAGCCGTTTACATAGAAAGGCTTACCCTAAACGATAAAAGGATAGAGGAGATGTCAGCCTGCCTTGATGAAGTAGCTAAGTTATCTGATCCCGTGGGAGAGGTGATTAAGGCCTGGCGCAGGCCCAACGGCCTCTGGATCCATAAAATACGCGTCCCGGTCGGGGTAATCGCGATTATTTATGAGTCGCGCCCTAATGTGACCTCGGATTGTATCGGCTTATGTATAAAGTCAGGCAACAGCGTGATTTTAAAGGGCGGCAGCGATGCCCTGGAATCCAATAAAGCGATCACCGGGTTACTTAAAGAAGTACTCAAAAAAAACAAGATCCCGCTTGAGGCGGTTAATCTGGTTTCCACTAAAGATAGAAGAGCGGTTGAGGAATTATTAAAGCTTAACGCTTATATAGATATGGTGATACCCAGGGGCGGAGAAGGTTTGATTAAAAGAGTAGTCAGGTCTTCGTGTATACCGGTGATCAAGCACTATAAAGGGATCTGCCATGTCTACGTTGATGACTGGGCGGACCTGAATATGGCGCAAAAGATATGCCTTAACGCAAAAACCCAGAGGCCGGGAGTCTGCAATGCCATGGAGAGTATGCTGGTGCATATTGACGTAGCGGCAAGATTCTTACCCGGCATGGCAAAAGAATTTAAGGATGCAGGGGTGGAATTACGCGGTTGTCCGCTCACGCGGCGCATCGTCAAATGGGCGAAGCCGGCAGCCGAAAAGGATTACCGTACCGAATACCTGGGCCTGGTGCTTTCGGTAAAAGTTGTAAAATCCCTTGATCAGGCGATTGAGCATATCAATACTTACGGTTCGCATCACTCAGATTCAATAGTAACGGATAACAAAGAAAATGCGGATAAGTTTCTGCGCATGGTTGATTCCGCATGCGTCTATGTAAACGCTTCCACCCGCTTTACCGACGGATATGAATTTGGGATGGGCGCTGAAATCGGGATCTCGACCGATAAGCTCCACGCGCGCGGGCCGATGGCGCTTGAAGAATTGACAACTTATAAATATACTGTTTACGGGAAGGGCCAGATCCGGGAATGAAAATCGGGATTTTAGGCGGTACTTTTAACCCTATCCACATCGGCCATCTTATTCTGGCGGAAGAGGCAAGGGAGAAACTCAGGCTTGATAAAGTTATTTTTGTTCCGGCCTGCCTTCCTCCGCATAAGGATAATGCTGACATCGCCCCTGCCAGGGCGAGGTTTGAAATGGTGAAACTCGCCATAAGAGGCAATAAGTCTTTCGGGGTATCTGATACGGAGATACGCAGGGACGGCCGCTCTTATACGATAGATACGCTTAAGGAATTCAAGAGGCTTTATCCCGGAGACGAACTCTTCTTCTTAATCGGCTCTGACCTTCTGAAGTATCTGGAGGAGTGGAAAGAATTGAGCGATATAGTCAAGATAATAAAGTTTGTTGCCGCCACGCGGCCGGGTTATCCGCTTGAAAAGATACCGGCTTATATTACTACTTTGCCGATTCGCGCGGTGGATGTTTCGGGGTTTGAGATCAGGCAGGCGATAAGCTCAGGGAGGTCTTTTAGGTACTTAGTCCCTGAGGCGGTGCTAAGGTATATAAATAAAAAAGGGCTGTATAGATGAAGATAAAAGTGGCGCCTTCTATATTATCGGCGGATTTCAGCTGCCTGGACAGAGAGGTCAGGAAGGTCCAGCGCGCAGGTGCTGACCTTCTGCACATCGATGTTATGGACGGCTGTTTTGTCCCTAATATCACCATCGGCCCGGTAGTGGTCAGCTCTATCCGCAAAGCCACGCGTCTGCCTTTGGATGTGCATTTGATGATCAATCAGCCTTGGAAGCTTGTGGGGGCATTTGTTGAAGCCGGCAGTGATATGATAACCGTGCATATAGAGACAGTAAGGAGCAGGGAGCTGAGAGTTTGGAGCAAAAGGCTAAAGCGTAGGAAGGTAAAATTAGGTATTTCATTAAATCCTAATACGCCGTTAAAAAGGATTAAGCCGGCGCTTAAATACGCTGATTTTGTGCTGGTAATGTCGGTATTCCCGGGTTTTAGCGGGCAAAAATTCATCCCTTCGGTATTAGCGAAGATAAGGCAGTTGCGCAGAGTATTTAAGGGGGATATTTCTGTTGACGGCGGGATTAATGATAAAACCGCGTCTCTGGTTATAAAGGCAGGCGCTAATGTCCTGGCGGTGGGTTCATATATTTTCAAGGCGAAGAATATAAAAAAGGCGATAGAAAGGATAAGAAATGCAGGGTGATCAGCAGGGGATAAAATTCGGTACTGACGGGTGGCGGGGGATTATCGCAAAAAACTATACTTACGAAAATCTGGAAAAGGTTTCTCAGGCGGTAGCTGATTATGCTGGGCCGGGTAAAAGAATAGCCGTAGGTTATGATACGCGTTTTATGTCTGCGGATTTTGCTGCTGTCTGCGCAGAGGTTTTAAAGAACAACGCTATAGAAGTTTTACTCAGCGACCGTCCCATACCAACGCCTGCTTTAAGTTTTGCGGTTAAGAAAAGGTCGTATGACCTGGGGGTAATGATTACCGCTTCGCATAATCCGGCGCAATATAACGGTTTCAAAATTAAGGTCGCTTCCGGAGGAGCGGCGGATCTGCAGGTAACGGCGGCAGTAGAGAAATTAATCGGCGTAAATCCGGTAAGGCCTGAAAGGCCTTCAGCAGGCAGGATAGAGATTGAGGATCTGACCGCAGATTACGTTAAGTTTATCCGCGGGTTTATTGATTTTAAGATGATAAGAAACAAAAGATTCAAGGTGCTGGTGGACGCGATGTATGGTTCAGGAGATAGTTTGATTGCTCGGATCCTCGAGGGAACGAAGATTAAGCTTGAATTTCTGCGCAATGAGATCAATCCTTCATTCGGCGGAGGCAGGCCGGAACCCCTGGAAGAAAACCTGAAAGGACTTAAAGAGAGGGTAAAAAAAGAGAAATTTGATTTAGGTATCGCTTTAGACGGTGACGCTGATAGGATTGCCGCCGTAGCCCCGGGAGGAGTTTTTATCCACCCCCAGAAGATCCTCGGGCTCCTGGCCCTGCATTTAAATCAAGACCGGCACTGGTCCGGAGGTATCGTCAAGACGATTTGCGGCACGGCAATGGTGGATAATATCGCTAAATTCCTCAAAGTGAAGCTTTATCAGACTCCGGTCGGCTTTAAGTATATTTCCGACCTGATGGTAAAAGAGGATATCCTCACAGGCGGGGAAGAGGCCGGCGGCATGGGGGTGAAGAATTATATCCCGGAAAGAGACGGTACGGTTGCGGGGCTCCTGTTGATTGAGATGATGGTCTGCCGTAATAAAAATATCCTGAAGATCTTAAACGAAATGGAGAAGCAGTTCGGCAGATATTATTATCTGCGGCTTGATGTGCATACCCAGAGAATAACCGCACTGAAGAAACAAGACATGCCTGAGGAGCTATCAGGGAGGAAGGTCGTAAAAATAGAAGATTTTGACGGGCTCAAGCTTATCTGCGACGACTCAAGCTGGCTGATGTTCCGCGCTTCAGGGACAGAGCCGATAATGCGCCTTTATTCGGAAGCAAAATCGCTTTCCCGGGCTAAAAAATTACTAGAGCTGGGAAGGAGCCTGATTCAGTAAGATGCCTTATTGCGTTATCAAAATTGATTTTAATCCTGCAAGAGAAATTTCCTCAGAAGGGAGGTTGCCCTATGAAGATATTGCCGATTTACCCGCTGACAATATCCGGCGCCTCTTATGGTGAGTAATGCATTCTTAGTTTTCTCTCCCGTAACTTTTAAAACGTTCAAGAATATACGCATAAGCATTAAAATTCAGGGTGGAGGAGGTGTTATTTTTAGCTCATAGTTAATAGCTCATAGCTGATAGTCTATAAAAAATAAAT
>Ga0136653_10001232_pt1 | contig 13871 bp, 13 predicted proteins | sample LakKivw275mmetaG_FD_94866 | JGI IMG/M metagenome (GOLD analysis project Ga0136653, IMG submission 94866) | Anoxic lake water microbial communities from Lake Kivu, Rwanda to study Microbial Dark Matter (Phase II) - Lake Kivu water 275m metaG... | ecosystem: Environmental > Aquatic > Freshwater >... | reverse complement strand
GTCTTGATGAAGGCAAAAAAATGGCTAATCATCTTGGCCTGCTTCCTGCTCGTTCTCTCCTGTTCCAATAAAGAGAAACGGGCTCGTCGGCAACTGGATAAACTGGGAATCGAGGACTCGGAAAAAGGCTTTTTCGCGGCCATCGTCAAAGGAGAGAAGTCCGCAGTCCGTCTGTTCCTCGAAGCGGGCATGTCCCCGAATGCGAAACAGGGGGGAATCACGGCCCTGATGGAGGCGTCCCGGAGGGGGAAGACGCACCATGAGACCGCCGCCTCTTTGATCGAGGCGGGGGCGGATATCGACGCTTCGGATCCTTATGGAGTGACTTCTCTCTTATTCGCGGCCATCAGCGGCTCTCCTGAGACAATCCGACTGCTCTTGAAGAGCGGAGCCAACGTGAAGGCCAGGGATGCGGACGGGCGGACAGCGCTCATCGAAGCTCTGACGACAGAAAATGATTTGCCGCCCTCAACGGTCGAGGAACTTATCCGGGCCGGGTCCGATGTCAACGTCCGCGTCTATGGAGGCCTGACGCCTCTCATGATCGCGGCCACTGGGAATTCTCAAATTCTTCAGGCCATTATCAAGGCTGGAGCCGACCTGAATGCCAGGGACGAGGGGGGCGCAACGGCCCTAAGATGGGCCAAGGATTCTCCGGCTAACTATAAGATCCTCAAAGATGCGGGCGCCAAGGAATGAAAAGACGAACATTTCTCTGCCTGGTCATGGAGGGCGCCGCATGGACGCTCATAGGCCCCAAGTCGGTCCGAAGTCAAGAAAAGCTCTCTGCAGGAACGGCTCTCCTGGAGGATGACATCTATCTCAAGCATGATACCGGGGAGTTGGCCTGGGAAAATATTCGGCGCCTCAAAGCCCTTCACGACGGGCTTAAGGATGCGGATCTTCTTGGTTCTCTTCATCCCCTCACCCCTCAAAAAGCCGACCTGGAATGGGTGGAGCTCGTCCACCGAAAAGAATACATTGAAATTGTAAAGAGGGACGCGGAGAACGGCGCCAAAGTTTTATCCACCGGGCATACGCTCCTTTCAAAAGACTCTTACGATGTCGCCCTCTGGGCCGTGGGCGGCGTCCTCGCGGCCTGCAATGCCGTCATGGGAGAGAAAACCCGGAACGCTTTCTGTGCCGTGCGTCCTCCGGGTCACCATGCCGGCCGAGATAAAGGAATGGGATTTTGCATTTTTAATAACGCCGCCGTCGCCGCCCGGTATGTGCAGAAAAAATATCGGGTGGGGAAGGTCCTAATCGTAGACTGGGACGTCCACCATGGTAACGGCACCCAAGAAATTTTCTATGAGGACGGGAGTGTCTTTTATTTCAGCACCCACCAATGGCCGTGGTATCCGTTCACCGGAAGCGAGGAAGAAACCGGGGAAGGGGAGGGGAGAGGAACGACCCTGAACGCCCCTCTGCCGGCAGGCTCCGGAGACGACGAGCTTGTGGCCGCTTTTGAAAACAGGCTTCTCCCCCAAGCTCTCAAGTTCAAGCCTGAATTCGTTTTGATCTCGGCCGGGTTTGATTCCCGGAACGCCGATCCCCTGGGACGGTTTCGGCTGACGGACGAAGGATTCAAGAAACTGACCCGAATCATTCTCCGCATCGCCGACGAAACCGCGGAAGGCCGCTTGGTCTCGATCCTGGAGGGAGGCTACAGCCTAAAGGGGCTTTCTCTAGCTGTCCCGGCTCATATCGAGGCCCTCATCAAGGGATAAATGACCACCAAAGGAGGTTTGACCATGAAGATCGCGGAAGAAATCGGACAGGGTCGATACCGTCAAACGAGAACATTCAGAATTCGTTTTGTGATGACGGCCTTCCTGACCGCATGGATGGTCCTGTCCGTTTGGCCCGGCGATTTTGTCGGGCAGAAAGGACGGCGAGAATGCACGATGATCCTGGTGGGCAAGCAGGCCACGGCGGACGGCTCCGTGCTCATGTCCTACAGCAATGACTGGGACGGGAAAGGGGCCTCCCATGTCGTGTTCGTTCCCAAAGGGCAACACAAACAAGGAGAGGCCTACAAACTTAATAACGGCGCAGAAATCCCGCAAGCCGAGGAAACCTATGCTTATATCGGGAATGAACTCCTGTGGACGGATGACCCGACATTCGAAAATGGAATCAACGAGCATCAGGTGGCGATCTGCTTTGGGACGGCCGTCGAGATCAACCCCAAGGCTCGAGAGGCAGACGCTTTGCTGGAGGAAAAGGACAAGGGGCCGGGCCTGTTCATCCCGTGGAGTCTCGTTCTGGAACGAGCGAAAACAGCCAGAGAAGGCGTTGACCTTATCGAGAAGCTCTTCAACCAATACGGACTCCGGGAAGACGGTTCCTTTGCGATCGCGGACCCGAATGAAATCTGGGTTTTCCAAATAGGGGGCGGCCATCACTGGGCCGCGATGAGGGTCCCGGACGATAGCTATGTGATCTACGACAACACGTTTCGTATGGGCGAGATCAACTGCGGGGATAGAGCCAATTTCAGGTGCTCGCCGGATCTTGTTCGGTTTTCCATAGAAAAGGGCCTCTACGATCCGGCTTCCGGTCCCTTCAGCTTCAAGAAGACCTGGGGGCGCCTCTATACCAAAATCCCTCCCGGCGATCGTCGCATCTGGCGGGTTCAAAGCCTCCTCGCTCCTCACTCGAGCCTTCCCCCCGAAACCCCTTACTTTGATTTTCCTCTGTTCCTCCGACCGGAGCAGAAGATTACCAAAGAGAAGCTCATGTCCATCATGCGTGATCATTATGAAGGGGGAGCCTTGGATCTCACGGACAGCTATAAAAAAGGCAATCCTCATTTAACGGCTGAAAGAACTCTCTGCCGGACGAATACTCAATACACCGGAATCACCCAGCTCCGAAGCTGGCTGCCTGCTGAGATTGGGGGCGTTTTCTGGCTGGCCATGGCCAATCCCGATACAAGCGTCTTTATCCCTTGGTACGTGGGGATCGTGGAAACGCCCCGCATCTTCCAGATTGGAAGCGGACGTTCAGATCCGGATTCCGCATATTGGGCGTTCAAAAGGATTGGCAATCTGGTCAATGCGTATTATGGGGATTTGTTCGGCCCGGTGCAAAAAACGTGGAGGGCTTTCGAAGAGAACGAATTCGCCCTTCAAGAGAGCATTGAAAAAACGGCCCTCGAGCTGTTTCGGTCGAATCCGTCTCTGGCAAAAGTCTTTTTGACGACCTATTCCACGGCTCAAGCCATCAAAGCCTACGACAGGGCCCAGGAGATCGTTATGGAGCTGCAGACCCGATTTACGGAGTTGCAGTTTAGACAAATTGAGAAATAGAACGGCCTTTTTCGGCTTGACGGAACTGCGCTATTTATGTTAAATATCCAGAACTTAGATCGTTTCTCGCGGCCCTTTTTCGAAGGGAGAAGACGGAAGCCCTGATCGTTTCGATAGAAAGGAGAACTTATGATTAAAAAAGATGGACACCTGACCGGTGGGCGTGACTATCGGAAAATCCCTATCTGGAAAGATGTCTCTAAGGCTGAATGGGACGACTGGAAATGGCAGCTCAGAAACAGGATAACCTCGGTTGATCAGTTGAAGCAGGTCGTGGAGATGACGGAAAAGGAACAGCGGGAGGTGAACACGGCCCTGAAATCCCTACGCATGGCGATCACTCCCTACTTTGCCAGCCTCATGGACCCCAAGGACAGGAATTGCCCTATCCGCAGGAGGGCTATTCCGACGGGCAAGGAAGTCAAGCTCAGCCCCGAGGACATGCTCGACCCGCTCCATGAGGACGCGGAGTCGCCCGTCCACGGGCTGACGCACAGGTATCCCGACCGTGTCCTTCTTCTCGTCACGGACCAATGCTCCATGTACTGCCGTCACTGCACGAGGAGGCGGAGTGCCGGCGAAACCGACAGAGCCCTGCCTAAAAGCGATATCCTGGCGGCCATAGAATACGTCCGGGACACGCCCCAGGTGAGGGATGTCCTGATCTCCGGCGGCGACCCCTTGACCTTATCGGATGCTTTCCTTGAGGATATCCTGCGCCGAGTCCGTCAGATCCCGCACGTAGAGATCATCCGTTTGGGGACCGCTGCCCCGGTCGTCATGCCCCAGAGAGTTACGCCGGCGCTGGTCGCCATGCTCAGGAAATATCACCCTCTTTATATAAACGTCCATTTCAACCATCCCAAAGAGATAACGCCGGAATCCAAGAGAGCCTGCGAAATGCTGGCCGACGGAGGCTTCCCGCTGGGGAATCAAACGGTCCTCCTCAGGGGGACGAACGATTCTCCCATCGTCATGAAGAAACTCGTCCATGATCTGGTCCGGATCAGGGTTCGCCCCTACTATGTTTACCAGTGCGACCTCTCCCAGGGCATCGGCCACTTCCGGACATCGGTGAGCAAGGGGATAGAGATTATTGAGAACCTGAGGGGCCACACGACCGGCTTCTGCGTTCCGACCTTCGTCGTTGACGCCCCGGGCGGAGGCGGTAAAATCCCCGTGATGCCCACTTATCTCATCTCCAGGAACGACCGCCGGGTCGTCCTCCGGAATTATGAAGGTGTCATCTCTGTCTACACCGAGCCCGAGCCTTCCGAGGGAGTCTGCCCGGACGAGGACAGGTTACGCAAGGAGTTCCCAGGCCTGGAAAATAAGGAAGGGGTGGGAGCTTTGCTCCGCGGGGGCCGGATCGGCATCGCCCCGACCGGCCTGGAGCGGCAAACCCGGAGCATGGCCTATAAGAAAAGAAAACATATATCATGAGCAAAGCACCGAATGTCCTCCAATCTCATTTTCCGCTCGACGGGGATATCCGAAACCTCCTTGTTCAACTCATCCGGACGCCTTCTTATCCCGGAGTGCCGCGCCAGGAGGAGGCTGTAGCCCGGGTGCTTGGAGGCTTTCTTCAGGCCCGGGGCATCGAGCCTGTGTACCGGGAAGTCCGCGAGGGGAGGCCGAACCTCCTGGCCTCGATAGGGGGGAAGCGGTCAGGGCCCCGGCTTCTCTTCTGCGGCCACATGGATACGGTTCCGCCCAACGTGGGGAACGCGGGAGACGCGTTTTCGGCGACCGAAAAAGAGGGCCGGCTTCATGGGCGGGGCGCCGTTGACATGAAAGGCGCTTTGGCGGCAATGGCCGGGGCTTTGGTAGCCCTTAAAAACGCTGGAGGACCCGCCTCGGGGCAGGTTACCCTGGCCGCTGTGATCGACGAAGAAATGGAAAGCCTCGGGGCTGAAGACCTTATTCTTGGAGGGTTCAAAGCCGATGGGGCCGTTATCGGCGAACCGACCGATAACAAGATCGCCATAGGCCACAGGGGTTTGGAATGGCTGCAGATCGACTTTCAGGGCAGGGCCGCCCATGGCGGGACGCCGGAAGCCGGACTTAACGCAATCTCGGCAGCTGCCCATTTTGTCCATCTTGTGGAGACTGAACTCGTCCCTGCCCTGGCCCGAAGACGCGATCCCGTTCTCGGCCCCCCGGTTATCAACCTGGGCACCATCTCCGGCGGAGACCAGCCGAGCACCGTCGCCGCCCATTGCCGGATCAGGCTCGATCGGCGCTGGGTGACGACGGAAACGATCGAGATGGTCTTCGAGGACCTGGAAAACCTCCTACGCCGGGTCCGCGAGGCTCGCCCCGGTCTCAAGACGGAGATATCGCGGATGCCCGGCGGGATGGCCACAATGGTCCACGGCCCTATGACCATTCCTCCTGAGCACTCCCTTGTTCGGGCCGCGGAGACGGCCCTCGCCGAACTCGGCCGGTCTTCCAGGCCCTTGACCGTTTTTCCGGCTTGGACGGACGCCTCGCTCATCTCCCGGGAAGGGCATATCCCGTCGATCGTCTGGGGTCCGGGAGGGCTTGAATACGCTCATTCCCCCGAAGAAAGCATCCTTCTAGCTGAGGTCTATCAAGCCGTCAGGCTTTATGCTCTGGCTGCTTGGCATTTCACCAGGCCCGAATGAAAATCAAGATTCCTCATACCTACGTTCTTCTCATATCCCTGACAGTGCTGGCGGCCGTATTGACCTGGGTTGTCCCGGCCGGGCGATATGAGCGGGCGGTTGAACGGGGTCGGTCCCTAATCGACCCCTCGTCTTTTCATGCCGTCCAAGCCCAACCAGCCGGAATCTTTGAGATCCTCTTGGCCTTTCCCAAGGCACTGGTCGAGGTTGCCGACATCATCTTCTATATCTTTATTATCGGCGGCGCGTTCGGCGTTCTTAACAGGACAGGCCTCATCCAAGGCGGCATCCAGACCCTGGTCAGGCGAATCGGCGGCCGGCAGGCCTTAATCGTCCCCGTCCTGACGCTCGTCTTTGCTATCGGCGGAGGGACCATCGGCATCGCTGAAGAGACGCTTGTCTTTCTGCCCGCCCTCCTTCTTCTGGCCCGCTCCCTGGGCTACGACTCGTTAACCGCAGGAGGGATAGCTCTCGTCGGCGCCAACGCGGGGTTCGCATCGGCATTCATGAATCCGTTTACGGTCGGAGTGGCCCAGGGAATCGTCGGGCTTCCCCTGTTTTCGGGAATCGGCTTCCGGCTGGTCCTGTGGACCATCATGACGACGGTCACCGTCATTTTTCTCTCCCGCTACGCAGCCAGGGTCAAGGCCAAACCCGAGATCAGTCTTATGCGCGAATTCGACCTGAAGAGGGAGACCATAGCTCCTGGGGAAAAGGACATTCCATTTACCCGGAGGCATATGGCGGTGCTTGTCGTGACGGTGGCTGCCCTTGTTGTCCTGGTTCTCGGCGCTATCCGCTGGCACTGGGGTCTTTTGCAGCTCTCGGGCCTGTTCTTCGGCCTGGCCATCGCAGCAGGTCCGATGGGCGGGCTGTCGCTCGACGATACGGCCCGGAGTTTCATTCAGGGCGCCCAGGACATGACCTATGCCGGGCTTGTCGTTGGGTTGGCCCGGGGGGCCCTGGTTATTCTTAGGGATGCCAACGTCATTGACACCTTAACCCACGGCATGGCGGTCGTCATCGGGCGCTGGTCGTCTTACATCAGTGTCGTCGGCATCTAAATCATGCAAAACCTGCTTCATTTTATTGTTCCTTCGGGGAGCGGCCAGGCTGCCGTATCCATGCCCATCTTGGCGCCCCTCGGGGACTTGGTCGGCATCACCCGTCAGACCAACGTCTTAGCCTACCAGCTAGGAAACGGGCTGACCAACGTCTTCATCCCCACCCAGGGCTATTTCATGGCGGCCCTGGGCATTCTCAAGATCCCCTGGGATAAATGGGTCCGCTGGCTCCTGCCGCTTCTTCTCACCTGGCTTGGCTTGGGTATGGCAGCGGTGATTATTGCCCAAGCCCTTCATTTTGGTCCGTTTTAAAAACATGGAAGAAAGCCGGCTGCCCGGCCAATTCAGGAGCACTTGCTTTCCCGGCACCATAGATAGGATTTGACGTCGGCAGCCTATACTCTTATCACCCGTCTCGTGCTGCTTTTGCGGTGGCCAAGCCGTTGTCGTCCCATGGTTTCGAGTCGGTCGCCCTGCTGGAGATATAGCTCCGCTAGTTTGATGATCGAGCCGAACGTGGGATATCAGCTCTTTGCTAGATCAATCGAGACCTTTACTTCTGCCGCGGATTGGTTCAAGATAAATAAAAAGGGGGTCATTAAAATGAGATGTACCATTATCAAAGGGTTAGCTGTATTGGCTGTGCTGGGATTGGTTGCTTGTCTAAGAGAAAGACCTAAACCCGCATTGGACTATTATCATGGACAGATTCCCCAAGATTTCTATTTTAAAATCGTGGGCTATACCCCGAAGGAGATAGAATTCGAGATCAAGGTCAACTTTGGGTCGAGGTACATGTACCATCTTATCCTTGAGGGCAATGAGCCGTTGGCGGAGGGCTGGCATGTGACGGTGCTTTCCGTAGAGCAATCGTACAAGCTTATTATGAAGGCAAAAAAAGGCGTTGTCTTCCAACCAGGTAAAAAATACCGGCTATGCATCGGGAATAAGAGCCCTGAGGAGGTGGCCAGGTATCGGAGATCCTACCAATGTGCTGCCGACTACGAATTCGTCCTGCCACAGAAATAAGCATTTTGTCGGTATCTTCATAATAGAGGAACTTGTTTGGCAATGCCTTCATCCCCGCCTGGGGCTATTTCATGGCCGCTCTGGGCATTCTCAAGATCCCCTGCTACGAACCTCCCGTATCAATCGTATAGTGTCGGGCTCTTGCGCCAATCTTTGTCCTTATCGTGGCCATATTCAGCCACCCGCGGGCGGCGTTCGAGGAGAAGCACGGATTCGATGCCGAGAGCGTAACCGGTGCTTCGCGGATTCTTTCCAACGCATTCAAGCCGGAACGTATGTATCCCGGGATTCGGCCAGAAGTCGAGGAGCTGAAATTCCCGGGCGATGAGCCCATCGCTGAAGAAATCCAGCGGCTCGCCGATCTTCACGCCGTCTACGAGCGTCTGGTAGCGGCCTCCGTCCGGCCCGCTGATCGTGTTGATCGCCAGGCGCAAAGGCTCTTTCGTCTTCACCTCGATCGGGATTTCCAGCCAAGCCCTGGCCTGCTGCGAAGGCCTATAGATTAACACGTCGCCCCCATAAAGGCCGGACGTCTGTTTGGCTACTTCACCCTCCCCATGCCGCCCGGCATCGGCAAAATCACGGGCATGAACGACCACCCTGTCCAAGCTGGGAAGGCGGCGCTCTTCGGCTCCCGGGACTCGGGCCGGGAAAGTGGGAGTTCCGGTCTGGTACCAGAAGGCCACGCTGGCATAGTCGTCCTCACGTTCATTCCAACTGGTGGCCTTGTAATCGGGATTCTCGTCTTCGGATATCCAGCCCATATGCTCCAGCGTTACCTTGATGCCGGTATTGAATATGATGGGATCGTTGAGATGCCAGCGGTAGGCGCTGGTGCGCCCGCCGATCGCTCTTTGATCGTAAAAAGGAACGCCGAAGTAAGGCGTTTTCGCAGTCTCGAGTCCCCAGGCCGAAAGGATATAATCTTCGGTTCCCGTGCCCCAGATCGAAGGCTTCGTTTCCCCGTCTATGTAAATCTTCTCGTCTCCCTCGCCGAACCAGGACGGGCTGCGCATCCTCACGCCCAGGACTGTGCCGACATAGTGGCCCTTGCCGGTCGTTTCCAGGAGGACATAATCCTGACCCTTTCGGACAGGATATTCCTGGCGATATTGGGCGTAGAAATATGGTGTGTCCTTCGGGAGCCTATCGAGCTGGATCCAGTCGATGTTGTAATAGAGGAGGCTGAGGGGCTTGCTGCTCTGGTTCTCGATCTCGATTCTGGCGGATTTCCGGAAGGGCATGCGCCAGTAACAATTGTAGGAATCTGCTCCTTCGACGATGACAGGAATGCTAATGACTTCAGTGCGTTTGCCGAAGCAGTTGGCGAAGAAGTCGCCGACCGGCGCCTCAACCGCCGGGTTCGAGTTCCCGTCCCAGTACATCCGGAGCATGAGCTCTTGGTGGTCGGCCGAGCCCAGGGGGGCCCAGTCTTCGGGGTCCGGACCGAGAAAGGTGATCCAAATGTGGGTTATGACGCCCGGGCCCTGAGCCTCGAGCAGGACATGGGTGCCGTTTGGAGGGACGTTGAAGTTGTCCCAGTTGCTCTGGACGTCAGAATCTCCGCGCGGATCGGCCGAGGGATCGTATCGGCGCTCGCCCGCGTTCCGGTCTCCGTCGGGGCCGCGGCGCAGTTCTCCCATGCGCATAGTGGAGGTTGCCCGCATCGAGCGTCCCTTTTGAGGCTTAGCCAGGCTGTCGAGGAGGCCGCCCTTCGGCCCGGCGGCGTCTTCTTCCCGGCAGCCGAATGACAAGAAAAAAATGGCCAGCGTTATCATCGCGAGGATGCGCGTTTTGCAGGGATTCATCGAAACCTCCTCTCTTCCGGAAGGGCGATTATATGCCCAATAGAGGACGGCTACAAGAATGGAGGAGCGTCCGGCGTCATTTCATAAGACGATAGTGTTAAAAAGCGTTGACGGTCGGCCGCTGAATAGGTGCCTATTCTTTTTTATCAACTGTTTTCTCGGCTTTAAGAGAAATCTTGCCTTGCCGGGAAAGGCGGCTGAGAAAGTAGTTCGCGCTATCTCTGGAAAGTTTGAAATGAGCGGCAATCTCATCGGCGTTTGTCGACTTGGATTCTTGGACGAAATGCAGGATTTCCTCTTCGATCTGTGCTGCCCATTCCTCGAATAGCCCGCGTACTTCCGGAGTCGCGAAGGTGGCCAGATCAGAGGCCCGGCCGATAGTTGCCATCATCTTCCGGCACATATCCCAGGGAGCATTGCCCTCTTCTCCCTCGCCTCCGCAGCCCATCATCCGGCCCATCATCCCCGCCATGGGGAATTCCTGGCCGGACATGAACTTTTTCATCATCTCCTGCCGTTCCTTGGGGTTCATATTTTCGAACCATTTGTCGGCCATTTTTTCTTTTAATCCCATGGGATTTCCTCCTGGTCATTTATTGGCCCTGGTCCATCCAGGGCGGACAGCAAAACGTCCTCTTGATTCTTTGGTCTTTCTGGAATTGGGCGGCGATTTCGGCGCATAACCCCAGAGCATCCAGCAGCCGACTGTCCTTGAGCCGGTGGTAGATGAAAGGCCCCTCGCGCTCAGTTTCTAGGATCGCCTGAGCCCGCATCAGGCGGAGGTGGTGAGAGACAAGAGGCTGGGAGAGGCCGGTCGCATCCACAATTTCCGATACAGAACAGCGTCCGCGGCCGACGACCTTGATAATACGCAGGCGGTTGGCATCGGCCAGTGTCTGGAAGAACAATTGGAGTTTGGTCATGTCTTCCATATCAATGCTCGTTCATATAAATAACTATTTATATATTAATACGCCGGATCCTCATTGTCAAGAAATATTTTTTATTATTGACATCATTTGTCCGCCGGTCCTATAGTCGTTTGGCGATGACAATTCTTACACGGGCAGAAAGAGTATTAAGAAAAGAGAGGCCGAGGGAATGGCGGGCGATTTAACTTCGAAAATCGAGCATTACGCCCTGGGTCAGGGAATCGATGTCTTCGGGATCACCTCGGCCGAACCTTTTATCAGGAACGGAGAAGTCATCGACCCTAAAGAACTTCTGGCGGATGCCCGATCGATCGTCGTCACCGGATTTTTCATGAAAGAGGATGATCCCGTCCTTCCCGTTCCTCCTGATCGGCCGAGGGGCCGCTTTTCGTCGGCTTACAACGTCGGGGCTTTTACGGCCATGCAAGCATACTATTTCAACACTCTGCGGCGGTTCCTGGAGGAGGAGGGGTTCAAAGCCGTCTTGAACAATAAATACAGGATCCCGGACAAGCTGGCTGCAGTCCGGGCAGGGCTGGGGCGTTATGGCAAGAATTCGGTCATCCTGACGGAAAAGTTCGGATCGTGCGTGATGTTTGTCACGGTTGTAACCGACGCCCCGCTCGAGCCGGCCGCCTTGCCCATGGAAGGGGACACGTGCGGGACGTGTGATCTATGCTTGCGGTCTTGCCCGACAAATGCCTTCCCGGCCCCGTATAAAATAAACCGCAGGTTGTGCATCACGAACTGGCTATGGGGTAAATTCATCCCGGCCGCCCTGCGCGAAAAACAGGAGAACCGACTCTTTGGCTGCGGCGAGTGTGTCCGGGTTTGCCCGAAAAACAGGAAGCTCAAGCCGCGAAGATGCTATCCCGTCCCGTTGGAAAATGTCGAGGATTGTCCTGAACTTATCCCCTTGGCCGCCGCGGACGCGGAGCATTATAAGAAGGTCTTTGCGAGGTTTCCGCTTCGAGCGGGCGTTAACGCCCTGCGGGGGAACGTCATCATTGCCCTTGGGAACACGGCAAATGATTCAGCGGTCGAGCCTCTTAGCCAAACGCTCCAGCATTCTAAACCGCAGATTCGGGCCTATTCCGCCTGGGCTTTAGGACGGATCGGCGGCACAGGAGCTCGCTGGCACCTGCTCCATGCGAAATCTTCTGAGACGGAACCCAGCGTCCTTGAGGAAATCGAATTCGCCCTCCGTTCATCCGCCTAATGCCGACGATTGTGTTGGCGAAATCTTCCTTTTGGACTCAAAAATACGGACTGGGTGCTAAAACCGGATCAGCTTTCGGATGGCATCTCTGATATGGGGATCGTTATAAATCGTGTGGGCTCCGAGCGCGAGGCCGCCGACGGCATAGGTTCCGATGGCGATCCCTCCCACGGCCAGGTAGCCGGTTGCGATTCCGCCGATGCCGACGCCGATCCCGAAAGCCATCCCGGCCAAGCATACGATGCCGAGACCGATGCCGGCGAGGGTGAAGATTCCGGCGGCAAATCCTCCGATCGCGACAATCCCGAGGGCAACGTTGCCGATGGCGATAACGCCCCGGGCCGGCTTGAAGCCTCCTCCCCACGCCGGGCCATAGACAATGTGGACGAGCGGCAGGCCCAGAAACGTTTTCGAGGACTTGTATTCATAGACCAGAGGGCGAACGAGTCCGCCCGCTCCGCTTGGCGAGCTTTTTTCTTTCATGGGGTATCCACAACCCGGGCAGGCGTCGGCTTGATCGCTGATTTCACGGCCGCATTCCCGACAATGGATAAGAGCCATGAAGGACCTCCTATTTTTTGACGACAGGAATCCAGATTTCGGTGCGGAGTTCCTCGGGCTTGACCTGCATGGGGTTATTCAGGTAGCGCTCCATGAGAGGTTTATCCGCAGCATAACCTTGGGAGTCAATCCATGCCGCGAGCTTTTCGATTGTCTCTCCCACTTTCTGGTAGGGTCCAACATGAGTGGCCGAGGCGATAAGAGTGTGGCTCCAGACTTTCTTAACAAGCGGTGCCTGGGGCGTCGTCTGTTCCGTGACGATGAACCCGACTTCCCAGGAAAAGTCCTTGGAGTCGGCCGTGGTGAGGATACTGTAATAAACGGCTACCATGGGCCCGCGAATTGCCGAGAAGATATTCTGCTGCTGCATGGCCTGGATCAATTGACCGATGACGTTGGTCATATCAGAGATGGGGCCGGTGTGGACGATGCAACAGTAAGCGAAGGGCTGGACCTCTTTGATGGAGGCAAACTGCTCTTGGCCAGAGTCTTTGGCCCACGATAAGGTGGGAGAGACTACAAAAGATAATACGGAAAAGAGAGATATAGCCACGAGGGCGAATTTTTTGTTCATCGAAATTCCTCCTGTAAACACTGCTGACTGAACCGCATCTATTTTAGCATCCCTTGAGTCCAAAAGAAAGGGGGTGTCAGGTTCGGATGATTCCGCTTTTTTGCTTGAAATTCTTCCTTAGAGAAGATATTTTAGACCCTGTGCGCGGTCATCCCGGGAGCTTAAGGAGGCTGTCATGAACCGTCGCGATTTTATCCGAACGACTTTGGCCGGGGCTGCCGTTCTCCCTTCCCCCCCTCCTTTTTTATACGTTCCCGGCTTAGCCGACGAGGGTCGGAGAAAAAGACTTCGTGAGCTCGGCATCATCATCGGCGACCTGGCTCCGGGACCGTCCAACGCCATCACGGACGTCCGGGGAGTCAGGGTGGGCCATACGACGATCATCAAGGGGCAAGGCAAGGGAGCGGCACGGACTGGGGTCACCGTCCTCTTGCCCCACGAAGGCAATATCTATAACGAGCGTCTCTTCGCGTCTTCGTTCGGGCTTAACGGCTGGGGCGAAATGACCGGGCTGGCTTCAATCGAGGAGACCGGTCTTCTCGCGACTCCGATCTTCCTGACCGGGACTTATAATGTCGGAATCGTCCAAAGCGCCGCTTTGGCCTATCTCCAGAAAACGAACCCCGAACTGGGAATCTCGGGAGGGACAGTCTACCCGGTTGTCGCCGAATGCTTTGATGATTTTTTGAGCGACACACCAAGCCGCCCGATCTCTGCGAAAG
>Ga0136653_10001230_pt1 | contig 13888 bp, 16 predicted proteins | sample LakKivw275mmetaG_FD_94866 | JGI IMG/M metagenome (GOLD analysis project Ga0136653, IMG submission 94866) | Anoxic lake water microbial communities from Lake Kivu, Rwanda to study Microbial Dark Matter (Phase II) - Lake Kivu water 275m metaG... | ecosystem: Environmental > Aquatic > Freshwater >... | reverse complement strand
GCCCATTACCAATCCCTTGTCCCAGTCCTGCAGCGAGCCGGCAAAGATCTCGGAAGCGCTGGCGGAGGCTTCGTTCACCATCACGATGATGGGATAGTTCCGGGCTTTGGTGTTGTAACGGGTGAAGTGCTGACGGTTGGACTGGATGGTTCTGCCCTTGGTTTCCACCACCAGTTTGTTGGAGCCCAAAAATTCGTTCACCGTATCCACCGCCTGGTCGAGCAAGCCACCGGGATTCCAGCGCAGGTCGAGGATGAGGCCGCGGATGTTCTCCGCCTCCAGATTGACCAGGGCGGAGCGCAATTCCTGGGTGGTGTTTTCATTGAACTGGCTGATGCGGATGTATCCCACCTCATTGGGCAGCTTGAAGCTGTAGGGAACGCTCTTGATCTTGATGGTCTCGCGGGTGATGATATACTCCAGGGGCCTGGACACGCCGGGGCGGCTGATGGTGATCACCACGGTGGTTCCCACCTCGCCCCGCATCAGTTTGATCGCCTCGTCGGTGTTCAGGCCTACGATGCTGGTGTCGTCCACCCTGATGATGCGGTCGCCGGCAGTGATGCCCATGCGGTAGGCCGGGGTTCCCTCGATGGGCGAGACCACTGTGATGTAATCTCCGATCTTGTCGATCTGGATGCCCAGTCCGCCAAAAGCGCCCTTGGTGGTGGTGGTGAAATCATCAAATTCGGCTTTGGTGAAATAGGTGGTGTGGGGATCTGTGGAATTAAGCATCCCCACTATGGCAGCCTTGATCAGGTCTTCATCGTTCAGTTCGGTCACATAATTCTGCTTCAGCTTGATCAGAACATCGCTGAACAAGCCCAGCTGGGAATAGAGGTCGGTCCCCTTGTCCTGGTTCTGGGCATAGGCATCGGTGGCGATAAACAGCATCAAGGCAGCCAGAATCCACAGGGAAGCTATGGTGATCAGGGCAAAGCGTTGCTTGGATGTAATCACTTTTCTAAACTCCTATACGGGATAAGACGGTGGATAAAATTCTCTCATGAATATCCTGCGGCGATTTCGTGCCGTTCAAGACAATATATCTGGAAACCTCGGCTCGGGCAATAACCAAATATTGCTGCCGCACCCGCTCGTGGAAATCGAGGTGCTCACTTTCCAGCCGGTCGAGCTGCCGCCGGGAAATGCGGGAAAGCCCTTGCTCCACAGGAAGATCGAGCAGAAAGGTGAGATCGGGGATGGTGTGATAGGTGGCAAAGGTGGTGAGGGTGGCGATCAGATCCAGATCGAGCCGGCGCGCCGCCCCCTGATAGGCAATGGTGGAATCATAATAGCGGTCGCAGAGCACCACCTTCCCCTGTTTGAGGGCGGGAAGGATCCACTGCCCGGTGTGTTGGGCCCGGCTGGCCATATAGAGCAGGAGCTCGGTCTCGGGAAGTATTTCGGAATAGGAGGTATCCAGCAGGAGGCTGCGGATCGCTTCCGCAAGGGGCGGGCCTCCCGGTTCGCGGGTTACCAGGCAGGGAATCCCCCGCTCCTCCAAAGCGGCTTCCAGGAATTTGATCTGGGTGCTTTTCCCACTGCCCTCGATGCCTTCGAATGTGACGAAAAAACCTTTCATTATTAGCTACAGGATGGTGTCGATCAGGAAGTGGGCGTCGTCGCGCCGGGGCTTGTCGATCAGGAAATGAGCGCCCCGGCTTTCCCTCCGCATCAGGGCGCTGCGCACCACGGCAATGGCGATGATGGCAAGATTGCGGGTCTCCACCACTTCCTTGCGCACCGCGTTGTGTTGATAGAAATTGTTGACCTCGTTATAGATGTTTTCCAGGCGGGAGAGGGCATATTTGAGCAAGCGCCGCGAACGCCTGATCCCGGCATAGCCTTGCATGATTGTGCCGATGATCTCACGGTTGTGGGAGATCACCACCCATTCGTTCTCGTTGAACTCCGCCTGTTGTTTCCAGGGCGGGATCACCGGAAAACGCACCTCTTCCTGGTTGGAGGGATGGTTTCCGGCATGCCAGGCGATCACCAGCGCCTCCAGCAGCGAGTTCGAGGCCAGGCGGTTGGCACCATGCAAACCGGTGCAGGCAGCCTCTCCGGCGCAGAACAGGTTGTGGATGTCCGTGATCCCCTCGATGGTGGCAAGCACTCCGCCACAAAAGTAATGAGCCGCCGGCGCCACCGGGATGGGATCGCGGGTGAAATCCAGGCCATTCTCCAGCAAGCGTTTGTTGATGTAGGGAAAATGCCTCAGCAGGATATCATGGTCGATCCCCGTGGCATCCAGATAGCAGAACTTTTCGCCCCGGCGTTTCAACTCGGCGTCGATGGCACGGGAGACCACATCACGCGGCGCCAGGTTTGCCCGGGGATGGTATTGCTCCATAAAGGCGGAACCATCGCTGAGGCGCAGGATGGCGCCCTCCCCGCGCAGGGCTTCCGTGATCAGGAATGTTTCTCCGGCCGGGCTCCAGAAAGCGGTGGGATGAAACTGGACAAATTCCATATTGGCCAATCGCGCTCCCGCCAGGCGCGCCATGGCCATGCCATCTCCGGTGGCCACCTCGGAATTGGTGTTGTGGGCATAAATGCGGGCAGCACCTCCGGAGGCCATCATTGTCTTGCGGGCCCGGAAAATGTGAACTTCGCCACTGGCGGTGTCCATCACATAGGCGCCCCAGCAGGAGATCCCCGGAATGAAACCCCGGTCCTGCAGAATATGGTGTTGGGTGATCAGATCGATGGCGATGTGGTTTTCAAAGATATCGATATTGGAGTTCTCCCGGCAGCGGGAGATCAAAGCCTGCATGATCTGGTGCCCGGTGGAATCGGCGGCATAGGCCACCCGGCGATGGGTGTGCCCACCTTCCAGGGTGAGGGAAAGATTTTCCAGACGCCGGTCATAGCTGTCCGCGCGGCGGGTGAAGTCCGTGCCCAGATCGACCAGGTATTGGATCAGCTTCGGCCCGTCCTCGATGATCCGGCGGATCACCTGTTTCTTGCCCAGAGCCGCCCCGGCTTCGAAAGTATCTTCGATGTGCTTTTCAAAGGAATCCTGCTCATCTAGCACGGCGGCGATCCCGCCCTGGGCATAATCGGTATTGCAATCGAACAGGCTGCGTTTGCACACTACCGCCACTTTCCCCTGGGCGGAAACCTGCAGGGCATAGACCAATCCGGCAATACCACTGCCGATCACCAGAAAATCATAGTCCTTCACGGAGTGTCCCCTTCAACCGTTTTCACCATCACCAAGGCGTCCTCAGCAGGATTGGTATAGTAAGCCCGCCGCAGGCCCAGGCGCTGGAAGCCGAACTTGCGGTAAAGATTCTGGGCAGCGGTGTTTGAGATCCGCACATCCAGATAGAAATAACGGATGCTCCGCTTCACCAATTCCTTCAAAGAATAGTCCAGCAGGGCAGTGCCCAATCCTTGGTTCTGATGGCAGGGATGGATGGCTAAGTTCACGATGGTGGTCTCATCCAACACATTGTGGCACATGATGTAGCCCAAAACCTTCTCCTGATCGCAGATCACCCAGGCGGTGCCCATCATGAAATCGCAAAAAGCCTCCTCGGGCCAGGGATTGGAAAAAGCCAGGTTTTCGATGGCAATCACCTGGGGCAGGTCGCTTTGGCTGAGCTCGCGGATCTGGTGCATGGCAGGCCATGGCAGAGCTGCCGGTCACATCTTTTCCGGCGCACTCACACCCAACAGGTAGAGGCAGATTCCCAAAGTGGTTTTCACGGTCTCGCTCAGTAGCAAACGCGCCCGCGTGAGCTCACGGTTCTTTTCACTGACCACCTGATACTTGTTGTAATAGCGGTGGAACAGGCCGCAAAGCTCCTCGGTGTAGGTGGCCAGCCGGTGGGGTTCGCGATGGAAGGCGATCAGTTCCAGCAATTCGGGCAGGTCGGTCAGTTTGCGGATCAGGAGCAATTCCTCTGGTTTGTTCAGCTTGTGGGTGTGTTCCTTGCGGAAGGCGCGAGGCATGATGCGGTCCTTCTTCGCCTTCTTCAGGATGCTGCAGATGCGGGCATGGGCATACTGGCAATAATAGACCGGATTATCGTTGTTCTTTTGGAGCGCCAGTTCCAAATCGAAGTTCAAGTGGGCATTGGCCTTGCGGGCAATGAAGAAATAACGGGCGGCATCCTTGTCCACCACGCTCACCAGGTCGTCCATAGTAACGATCTTGCCGGCGCGCTTGCTCATCTTGATGCGCTCGCCTTCCTCAAACAGGTTCACCTGCTGCAGGAAAATGATCTCCAGCATGTCGTCGTCATAACTCAGTGCCTTGAAGGCAGCCTTCAGGCGTGGAACATAGCCATGGTGGTCGGGACCGAACACATCGATCAGCTTGGTGAAGCCGCGCTGGAGCTTGGTGAGATGGTAGGCCAGATCGGGCACGAAATAGGTGATGGAGCCATCGCTTTTCATCAGCACCCGGTCTTTGTCGTCGCCGAATTTGGTGGAACAGAACCAGATGGCTTCATCCTTTTCATAGGTGCAATCCGCCTCATAGAGATAGCTGAGCACCTCCTCCACCACACCCTCCATGCGCAGGGTTTTTTCGGACACCCAGCCCTCGAAATAGACATCAAATTTCTCCAGACTGAGGCGTTGCATTTCCAGCAATTCATTGAGGGCGAATTCCTTCAGATGTTCGATGCGGTCTTTCTCCGGCATCATGAACACCCGCACGCCCTCAGCCGAATTCAGCTTGTGGGCCAGGTGCTTCACATAGTCGCCATGATAGGCCTCATAGGGAAATTCCCCGATCTTTTCGCCGTGGAGTTCCCTCAGCCTCAGCTCCAGTGATTCCGCCAGGATGTCCACCTGGTTGCCGGCATCGTTGATATAGAACTCCCGGGCAGGGTTGTAGCCCACCTTTTTCATGATGCGGTAAAGGGTGTCGCCAAAAGCCGCGGCGCGGGCGCTGACGATATTGAGCGGCCCGGTGGGATTGGCGCTGACGAATTCCAGCAGCACCTTCTCCCCCTGCCCAAATTCCGAATTGCCAAAATCCATGCCCAGGCTGTGCACATCCCACAGCGTTTTCTGGTAGAAGGCAGAAGAGAGATGGAAATTGATGAAACCGTGCCCGGCAAGCTCCACCTTCTTATAGAACTTGTTCTTCTTCAATTCCTTGATCAGGAGTTCGGCCAGGGCTTTGGGCGTCTTTTTGTTTTCCTTGGCCAGCACCATGGCGGCGTTGGTGGAGAAATCCCCGAATCCGGGGTTGTTGGGTATCTCCACGATGAACTCCCGCTCGTGCTTCAGCCCAAGCAAGTCCAACACTTCGATGATGTGGTCATGCAGTGTGGTTTTTATCATGTCGTTCTGCCTTGTGGCTCTTTATCTGTTCAAACAATTCATCTATTTTGTAATAATCACGCGTTTCGGAGAGGAAGATATGCACGATCACGTCCCCGATATCGATCAGGACCCACTGCCCATATTCGATGCCGGCTTTGCTGAGCACGCCCAGGCCTGCCGCCTTGGCCATCTCCACCACGTGGCTGGCGATCGCCTTGTTGTGCAGATCGGCGCTGCCTTCGCAAACAATGATCAGATCAGTGTAATCGCTCCGTTCCTCCACATCATAGACGCGGATGTTTTCGGCTTTCTTGTCGGTCAGCCATTGCATGATGGCTTCCAGCTTGATCTTGTCTGCCAATATATCCTCCTGCTTATTTTTTCATAAAATCTTCGTAATCCTGCCCCAGGATGATGTTGAACGGGGCTTCCGGATTGTCACTAACCGCCAGGGTGAAACGCATGATCCCGGTCATCTTCTGCAGACGCTTCAGATCCTGCTCGTCCCCTCCCGTGACCACGATCAGGGACTTGTTGTAGATCGGTTTGGGCGTGTCGGTCAACCTGATCACGTCTATATTCTTATCTTTGATATGATCCGCATAGGTGGCGGCGAGCTGTTCATAACCGCAGCCGTTACTGATGATCACCTTGATCGCAGGCATGGTCTTTTCTTCGTCGTGTTTCTCAAAATCCAGGGGAATGTATCCCTTGACCAGGATCACCGCGATCAGCGCAATTATTAGCGCCACAATCACAAAGACAGGCCAGCGCCGTTTGGGAGACAAACTATCGGGCGGGGTGTTTGTTGTCAAACTCAATGCACTATTCCTTGGCAGACAGAAGCTTGGCAAATTCCTGGCGCAGGAGGGAATAGCTGCGCTCGAAGGATTCGGGGATCACCCGTTCACCGCTGACCACCGTAATGAAGCTGCTGTCGCCGATCCAGCGGGGTACCAGGTGCATATGCAGATGTTCCTCGATCCCGGCACCGGCTGCCCGGCCCACATTGATGCCGATATTGATGCCGTCGCAGTTGTAGACATTGTTCAGAGCCGTTTCGGCAAGCTGCATCAGGGAGGTCAATTCCTGCAGAGTAGCGGAAGGAAGTTCCTCCAGCCGGCTGGCGTGCAGATAGGGCACCAGCATGATGTGGCCGTTGTTGTAGGGATAGCGGTTCAACATGGCATAGCAGTGGCGCCCGCGGTGGAAGATGAGGTTCTCCTCGTCCTTGCCCAGATCCTGATAACGGCACAGGATGCAATCGCCGGATTTTTCCCCCAGAATATAGTCCAAACGCCAGGGTGAATAGAGATAGCGGTCATTCATAGCTTGATTCTTCCAACACGCTCTCACCCCAGGCAACGATATGGTGCTCCGGGATATGGGCATTGACCAGGATGTTATAACCCTCCAGAATGCTGTCGTTGCACACCCGGCTGTGTTCGATCAGGCAGTTGGGTCCGATCTGGCAACCGCTTTCCACCAGGGTCCTGCCCCGCAGGATGCTGCCCTGCCCGATCTCCACATCTGGTTCCAGGATCACCTCATCGTCAATATAGACCGTAGTGGGATTATGGATCACCACACCATTGTTCAGCCAGTGGCGGCGAATGCGGTTGATAAATTCGTCCTCCAGTCCGGCCAGTTGCTCCTGGGAATTGACCCCCGCCACTTCCATCAGGTCGTTCAGCACCACCGCAGCCACCTTTCGATCCAGGGCATAGAGGATGGAGACGGTGTCGGTGAGGTAGTATTCCTTCTGCTGGTTGGAATTGGAAATCTGCTGCAAAGCCTGATAGAGATCCCTGGCCCGGAAGCAGTAGATACCGGTGTTCCATTCCTTGATCTGGCATTGCTCAGCGGTGGCATCCTTGAATTCCACGATGCCCATCAGGCTGCCAGCGGCGTCCCGCAGCACCCGCCCATATTTGCCCGGGTCATCCAGAAAGGCGGTAAGCACGGTACAAGAGGCGTTTTCGGCTCGATGGCCCGAGATGATCCGCTTCAGTGTGTGTTCGCTCAACAAGGGGACATCGCCGCTGAGGATGAGGATGTCCCCCTCATGGTCTTTCAGCAAAGGCTCGGTCATCATCACAGCATGTCCGGTGCCCAGTTGCTCCGCCTGTTCGACGAATTGGATGCGGTCGTCCTCATCCAGGCAGGCGATCACGCTGTCCTTTTGAAAGCCCACCACCACGCAAATGCTTGTGCAATCGATGCTGATGGCGCTGTCCACCACACGCTGGATCATGGGTTTCCCGGCCAGGGGGAAGGTTACCTTGGCGCGTGATGATTTCATTCGGGTACCCTTTCCGGCGGCGAGGATGATCGCTGCAAGGGTGCTCATGGTTTTACCTCCGTTGATTCCAGTTCCCGCAGGAGCTGGCAGTAACTTTTATGGAAAATGGGATGCACGAGGCCGGGAGCGACCTCGCAGAGCAGCCTCAGGGCAAAGGCGCGGTTATGCAGGTCAGGATGGGGAAGGCTGAGTGTTTCCGTATTCAGAACCAGATCATTGTAATGAAGAAGATCGATGTCTATCACGCGGGGTCCCCATTTCTCCGCTCTGACCCTGCCCAGTTCATGTTCGATCCTTAGCGCCACCCGGAGCAGTTCCTCCGGTTGATGATTAGTATTGATCCACAACACCTGATTGTGAAACCGGGGCTGCTCGGTCAAACCATAGGGCTCGGTTTCCAGCACCTGTGAGCTGGCCAGCAGCTCGATCTCAGGATCGGCGGCAATGAGGTCGCGGGCTTGCGTGATCTGCATCACCGGATCGCCCAGATTGGCCCCCAGGCAGAGGTAGGCTTCGTTCATCGGCTGCGGCTCAGCTCCACTTCCACCGAGCCCAGGCTGCCCTGGATCGGCACCGAGGGTTTCTTGATGCAGATCATAACCTTCTGGAGCATGGGGAAATCCGCCAGCAGCTTGTCCGAGACCACATTGGCACAGGCTTCCAGCAATTGGAAGGAATGGGATTCCATGATCTCCCGGATGTCGTGAAAGACCTTGGTGTAGTCCACCGTATCCTCCAGATGGCGGATATTCTTGTCCTGCGCGGGATCGGTAAACAGCTGCACTGTAACCACAAAGCGCTGTCCCAGTTTGCGTTCCTCGTCGTGGACGCCGTGATAGCCATAGAATACCATCTCGTTCAGGCGGATGATCATAGCTTCCTCCCGATCCTCACCTGCAAATGTTTTCCAAATCTGCGGTCAATGCATCTGACCATGATGAAACCAAGCGCCATGCTGGCAAAGGCGATCCCGATCGAAGGCAGTTCCGCCAGGAACCGGGCGGCGATCAGAAATCCGGCAAACAGGAAGGCCAGCGGCACTGCAAACACCAACAGGGCAGACATCACACGCGTGGCATCGGCGATCTCCAGAGTAACGCGGTCCCCCGCTTGCAGGGGAATTTCGGATACCAGGTCAAACACCGCCGGGGTTTTGCGGCTGAAGCACATCCCCTGCAGCGAGCAGGACTTGCAGCCTCCACCGCGTTCCACTTCCACTTTCACCCGGTTCGCCTGGGTGGAAACCACCACGCCGATGTCTTCCTGTGCCGGTTGTTCCATGCTCAGACCTTCCTCTGGGATGAACCAGAGCGGTTGCTTTTTAAAATCCTGTCAATGATGGCGGTGGTGGACACGCCTTCCCGGAAATAGATGTTGTGGACTCTGCCACCTTTGGCCACTACGATGTCTGAGCCCACGATCTCCTCCACCGGCCAGTCCCCGCCTTTGACCAAGATGTCAGGTTCGATCAGCCGGATCAGCTCATAGGGCGTATCCTGTTCGAACACCACCACATAGTCCACGCTTTCCAGTGCCGCCAGCACCAGGGCACGCTCGTCCTGAGGGACGATGGGACGATGCTTGCCCTTCAGCCGCTGCACGGAGGCGTCGCTGTTCAAACCGATGATCAGAACGTCACCCAAGTCCCTGGCTTGTTCCAGATACTCCACATGCCCGGCATGCAGCAGATCGAAGCAGCCATTGGAAAAGACGATCCTTTTGCCCCTCTGGTGCAGATCGCGGGCGATCCGGGAGATCTGATCCCAGGAAGCTATCTTAGCCTTGCTCACGATAGGAATCCAAGATCTGTTGGGAACTCACACTGGCGGTCCCCTTGATGCCGCAAACCACGCCGGCGGCATGGTTGGCGATCTCGGCCGCCAGATGAATATCCGCTCCGCTGGCATAGGCCAGGGTGAGGGCGCTGATCACGGTATCGCCGGCACCGGAGACGTCGAAAACCTCACGGGCATAGGTGGGCAGCAGTTTGGGGGCATCGCTGCCGTCGAAAATATAGAGCCCCAGGCTGCCCCGGGTAATCACCAGATATTTGATCCGCATCTGGCGGCGCAGGTTTTCCGCCGCCTTAATGAAGGCGGCCTCGTCCTCGAACACCTGTCCCAGATTGGTCTGCATATCCTTGTAGTTGGGCTTGAAGATGTCCACGCCCAGATAGGAGAAGAAATGCCTCTGCTTGGGATCCACTGCCACCGGAATCCCCTGCCGGAAGGCAAGCTCGAGGGTGGCGGTGATCACCGGCTGGGCCAGCACGCCTTTGTTGTAATCCTCGATGACCAGGGCGGAGCAGTCATTCAGGCTTTGCCGGATGCGAACGATCAATTCCTCTGCCACCAGCTTATCCACATCGGTTTTGGTCTCATAGTCGATGCGCACGATCTGCTGGTTCGCAGCAGCGATCCGGGTCTTCAGGGTGGTGGAGCGGGAGGGATCGGTTACCAGGAAACCGGGATCGATGCCCTGTTCTTCCAGCAACTGATGCAATCTATTGGTAGCAGTATCTTTACCGGTTACTCCGATCAGCACCGCCTCCGCCCCCAGGGAACTCAGGTTCAGGGCAACGTTGGCAGCGCCGCCCAGACGGTATTCCTCGTTCTGCACTTCGATCACCGGCACCGGCGCTTCCGGAGAGATGCGTTCCACATTGCCCCACACATAGTGGTCGAGCATCACATCGCCCACCACCATCACCCGCTTGCCGGCAAAGCTGTCCAGCAGGTCTTTGATCATGTTTCCTCCAGGGGATAGTCGCCGTCGAAGCAGGCATAGCAATAATCGGCGGGGCTTTCCACACACTTTCTCAACCCGGTGATGTCCAGATGCCTCAGGCTGTCCACTCCGGTGCGTTCACGTATCTCCTCCAGGCTGAACCGGTTGGCCACCAGTTCCTCCCGGGTGGGGGTGTCGATGCCATAATGGCAGGAATGGCACACTTGGGGCGAGCCCACGCGCAGGTGGATCTCAGCGGCACCGGCGTTTTTGATCATCTTCACGATCTTGCGAATGGTGGTGCCCCGCACGATCGAATCATCCACCAGCACCACGTTTTTGCCGGTGAAGAAATTGGGCAGGGCGTTGAATTTCTGCCGCACGCTTTCATCGCGGATAGTCTGCTCCGGTTTGATGAAGGTGCGCCCGATATAGTGGTTGCGGATCAGCCCCAGCGATAGTGGTATGTCCCGGGCTTCGGCATAGCCCAAGGCAATGAAATTGGAGGAATCGGGCACCGGAATCACACAATCCGCCGCCAGGCCTGAATCTCCCTCCGCCAGTGCGGCGCCGATCTTCTGCCGCACTTCGAAAACATTCTCGCCAAAGTGATGGCTGTCCGGACGCGAAAAATAGATCTGCTCAAACACGCAATAGCGGTTGCTGCGCTGGCTGCGGTAGAGGTTGGGATCGTTTTCGATCACGGTGATGCCCTCGCAATTGATCCGGATGATGCCCGCCGGTGGAACTTCAGAGCGCTGCACTGCGTCAAGGGTGTCCAAAGCGCAACTTTCCGAAGCCACCACCACAGTTCCGTCGGCGGTTTTGCCCCACACCATGGGACGTATGGACAGCGGATCGCGAAACATGTAGAGCTCGTCCCGGGTGGAAAACACGCTGGAATAGGCGCCTTTGACCTCACCCATCAGCAGCCGGATGGCATCGATGATGCCCTGCCCCTGAGCCAGCTGCCAGGCGATGTATTTCACCAGCAGTTCGCCGTCGTTGTCGCTATTGAAATATACATTTTCCGCCTCTAGCTTGCTTCGCATTTCCGCATAATTCACCAGATCGCCATTGCTGGCCAGGGCATAGGAGGGCCCGAACAGGGTTTCCACCAAATGGGGCTGGGAATTGAAGCGGGTGGCGGTTCCCTTGGTGGGATAACGCACATGCCCGATGGCGATATAGCCAGGCAGTTGGGCCAGACATTCATCGCTGAATACCTCTTTCACCAGTCCCATGCTTTTATGCAGCCGGATCAGCTTGCCGTCGCTGACCGCCATGCCACAGCTCTCCTGCCCGCGGTGCTGTTCCGCGAACATCCCCAAAGCCGCCATCCGGGATGCCTCAGGGGAGCCAAAAACGCCAATGATGCCACACATCAGTTAGTCCCCTGTTTCCGGAAGCTCAGCCGGTTTTCTTTGCCCTGGATCAGGCGCCAAAGGTTTTGACGGTGCTTGAAAATGATCAATCCCGCTACTATTGCTGTGAAGACCACCTGCCCGGAGGAATAGCGCCAGAGCAGAACATAGAGGTTTATTAGCAGCGCCGCCGTCAGCGAACCGGCAGAAACATAACGCGTGAGTGCGGTTACGAGGATGAAACTCAGCAAGGCCAGCAGCAACGGTAGCGGCGACAGATAGAGAAATACCCCGGCGGCGGTGGCAACTCCTTTACCACCTTTGAAACCCAGGAAAATGGAGAACATGTGCCCCAACACCACCAGCAAGGCCGGCAGGAACTCAAAGTACTGGAACCGGGGATGATAGATGCCGGACAGGAGGCCGGATATGATCCACACAGTTAAAAAGCCTTTCAGAATATCCAGCGCCAGCACCAGAATGCCGGTCAGGACGCCATACTGGCGCAGCGCGTTGGTAGCGCCGATGTTGCCGCTGCCGCCTTTGCGGATGTCCCCCCGGTGCAAGAGTTTGCCCACGATGAAGCCAAAGGGTATGCTGCCGGCCAGATAGGCCAGCACACCGATCACGATGATCAGCAGGGTGTTATCCACTCCAGTCCTCCGCCAGCTCGCTTTCCTTTCTGCCCTTGAAGATCAGCTTGATGCTAACGCCCTCAAAGGCAAACATTTCCCTGATCTGGTTGTGCAGGTAGCGCCGGTAGTTTTCGCTGATCAGGGCAGGCTGGTTGCAGAAAAAGATGAAAGTGGGCGGTTTCACCGCAGCTTGGGTGATATAGAAGATCTTCACGTGTTTTCCGGTGCTGTGGGTGGGCGGCCGGTGTTCCACCACCTTTTCCATGAAACGGTTAAGTTCGCTGGTGGAAATGCGTTTCTCGCTTTCCTCCTCGATCTGCACCACCAGTTCCATGATGCGGTTGATACGCTGCCCGGTCTTTGCGGAGATGAATTGCACCGGGGCATATTGCAGGAAGGGCATTTCGTCGTGGAGTTTGGCGATGAATTTGCCGGTGGTGCTGTTGTCCTTTTCCACCAGATCCCATTTGTTGAACACCACCATGATCTCCTTCATCCGGCGCCTGGTATAGGAGGCTATCTTCACATCCTGCACGGAGATCTCCTCATCGGCTGCCAACACCAGAACCACCACATCGCATCTGTCCACTGCCTCGATGGTGCGCATCACGCTGAAATATTCCACGCCATAGTTGACCTTGGTCTTGCGCCTTAGCCCGGCGGTGTCGATCAGTGTGTAGTCCCGGCCATGATAGCGGAACACACTGTCGATGGCGTCGCGGGTGGTGCCGGGGGTTTTGGTCACGATCTGTTTTTCCGAGCCCAGCAGCAGATTCACGATCGAGGATTTGCCCACATTGGGCTTGCCCACCACGGCAATGCGGGTATTGGATTTGGGTTCGGTATCGGAAATGTCCTGAGTTTCGGGGATCAGGCTGAGCAGTTCGTCCAGGAAATTGCCGGTGTTTCTGCCCTGGGCTGCCGAGATCGGAAAGGGATCGCCCAAACCCAGTTGCAGAAAGTCATACAGCTCCCATTCCAGTTTCTCGTTGTCGGCTTTGTTGGCCACCAGCATCACCTTGTCCCGGTGCGGATAGAGGATGCGGGCGATCTCCAGATCGATGTCCGTGGTGCCGGTTTGGGCATCCACCATGAACAGAATGAGGTCGGATTCGTCGATCGCCAGCAGCGCCTGATGCCTGATCATCTTGTCCAGGGTCTCGTTGCTGTCGAATACGATCCCGCCGGTGTCCACCAATTTGAACACCTTGCCGTTCCACTCCACGTCCTCATACTTGCGGTCGCGGGTGATGCCAGCCTCAAAATCCACGATCGCCACCCGCTTGCGGCACAAGCGGTTGAATAGCGTGGATTTGCCCACATTGGGGCGGCCGACTATCGATACAATGTATTTTCTCATTCGTTATGCATTTTTCCCAGGCGCTTTGGCTCCAGACTTTTTTACACCCTTATTTTGTCAATGGCTTAGTGGGGTGCATGTTCCAAGAACCGGAGCTGTCGTTTTTCAACGAAGGTTTCAGACGGCTGCCTTTAAACATCTGAAAATCTTGTTGACAATATCTCGAACAACTTTATCTTATCCACCATTAAACCTATAACAATTACTAAGG
>Ga0136653_10001229_pt1 | contig 13890 bp, 10 predicted proteins | sample LakKivw275mmetaG_FD_94866 | JGI IMG/M metagenome (GOLD analysis project Ga0136653, IMG submission 94866) | Anoxic lake water microbial communities from Lake Kivu, Rwanda to study Microbial Dark Matter (Phase II) - Lake Kivu water 275m metaG... | ecosystem: Environmental > Aquatic > Freshwater >... | reverse complement strand
CGCGGGCCTTCGCGACGAGACGGACGGCGTCGGGGCCTGAGCCGGGGCGCGTCTTCGCGGAGAGCCTCGCCGAGGCGGGCTGGGAGGCTGATCGCGGCGGGACCGGCGCGAGCATGGGATTCGGGCCGGGCGGCTCGGCTCCCTCGGGCGTGAGCGTGAGCTTCCAGGTCTCGGGGGCGATGGCGCGGGCCAGGAGCCGGACCCGACGGCCGGCGGCGCTCCTCAGGTCCAGGACGAGCTCGCCTCCGGCAGAAGCCCAGCCGATCACGGCGACGATCGGATCGAGTTGTGATAGCGGGGGGCACGTACCAACGGTACATGTCCCCAGTCGCGAGCCGCTCATGGACCCTCCTTCGTCGCGGCCGGGTACGGCCAGGCCGTGTTCCCGGCGTCAATGAGGCGGGTGATCTCGTCGAGATCGGTCTCCGGCCAATCGTCCGGGACGAGCCCGTTGGTGATATCGACATGAAGGAAAAGCCCCCGCGGCGTCGGCGCGGCGCGAAGGACGCGCGAGACGAAGTCGGCCATGCCGGCGAAGCGGATGTCCCGGTGGAGGCCGACGCGGCACGCAAGGACGGTGCGGCCGCCGAACCGGGCCAGGACCTTGTCGTAGGGCGCTTCGCTCCCGCCGAGCTCGAGGCCGCGCAGGCCCCGGACCTTCTCCAGGCTGGGAAAAAGGTGCGTCCAGTCGCCGCAGGAATGGATATACACGCCGCCGAACGCGTCGGAAAGTCGGCCGAGATAGGGGACGCCGAATTCGTCGTGAAGCTCGGCGGAGAGCATGACGGCGACGTCGTTCGCGACCGAGAGGCCGCGGCCGTCCTCGAGCCAGGGCTGGAAGGCGCTCGGCACGAACTCGGCGCCCGCGGCCCGGACGAGGCCTCGCTGGACCGAGGCGAATTCGATCATGAGGTCGGTGATCATGCCGAGGAGGGCGTGGATCTCGCGCGGCGCCGTGAGCAGAGATTCGAGGAAGGCCGTGTGGCCCATGATCAGCGCGGCGTTGTCGAGCGGGCCTTGGATGTCGGCGAGACGGATGGGCATCGTCCCTTCCGTGCGGTCGAGGGAGGTGCGCGTCATGTCGAGGATGCGCCCGAGCTCGCCGTCCGTCACGCGGGGCTTTTTAAGAGCGCGGAGGTTCGAGGCGTCGAGACCGGGGACGGGGCGGACGGCCGGGAAATCGTTCTCCCACCAGACGACCTCGGCCCCGAAGGCCGAGGGGATGGCGATGATGCCGAGGGTCGGGCAGAGGGCCGGGACGAGGTCGCCGCGGAGCTTCGATTGCCCGGCGATCTCCTCGAGCTGGGCGGCCAGGAACCTCCCGGGATCGAGGAGGCGCGTTCTGACCGAGTCCTTGCCCTCGGTCGAGAAGAGGGCGCTTCTGACCGGCTCGCCGCCCTTGACCCGGGGACCGACGTAGCCGATGAGGAACCCGGGCCGGTCGTCGTTCTCGAGCGCCCAGAGGCGGCGGAGGAAGTCGCGGGCGGCGCCGGCTCCGACGGTCGCGCTCACGGCCGCCCCCAGTCCTCGGCCGCTTCCATCATGGCGTTGATGTTGGCGAGAGGCGAGCCCGGCGGGATGTTGTTGCCGTCCTGGACGATGAGCCCGCCGCAGGGGGCGAGCTTCTCGAGGACCCGGCGCGTCGCGGTCCGGACCTCGGCCGGCGTCCCGGCGTGGATGAGCATCGGGTTGACATTGCCGAGGAGGACGACGCGGCCGCCGAGGACCGCGGCGACGCGGTCGAGGTCGACCTCGTAGCCGAAGCCCTGGAGCTCGTGAATGGCCAGGTCGTCGCGGAAGATCTCGAGCAGATGGTCGCTCCGGCCGCACATATGGAGGCTCAGGCGGCCGTCGAAATGGGCACGGAGGCGCCGCTCCGAGGGGAGGACGACCTCGCGGTAGGTCGCGGCCGAGAGGGACACGGCCAAGTCGTCGGTCCAGGCGAAATCCCTGGGCGTCGGGAGCCCCTCCTCGGCCCAGCAGAAGTCGAGCCAGGCGATGAGCTTGTCGGTGACGATCCGGAGAAGCTCGCGGACGAAGTCGGGGCGCTCCTTGACGGCCAGGAAGATCTCGGTCTTGCCCATGAGGTCGCCGGCGACGCCGAAGGGGCCGTCCGAGGTATGGGTCAGGGACGGCGTCTCGCCGGGATAGAAGACCGGTCCGCCGAGGAAGCGGACGGGGTACTTCTCGGCGACGGAGATCATGGCCCGGCGGTAGGCGATCTGCCGGGCGTTCAGGCCCGAGTGGACGAAATCCATCGCCCCGAGGCGGTCGAGGTCGGACTCGGTCGCGACCCAGCCGCGGCCGATCCAGGGGATGTCGTCATCGGGGAAAACGACGTCGACGCCGAGGCTCCCGGCCTCGAAGGCGTTCTCGAAATCCGTCCAGGCCCCGACCCAGGGGCCGGTGAGGACGTGGGCGTCGGTGCGGACGTTCTCGAAGAGCCACTTCTGGGCCAGGATCTGGGTCCGGAGCATGGTCTCGGGGTCGGCGAAGTAGTCACGGAAGCGCCCGCCGATCCGCGGCACGAGAAAGCGGGTGCCGAGCGACGGGATGACGGGGACGCGGTCGGGGCGTTCGAAGCGGCGGGCGAGCTCGACGCGCTCGCGGCGGCGCTCCAACTCCTCGACCGGGACCCCGATCTCGATCACGGGATGGCCGGGCCCCTAGCCTCCGACCCTCCGGACGTGGGGATCGGTGTAGACATCGTTCTCGTCGGTGCTGGTCGAGGAGAACTCCGAGACGACCGCGCCCTTATCGCCGGCCTGGAACCAGTGGAGCGAGTTGGGCGGGAGTGTGTACATGTCACCGGGCCTGAGGACGATCTCGTGCCCGACGCTCAGGAAGGATTTGTATTTCCGGGGGATCCGGGCCTTCGGCTGAACGGTCCGCTCGCCGGCGACATAGAGGTAGATCTCGCCGTAGCGGCAGCGGAAGGTCTCCTTCTTGCCCATGTTCCGGCCGTTGACGCGCGGGTGGCGGTGCTCGGGGCAGATCTGGCGGGGGAGGAGGACCAGCTCCTTGGCGCAGTAGCGGTCGTTGTTCTCGTAGACGATGATCTCGAGGCCGACCCGCCGGATATCGTCCAGGCCGAGGTCGGCGACCTCCATCGTCTCGAGCTCTTCGGGGGTGACCGCGATGCGGGCCCTGCGGAGCAGCCGCGCCGCCGCGGTCTTGGCCTTCTCGGCCTCTTTGGCGTTCATGGGTGTTCCGCAGCGATTATAACCCACTCGAATCCTCTTGGAAAGCGAATCAGCCGGCTTCGGACGCCCGCGGCGCCCAGCGGATCGGGGTGGCGTAGGCATGATCGGTAAGGGAGCGCCGATTTCCTGTTCTCTACCATAGCGGCCGACTTTGTTATATAATGAAATTATGTTCCGGAGGCCGGCTTGAGACACGCGAATCTCCTCCCCTCGTTTTCCGGATCCTGGGCCTCGAGGCGGGCGGCCCTCGGCCCCGGCCGCCTTGAGCGAACGCCGCTGTTCGTCCTGCTCGCCGCGTTCCTCGCCGCCGCGGCCATGGGCGCTGATCAGACCGGCTTGAAACTGAAGCTTCCGGCCGGCCAGAAGACCTGGCTCGAAGAGGAGGCCGTCTATATCATCAGCCCGACGGAGCGCTCGGTTTTTCTGAAACTCCAGACCGACCGAGAACGCGAGCTTTTCATCGAGGCCTTCTGGAAGCAGCGGGATCCCACGCCCGGGACGCCCGAGAACGAGTTCAAAACCGAGCATTTCCGCCGCATCGCCTACGCCAACCACGCCCTTGGCCGGGACACCTCGCGTCCCGGCTGGAAGACGGACCGGGGCCGCATTAATGTCATCCTCGGCGAACCGCAGGACATCGAGAGGTACACGGGCAAGTCCTCGACCTACGATACCGAGGTCTGGTTCTACCAAGGCAAGACCGATCTCGGCCTGCCTCCGGCGTTCTACGTGGTCTTTTTCAAGGCCGGCGGATCCGGCGAGTTCCGGCTCTACAGCCCGGTCGCCGACGGTCCCCAGGCCCTGATGTCCGGCTATATCGGGGACATGGACCCGAGGGCCGCCTACGAAAAGCTCCGCGACATCGAGCCGAACCTGGCCGAGGTCTCGCTCTCTCTCGAGCCCACCGAGGCGGGAACCGTTTACGGGAAGCCGTCGATGACCGCCGATCTGCTCCTCCAGCGGATCGGCACCGCTCCGGCCCGCAGCATCGCGTCCCGGTACGCCCAGAAATTCCTGGCCTACAAGGACCTCGTCGAGGTCGAATACACGGCCAACTACATCGACAACGCCAGCCTGATCAGGGTCCTGAAAGACCCCTCGGGCCCCTACTTCGTCCACTACGACATCCAGCCGCAACGGCTGTCCGTCAATCAGCGGGACAACATCTATTATACGACCCTCAAAGTGAACGGCCGCGTCTCGGCGCCCGGCGGCAAGCTCGTCTATCAATTCGACAAGTCGGTCGCCCTGAACTTGAACGAGGCCCAGATGGACGAGGCCAACCGGGTCCCGTTCAATTATCAGGACCTCTTCCCGCTGGTCGGCGGCGAGTACACGTTGTCCCTTCTCGTCAAGAACGAGGTCTCCAAGGAATTCACGTCGGTCGAGCAGGTCCTCCGGATCCCCGAAGCCGGCCCGGCGGTCCAGATGGCCCAGCCGCTGCTCGGCTACCGGGCCGTTCGCCTCGATCCCGAGGCGCGACGGATGAAAGCGTTCCGGGTCGGGCCCCATCAGGTCCTTTGCCAGCCGGACCGGACGTTCTCGCGCCAGGAAACGCTGGCCGTCGCCTTTCAGGTCCATCACTTGACCGGGGCCGTCGCCGCGGCGGCCGAGATCAAGCTCGAGTTCCTCAAGGACGGCCGGACCTTCCGCGCGATCGTCAAAAAGCCCTCGGAATACCCGGACCTGCCCGACATCCTCGAGGAGGTGCCCCTCGCGGACTTCGCTCCCGCCCATTATGCTCTCAAAGTGTCCGTCGCCTCCGGAGGCGCGGAGATCGTCTCGGCCACGGAGGAATTCGAGGTGAGCTTCGCCGACAGGCTCCCCCGGCCGTGGTTCTTCTCCCGGGTCCTGCCCGACTCCGGGGACCCCGGGTACCTCGGGATCATCGGCCTCCAGCTCTTCAATCTCGGGCGCTTCGCGGAAGCCCAGAGCCTCTTGGAGAAGGCCTTCGCCGAGCTGCCGCATTCCGAGGACGCCGCCGCGGCCCTGGCCCGCGTTTACCTGGCCCAGGGCGCGGCCGGCGGAGCCGTTCGGACGCTCGCTCCCTTCGTCGACCCGGCCCGGTCCGCCAAGTACGAGACCTACGTCCTGTCCGCTCAGGCCCTGCGGGCCGCCGGCGCACTCGACGGGGCGGTCGCCGCGCTCGAACAGGCCGTCGGGCGCCACGGGGTCAACGCCGTCCTCATGAACCTGATGGGGGAGTGCCTGGCCGAGCTCGGCCGGATCCCGGACGCGCTGGCCGCGTTCGAGAGATCGCTGGCCCTCAGCCCCGACCAACCGTCCCTCAGGGCCAGGATCGACGAGCTCAAGAAGCGCAGATAATCCCCATGCGAGGGAGATCCCGATGAGACCGATCACCGCCATTCCCCTGATCGTTTTGAGCCTGGCGCTGCTCCTGCCGGCCCAGGACGACCTCGGACGAGGCCGGCTCAGCGGCGACGTCGTCGACGAGAGCGGGGCCAAGGTCATGGGCGCCCGGGTGGTCGTCGAGAACCCCCGCGGCGCCACGCGGATGGAGACCACGACCGACAAGAAAGGCCATTTCGCCGTCGGCGGCCTGGGCACAGGGACCTGGCGGGTGACCGCCTCCAAAGAGGGGTATCTCAGCGCCTCCACGGAGGTCCAGGTCAGCCAGATCAAGTCCAACACGCCTGTCGCTCTGACGCTCCCGCGCGCGTCCGCGAGCGGAGCGGGGCCCTCCGCCGAGGCCGGGGGCAGCCTCCTCGACAGCGGGAACGCGCTGCTCAAGGAGGGCCGGTACGACGAGGCCCTCGCCGTTTTCGAGGAATTCGCCGTGAAGTTCCCGGAGATCTACGCCGTCCGCCTGAATATCGGCAGCGCGTTCATGGGGAAAGGCGACCTGGACAGGGCGGAGGCCGAGTTCAAGTCCGCCCTCGACAAGAACGGCCCGGCGCCGGAAGACCTGAGAAAACAGAAAGACACCTCGCTCAAGGCGCTATCAGCCTTGGGGGAAGTGGCCTTGAAGCGCGGCGATTTCGAGACCGCCCAAGCTTTCTTCCGGCGGGCCCTCGAGATCTCGCCGGAGGATCCCAGCGCGGCCTACAACGTCGGCGAGATCTTCTTCTCCAACCAGAAGACCGACGAGGCCATCGCCTTTTTCGAGCTGGCGATCAAGATCAAGAAGGACTGGCCGAAGGCCTATCACCGTCTGGGGCTGGTCTGCCTCAACAAGGGCGACTTCCCCAAGGCCTTGGAGAACCTGAAGAAGTTCCTCGAGCTCGATCCGCAGAATCCGGAAGCGGCGAACGTCAAGGCGATGATCGCCACGATCGAGCAGATCAAGAAATAGGGCCCGCCGGTCCCGGTCGGGAGAGAGGAGATCCGTGATGTTCGACAGAAGCGTTTACCGCGACAGAAGGGACCGGCTGCGGCGGGGCCTCGGCGCGGGGGTCGCGTTGTTCCTGGGCAACGACGAAAGCCCGATGAATTACGCGGACAATCCGTTCCGTTTCCGCCAGGACAGCTCGTTCCTTTACTATTTCGGTCTCGATACCGCCGGACTGACGGCGACGATCGATCTCGATGACGGCACGGAGACCCTCTACGGCGTCGAGCCGACGGTCGAGGATTTCGTCTGGACCGGGCCCCTGCCGTCGCTCAAAGACCGGGCCGCCCGCGCGGGCGTGGACCGCGTAACGGCGCCGGACCGCTTGAAACGGGACCTGGACCGGATCCGGCGGTCCGGACGCGCGGTCCATTTTTTGCCTCCCTACAGGCCCGAGAACAAGCTGAAGCTTCTGGCCTGGCTGGGCGTCGATCCCGGCCGCGCCGCGGCCGAGGCCTCGGTGCCGTTCATCCGGGCGGTGGTCGAGCAGAGGTCGGTCAAGTCGCCCGGGGAGGTCGCCGAGATCGAGAAGGCCGTCGACATCTCCCTCGAGATGCATCTCACGGCCCTGCGGATGGCCCGGCCCGGCGTCACCGAGGCCCAGATCGCCGCGGCCGTCCACCAGGTGGCCCGGGCCGCCGGCGGCGAACTCTCGTTCCCGATCATCGCCACGATCCACGGCGAGGTCCTCCATCAGCACGCCCAGACCGAAACCCTGACGAGCGGCGGGATGTTCCTGCTCGACGCCGGGGCCGAGACCGCGCTCCATTACGCCGGCGACCTGTCCACGACCATGCCGGTCGACGGCCGGTTCACGGAGCGCCAGAAGGACGTCTATCGCATCGCCCTCGCCGCCCATGAGACGGCCAAGGCGGCCCTCACGCCCGGCGTGCCGCACCTCGACGTCCATCTGGCCGCCTGCCGGACGATCGCCGAAGGGCTCAAGGGCCTCGGCCTGATGAAGGGCGATCTCGACGAAGCCGTCCGGAAGGGGGCCCACGCCCTGTTCTTCCCCTGCGGCGAAGGGCACATGATGGGACTCGACGTGCACGACATGGAGGACCTCGGCGAAGTCTATGTCGGCTACGAGGGCCGGCCCAAGAGCACCCAGTTCGGTTTGAAGTCGCTGCGTCTAGCCCGCCCTCTGAGGCCGGGATTCGTCGTCACCGTCGAACCCGGCATCTACTTCATCCCCCAGCTCATCGATCAATGGCGGGCCGAGAACCGTTTTGCGGAACACATCGATTATGACCGGATCGAGGCTTATAAGGGCTTCGGCGGCCTGCGCAACGAGGAGTGCGTGCTCATCACGTCGGACGGGCATCGCGTTCTGGGGCGCAAGAAGCCCCTGACCGTCGACGAGGTCGAGTCGGCCATGGGGCGGGCCTGAACGGTGTTTTGTCCTCTTCGGCGGGCCCGGTCCCGGCCTCCGGTCAGTTTGGGACGATCCGGACCGTGAGCGGGGACTTGGACTCGACCGGCAGGTAGACGATGAGGGTATCGCCCTCGAGCCGCCGGTCCAGGCCGACGCGGGCCTGCGGGTATTCTTTCCCGTTCACGAGGACGCGGGGTTTCTCGCCGTTCCAGGCCTGAACGCGAAGGACGGGATGGATGGCCGGCGAGCCGGCGTCCGCCATCAGGCGGACCTCGATACCCTCGGGTTTTCCGGCCGCGTTCACGAGCTGATAACAGCGTTCACTGCGGTCGTAGCCCTCGGACCGGACTCCGGGGCCGCTCGCGACGAGCTCGGGGGCCCGGGCCCAGGACCGGCCGAAGGCGACGACCTGCGGAACGGTCCAATCCGTCATGCCGTAAAGCCCGGTCCAATACTCCCGGTCGCCCTGACTGTGGATCACGGGATCCGAGATCGGGAAGCTCGAGCAATGCGAAGGCCGGTCCGATGTCAACGTCGTCCGGCCGTCGCAGCGGGCCTGGCCGACCGGAAAATGGTTGCAGCCGCTGGCCCGGCCGTAGGCGGCGAGGTTCTCGAAGCGGAGGAACATCTTGTTGCCCGGCTCGAAGCAGATGAAAGGCTTGTTCAGGGATTTGAACTGGTACTGCTGTACGGTGTAGGGATGAGTGACGTCCCAGCTGAACGGGCCGTACGGCGGGACGTTGGGATCGTCGACGAACGAGACCCGGGCCGTCTTTCCGTCGTAGTCGGCGACGACCGCGTAGTCCTTGTCCAGGAGGTCGGACACGATCTGGCCGGGGTGGAGCAGGGCCAGGGTCTCCTGGAACTGCCTGAGATCGCCGAGAGTCCCGGCCTTCCACGAGACCTTGCGGATCGCGCTGGCGTCGGGATAGATATAATAATATTCGTCGATCCAGCATTCCCAGCCGGTCTTGGGGTCCGCGTTCCAGGTGTGGTCGTAGGCGCTGACCGGGGCGTAGCGCCAGTGGATGACAACGCGCGCTTCGGTGTTCTCGATGATCCGGACGTGGGAGAACCGGCAGTGCCGGTCCTGCATGTGCTCGAAGCAGCCCTCGGGGTCCCGCGCCGCGCCGCTCTCCCAGGTCTCCACGCTCTGATCGGACATCCAGTTCTCGTTCTCGGAGACCCAGGACGCTCCGTAGCGGATGCCGCGCCAGAAGACCAGCTTGACGGCGGACCCGGGAAAGCAAACGACGATATCGGGGTCCTGCTCGACGGGCCACAGCCGGTCCCAGCCGGGATAGTACTTCAGCTTCGTGTAATAGGCGCCGAAGCGCCCGGGATTCTTCTCGATGGTCGGCAGCCGCCGCGGGGCGATGTCCGGCTTCAAGCCGAGGCCTGGCGCGGCGCGTTCCTTGATGGCGGCGGCGGTCAGGGCCCGGTCATAGACACGGACCTCGTCCAGGATGCCATCCAGCCCGAAGAAGGCCGGCAACGTGCCCCGGGTCCTGTGGATGTCGGAGGGCTTGTCCGGCCGGGCGACCATGCCCAGGAGGTAGCCGGCCCGGGCCGGAGTGATCGCGCCCGAGATCCTGTTCGACGCGACGAGCGTCCCGTTGATGTAGAGGGACATCTCGGACTTGGCCCGGTAGACGCCGACGACATGCATCCAGGTCCGCAGCGGGACCGCGTCCCTCTCGCTGGTGCAGGCCAGCCATTGGCCGCCGATGGCGCACTCCAGCGAAGCCTGCCCCAGGGGGCCGATCATCAGCCGGTAGCCTTTCACCTCGTCGGATTCGGAGGTCAGGATCGGGCACCAGTTCCAGGGGTATTCGCCGAGGGCGATCCAGGCTTCGACCGTGATCTCGTCGCCCGTGACGACGCGGTCCGGTCCGGCCGCCCGCACGCAGGTCGTGAAGCCGTCCAACCGAAGTCCGTTGCCCCGGACGCCCGGCGCTTTCTCGACGTATCCTTCCAGGGTGTCCATGGCCTTGCCGACGGCCTCGGGCGTCTTCGAGCCGCCCAGGGTCTCGAACGTCCAGAAGGCCTTGGGCTCCTGGGCCGCGGCCTTCGCGGCACAGACAGCCAGAACGATCATCGCGAGCTTCTTGTTCACATCTCCCTCCTTCGGTCCGATTCGAGCGGCGTCACTCCGCGGGAGAAGCCTTCCCGCCCCGGCGGGCCGAGAGGAACATCACGGCCGACGTATAGAGCACCACGCCCAGCACGATCCATCTCATCGCATCGAGCGGCAGGGATCTCACCACGTAGGCGGCGACGAGCACGCCGAGGACCCCGCACGTCGTCAGGGCGAAGGCCGCCTTCGGATCATAGGCCTTCTCCCTGACGAACCGGGCGCTCCCGGCGGCCATCAGCATGGCCGTGGCGGTCATCATGATGGGGAAGGCGGTCTTGGGATGCATGCCGAGCGCGAAGATCGTGGCCATGCAGGGGGCGTAGAAACCGACGCCGATCGTCTGGAGAGCCCCGAAGACGAAGGCGACCGCGACGGCGACGGCCAGCTTCCAGCCCGAGAGGCCGAAGGCCTCACCGCCCACGGGCAGCCAGCGGAGCCGGTCGGCCAGCATGATCGAGGCCACGGCCAGGAGGCCCCAGCCCAATCCCAGCCGGATCCTGCGGCGGGACATTTTGGACACCACGCCGGCCCCGAGGACGGCCCCGGCCGGCGCCGCCGCGGCCATGGAGGCCAGCGTCGCCGAGCTCACGGGGACGAACGACATGAAGATCAGGGCCTGGGCCACCGTCGGGATGGTGTTGCCGACGTTCATCGTCCCCGGGATGACGCGGTCGTCCACCAGCCTGAGGAACTTGAAGATCGCCGTCTGCTGGGCGAAGCTTCCGACGCCCAAGGCGTCGAACATGTTGGTGACGAAGCCCGTGCCCAGCAGCCAAGGCCAGGGCGCCGGGGAAAGGCCCTTCCTTTTCTTATACACGTCGGCCAAGAAATAGACGCCGAACGGTAACGTCAGCCCGCAAAGCAAAAGCCTCAGGATCTCGATCATTCTCACCTCGATGTCATGTCGCTCTGATCAGTAATGGCCTTGACTTGATGCCAGGGATATTTTAATTTTATTACAGTAAGAAAGAAATAGATTCTTGCAGAATCCCTCACTCAACCGGACGCGCGAGTTCCAGGGCTCGATCCGGGTTCCGCGGTTGGCCGAGACGGGCCCTGGATCGAAGAAGGGGCGATAGATGAAGCGACTCGGATCCAGGACAAGACGTCAGTTCCTTCAAGAAGCGGGTCTGGCGAGCGTCTCTTCGGGCGCGCTGGCCTCCCTGATGGGAATGACCGCGGCCGGTTGCTCGAAGGGACGGCCCCGCCGCGCCAATATCGTCGTGATCCTCGCCGACGACATGGGCTACGGCGATGCGGGCTGCTACAATCCTGCTTCGCGCATTCCCACGCCGTCGATCGACAGGCTGGCCGCCGAGGGAGCCCGCTTCACGGACGCTCATTCTCCGTCGGCCGTTTGCACTCCCACCCGGTATGGCCTGCTGACCGGCCGGTACGCCTGGCGGACTTGGCTCAAGAGGGGCGTCATCGGCGGCTATACCCCGCCGCTGATCGAGCCGGACCGCCCGACCCTGGCCTCGGTCCTGAAGGCGTCGGGCTACCGGACCGGGTTCTTCGGCAAGTGGCACCTCGGGCTGGGCTGGACGCGGGCCAACGGCCTCGTCCCCGCGTTCGAGGACGGCGAGCGGATGTTCCCCGGATCCTGGCAGGACCCCGACCCTTCGACCGGGCTCAACGTCGATTTCACCAAATCCGTTCACGGCGGCCCGACGGCGCTTGGCTTCGACGAAGCGTTCTTCACCGCCGCCTGCTCGACCATCGACGGGCCGTTCACCTTCATCGAGGACGACCGCGTGGCCGCGATACCCGACCGCCAGGTCTCCGAGTTCTACGACCTCTCGAAAGGGGAGGAGGGCAGCCCGCGGCGCGGCTGGATCGCGCCGGGCTTCAAGCTGGAAGAGGTCGATCTCCGCTTCACGGACCGGGCCGTCCGGTTCTTGGAGTCGAGCCTTGCGGCCGATCCCGGCCGGCCTTTCTTCATCGAGCTGGCGCTCTCGTCACCGCATACGCCTTGGCTCGTCCCGGACCCGGTCAAGGGAAAGAGCGGCGACGGGCCCCGCGGCGATCTGGTCGCTCTGGCCGACCTGTGCGTCGGCCGGATCATGGATGCCCTGGAGCGGAAGGGCGCGGTTGACCGGACCCTGGTCGTCTTCGCCAGCGACAACGGCCCTCATCCCGGCACGAACGGCCACTTCTCGGCGGGCCCCCTGCGCGGGCTCAAGTCGCACATCTGGGAAGGCGGCCACCGGGTGCCCTTCATCGTCCGCTGGCCGGGGCGGATCGAGCCCGGCGCGGTGGTCGACGAGCCCATCTGTCTCACGGACATGATGGCCACTTTCGCCGCCATCGTCGGCGCGGACCTGCCGGCGGAGGCCGGTCCGGACAGCGTCGACATCTCGCCGGCCTTGTTCCGGCGCGGCCGCGCGGCCGCGAAAACCCTGGGTCCGCCCTTGCGCGAGGCGATCGTCTCGCATTCCGAGGACGGGACCTTCGCCATCCGGCGGGGCGGCTGGAAGCTCATCCTCGACAATCAGACGTCGGGCGGCTGGATGGTCCCCGAAGGGACGCCGCCCGTGCCGGGATCGCCCGGCCGGCTTTACGATCTCGTCGAGGATCCCGGCGAGGCCCGCGACAGGTGGTCCGAGCGCCCCGACATCGTCGCGGACCTGACCGCGTTGCTCGAAAATTACAAGAGAGAGGGCCGGAGCGTTCCAAGGCGGACGGGCCGCTGATGGCCGCGGCCGCCGTCAGCGCTCCATCTGCCAGCGGGGGCCGGCTCCGGAGACGAGAAGCACGTTTCCCCAAGCCGTGAAATCGCCCGTGCGAACGATCGTCTTGACCCCCAGGCTCCGCTTCTTCAGATCCGCGTGCGGGATCACCTCGACGGCGACCCCCTGGCCGAAGGCCGCGGCGGCTTTCTCGAAGTGGGTCGGATTGTGTTCCCGCGTCTCCTGAGCGAAGACGATCTTCTCCACCGAATGCACGGCCGCGATCTCGGCCAGCGCCTCGAGGACCGACGGCTTCCCCGGGGCCAGGGCGATGTCGATCAGCTCGACCTCGTCCGGACAGGGGAAGCCCGCGTCGACGACCATGAGCTCATCCATGTGTCCCTGGCGGTTCAGGGCCGAATCGATCTGTCTATTGAGCATGCCGATCTCTTTCATCGTCTGGACCTCGTCTTCGATCGGGATGGACGGCCGCAGAGCACCCTGGGGCCGCCCGGCATCCCCCTTCGGGAGGGACGCGGTAGGAGATTATGCCGATATCGCCCGCCATCGTCAAATGGGCCCTGATCGTGGTCGTTTCGGCGGTCTTGGGAGCTTTAAAAAAGGTGAAAAAAACAGTTGCATTTCATGTTTTATTGGATTACTTTGTTACCACACGAAACTATTGGAATAAGGCTCATGATGTTCAAAGAAATCGCCCACCGAAAGACCCAGACAAGGGCCGGGAACGCCAAGCTCATCAGCGAGCTCAACAAGGTCAAGGTCACCAATCTCGTCCGGGACAACGACGGCATATCCCGCGCCGACCTCGCCAAGAGGAGCGGTCTGAGCGCCCCGACGATCTCCCGGATCATCGACGGCCTCATTCGCGAAGGCCTGGTGATGGAGATCGGGGCGGGAGTGTCCCACGGCGGGCGGAAGCCGACCCTGCTGAAGTTCTCGGGTGTCGACAGCTTCATCATCGGCATCGACCTCGGGACGACGAACATCTACGGCGTGCTGACCGATCTCGACGCCAACGTGGTCGCCGAGATCAAGACGCCGACCCGGGTCGAAGGCGGGTTCGACCGGGTCATGGAGCGAACCTCCGACGTGATCGGCGAGCTGCGCGGACACCTCAAGAACCGGAAGGGCCGGAT
>Ga0136653_10001226_pt1 | contig 13905 bp, 12 predicted proteins | sample LakKivw275mmetaG_FD_94866 | JGI IMG/M metagenome (GOLD analysis project Ga0136653, IMG submission 94866) | Anoxic lake water microbial communities from Lake Kivu, Rwanda to study Microbial Dark Matter (Phase II) - Lake Kivu water 275m metaG... | ecosystem: Environmental > Aquatic > Freshwater >... | reverse complement strand
CCCTGGATTTTCACATGTAGAAGAGAGGTTAAGAGAACTATTGGGTACGAAGGTAAACATAACTTACCGTAAGAACAAGGGTAAGATAATTATAGAATTTTATTCAAAAGACGACCTTAAGAGGATCTTTGAAATCATCACATAGGGTTAATCCCCGATATGCTGATGTGACAGTTTCCTCACTCTTGTAACCATTAAAACCACCATAGCCCCTTATAAATAATGCCGACAGTGAGAGATGTTTACTATAACTAATCAGATTTATAGGGTATTGAGAGTGCCTTCATAAATTCTTTTTGAAATCCTTCTTCCAGTGCAAGTTCAATATGGGTTACCATTCCTGTGATTCTGTCAGCCTCTGTTCTTTTTTCTCTATCTACAAGTGTCAGATAAGCTCCATGTCCTGCTGCATTACCGACCATGGTGATGTTCTCAGGGTCGCACCAGGGGAAAAGCCCTATGGTAAGGGCATTTTCCTTATCTATATGCATGCCGAAGGCACCGGCAATACTCATCCGGTTTATGTAGGTTACCTTTAAATGATCCATCAAAACCCTACATCCTCCATGGAGGGCTCCTTTTGCAAGCTGAATCTGCCTTATGTCTCGCTGGGTAAAAACGATATCATTCCCTGTCGCCGTTTCATGTTCCCAGGCCAATACGAATTCCATCACATCTGATTGTCCTTTCCTGAGTCTTGGTGTATGCAGGTTCTCAGAAAAGGCCCCATCTTCTCCTATAATTCCCGTTTTAAAGAGATGGGCAAAGGTGTCAATGATCCCTGAACCACATATTCCTACAGGTTTGAGATCGCCAGGGGAATGTTCACTTGCCCAACCTTCCGTGCCCACAACAGCGTAATCGACCTTAAACGTTGCCGTATTTATGCGTACCTTTTCTATGGCTCCGACCGTTGCCCTCATACCGCAGGAAATCTGGGCCCCCTCAAAGGCCGGACCTGTTGCGCAGGAACAGCATAGGAGGGTCTCCCTATTTCCCAGAACAATCTCACCATTGGTGCCAAGGTCTATAGTAAGAGACAGCTCGTCCTGGTTGTACGGTTCTTCGGAGAGGAGTACCCCAACATTGTCAGCGCCAACAAAACCTGCCTCTACAGGGAGTACATGAACGTAGGCGGATGGATTGATGAGTATCCCGAGTTCGCGGACTTTTACATCCACAGAACCCTGAATAGAAGGAGTGAAAGGCCATAAGCCCAGATGGTCGGGGGCTATCCCGAGAAAGATATGGTGCATCACGGTGTTGCCAACAACCGTCATATCAACTATCTGCTGGGGCGAAAATCCATTACCCACCGCCATCTGATCAATCAAGGTATTTACGGAGTTTATGAGTTCCCCTTGCATCTTTTTTACACCTTGACCAGGATGATTGACAGAGTATGAGATACGGGACATTATGTCCGCACCAAAAAGAATCTGAGGATTTGTGATGGAGCCGCTGGCAATAACATCACCATTTTTTAAATCGCATAAATAGAGCGCTACAGTAGTTGTTCCTACATCGAGGGCCAGACCGAGACAGGTTTCATTCCATCCGGGCTGCACCGCAATAATCTCTCTATCCATCCAGACGAAGACAGTGACTCTGTCTTCACCCCCTTTCACTATGTCTGCAAGGTTTTGAAGGGTAGCGAGGTTGCAAGTCGAGTCTCCAGCCCCATACTTTTCAATGAGAATCCTCGTTATACCTTCAAAGTAGGCATGCCGGGCTCCCCCTTCCTCTGAAGAAAGATCAATAGTATAGCTTTTCACGGCAGGATTCACCACATTCGACCTTTTGGAAAAGACCTTTTTCGCAGCCTCAGCGTTGAGAATATTCTCCCCGGGTACGAAAACAATAATATCTCCGGTGATAAGGGTCATGCATGCCAATCTGTAGCCAAGCGCTCTGTCAAGTTGCCTTATGAATTCAGTTTCTTCTGAGGTAAAAGGACTGACCTTGCCTTCAATCACCCGGATCCTGCATTTACCGCATTTGCCTTTCCCATTGCACTGAGAATCGATATAAACACCTGCCTCACGGGCGGCATCCAGAACGGTCTTCCCTTCGTCTGTAATGATCTCTTTGAAAGATGGCGCAAAAACGACCCGGTAGCTCTTCATTTGTGCGGGCCTTTTTGTTCCCATTGGGGGTAGAGTACGCGAAGCTTATCACTTACTGTTTCCTTCGATATGCCGCAAGTTGACCCGAGTATGAGCCCACCCTTTTTGAACGAATGTTCTGCGAGGTCGATTTCTTGGCTAATCTGTTCTTCTTTCCAGGCCATGATGTCTACGTGTCCCATGAAAGATAGCCTTTTACCAAACTGCTCCTTCAATTCATAGAGATTTAGCCCTGCCTGCGTATCGACAGGGTGGATACAATCATACCCTGCCTCTATCAAAAGTTCAATAACCTTCCTTATATCACCGTCTGAATGGAAAAATGTAAAAAGATTGTTTTCCTTTATTATCTCTGCAATTTGTTTGTATACTGGCAAGACCACATCAGTGAAATAGTGAAATGAAAAAAGGAGTCCCTTGTTTCCGGCTATATCGTCAGCTATCGCTATTGCCCTGAAGCTATTGGCATGGGCTGATCTGGCCTTTTTTTCCGTATCTCTCAACAGTTTTGTCGCTATGTCCGAGAAAAGGGATGGGTTGTTTTTCATACTTAACATGGCATTGAAAAATCCGTGATTTTCTATTAGGCTGGAAACTGGTCCATTTATGCACCCGACAATGAAGTACTGCCCAAGTTCTTTATATCTCATCTCAGACAAAAGAGACCGGGACCATTCTGTATTGAGTTCAGCCCCTATTACAGAAAGTCCCAGACATTGAGCTGCTGTTTCCAACTGTTTTACATATTGCCCTCTATGTGTGCTGAAAAAGTGGTCGAGAAAGTCCCTGCCGATGAACAGTTCACCTCGAGGTAAAAAGCCCACCTTATTATGATCGAGGGCATTTATAACTGTATCAATGTGGAGAGGCACTTTTCAGCTTCCTGTAATATGTAGTATAGCGCCTGGCCCGATTGTCACGACCCATCAAAAGATCCGCTGCCATGATGTAAGGCTTCATTCTCGCCGCATTCACTATGGCGGAGGTAAGCCCTCCCTGAACTGCGAGGGAGAGAAAAACAGCATTTATAACCATCCGGTCAGGCAGCCCGAAGGATACATTGCTTGCCCCCAGTATAAGATTAAGCCCCCACATCTGTTTGACCATCTTCATCGTTTCGAGGGTGATGATCGCCGCCATATTGTTTACTGCACTTGACTCTGCTACACAATCAGCGAGAATATCCTCAGGACCAATACCTGCTTCCTTTGCCTTCTCAACAATGTGTGTGATAATTTCCAGCCTTCTCGCCGCATTATTCGGGATACCTGAACTATCTGAAGCCAGTGCAACGAACGCAGTATTGTATTTCCTTACCAGTGGCAGGATCTGCTCCAGCATAGAATCTTCTCCAGTTATTGAGCTGATGATCGGCTTACCGCACCCCAACTGTAATGCCTTCTCAAGGGCAGCCGGATTTCTGCTCTCTAAACAGAGCGGTACATCCACTGTCTTTATGACTTCTTCGGTAATTCTGGGAAGGGTAGCAGTCTCGTCAATTCCAAAGGCGGCTACGCTGATAATCAGGATATCCGCACCTGCCTCTACCTGTTTGGTGGCTTCCTGACGGATAGGTTCCATATCACCCGATATCATAGCCTCCTTGAGCGGACCTTTGCCAAAGGGGTTTATCCGCTCCCCGATGAGCACGGTTGGCAGGTTATCCGCGATAACTACTTCTTTCCCCTGAGGGCTTAATAAGCGTGTTTCCATGTTTTCTCTCCTTCAAATTTGCATTTTAATGGACCTCTACATTATAACCGAAAATCAGCCCCGGATTAAAGAAGCTTCTGTTGCCTCACAAAAAGATGTTATGGTTCGTATTCCCTCTGTTATCGTTCGCTCATGACGTGGTATCAAAGCACATTATCACATTCTCTTTGTGGGGGCTTAAGGTGGGTTATTTGTCACCCGACTTTGACGGAGACCTGAGTTAGCCATATTTTTTCTTGACAATGGGGAAGGCATTAAGGATAATAGTGTACCAAGTCGAGTACAAGATACACGGGATGTAAAAAGTATTTTGAGGGTCTTAACCCCGATAAACGGGATAAGTGCGTTAACGAAATTATTTTTTGCCAAAAAACGCAAAAAATAATTTCTAACTTACTAATAAGGAAACGGCGAAGATGCTTAAGGGGCAGGAGACTATTATAGTTGGAAACTGATAAGCAGGTTAAATTACGGATTGACAACATCTTGCTCAGCTTTGGCGGTGTCAATGCTCTTGCTGACATGAGCATGGACATCAGGGATAACGAGATACTGGCTATCATCGGACCTAATGGCGCCGGCAAGACTGCCCTCCTCAACTGCATAAATGGCTTCTACAAACCACAAAGGGGTGAGATATACTACGATGGGCAAAGAGTTACCCGAATGCGTCCGGATAAGCTGGCTAAACTTGGCATTGCGAGAACCTTTTAGAATATCGAGCTGTACACCGGGCTAAGTACTCAAGATAACATCATGGCTGCCCGACACGTGCTTATGAAGGAAAGCTTCATAACCGGTGCGCTATACTTTGGCTGGGCAGTTAAGGAGGAAATTGCGCACCGTCAGACAGTAGAAGAGATTATAGACTTCCTCGAAATAGCACCAATTAGAAAGAAGATAGTTGGCCTTCTGCCTTACGGGATGCGAAAAAGAGTCGAGCTGGCAAGAGCATTAGCTCTGGAGCCGAAAGTCCTGCTTCTTGACGAGCCTATGGCTGGGATGAACCTGGAGGAAAAGGAGGATATTGCCCGATTCATAATTGATGTATTCGAAGGTCAGGGAGCTACCTATCCCGATACACCCGTTCTGAGGGATGGGATCAGGTGTATCGTCCTTGTCGAGCACGACATGGGAGTGGTTATGGACATTGCAGACAGGGTTATCGTCCTCGATTTTGGACGAAAGATTGCCGAGGGCACCCCGGCTGAAATTAGCGCTAATCCCGAGGTTATAAGTGCTTACCTGGGGAAGGAAGAATAAATAAAGGCCGTTATTAGTGAATCGTGATTCGTGAAAGGTAAAGGCATTAAGAATCGACATAGGAGATACGAATTATAGCTCGCACGGCGAGTCGGGTACCCGCGTGCGGGTGTGTAGAGGGGGTGACCTGTCTGCGTGCGGACACGCACAGGCAGGCGCAAGCTCCCCAGTATAGAGATCAGACAAAATGCTGAAAGTAAACAACATTGAAGTTGTCTATATGAATGTTATTCAGGTGCTACGAGGCGTATCGCTGGAGGTGGGTGATGGTAAGATCGTTGCCCTACTCGGGGCTAACGGTGCGGGTAAGACTACCACACTAAAGGCAATATCAGGGATGCTAAAGACGGAAGAGGGAGAGGTAACCGACGGCAGCATTGATTTTGATGGTAAGAGGATAGACAGATATGGTCCCGAGGATATTGCTGCTATGGGCATAAGCCAGGCTATGGAGGGCCGAAGGGTTCTTGAGCACCTCAGCGTTGAGGAAAATTTGGTCGTTGGTGCTTACTGCCGCAAAGACCGGGCTGGAGTCAAGAAGGACCTGGAAATAGTCTTTGACTACCTCCCAAAGATTAAAAACCTCCGTCACCAGATAAGCGGATATCTGTCCGGCGGTGAACAGCAGATGTTGGTGATAGGGCGGGCGCTCATGGCACGTCCTATGCTTATGCTTTTAGATGAGCCTTCACTCGGCCTTGCCCCTTTGCTGGTAAAAGACATCTATGAAATTATCCAGAGAATCAATGCCGAGCAAAAGATGGCAATACTCCTTGTGGAGCAAAATGCCAGAGCTGCCCTTGGTATCGCCGATTATGGTTATGTTATGGAGAATGGCAGGATAGTTCTGGAGGGCCCGGCTGAGAAGTTAAGGGATAATGAGGATGTTCGGGAATTCTATCTGGGGCTATCGGCTGTTGGTTCCAAAAAGAGCTATCGTGAAGTTAAGCACTACCGGCGAAGGAAGAGATGGCTTGCTTAAAAGAAAGAATGTGGTAGAGGCAATGACTGCTGAGATGGAACAGGTCTATATAGAGAAGGGAGATACCTGGCCCAAGATATTAAAATATAACTATGAAAAGTATGGCGATAACCATAGAGCCATGCGCTATAAGCACTATGGCATCTGGCAGCCTTACACCTGGAAGGACTACTATCTCAATGTCAAATACCTATCACTTGGTTTACTATCCCTCGGTTTTGAGCCCGGAGATAAGCTGCTTATCATCGGTGATAATGCCCCACAGTGGTATTATGCTGAGCTGGCTGCCCAGGCTAACCATGGAGCTTCAGTGGGAGTTTATTCAGATTTAGTTCCGTCGGAGATAAAATACATTGCCGAAAATTGCGAGGCAAGGTTTGCTATAGTTGAAGATCAGGAGCAGGTTGATAAGCTTCTCCAAATCAAGGACGAGCTTCCCCTGCTCAAAAAGATCATTTACTGGAGCCATAAGGGACTTGCCCACTATGATGACCCTATTTTGATTGGATATAGACAGGTACTACAAATAGGGGAAAAACATGAAGAAGAACACCCCGGCCTCTTTGAGCAGAATGTGGAAGCCGGCAAAGCTGATGATGTCTGTGCCCTCGTATACACCTCGGGAACTACCAGGGCTGAACCCAAGGGGGCCGTCCACACCTATAGGACAATGAGGACGGGTGCCGACTATTACTTGCATCTCGACCCATGGTATAAGAATGACAATGTTATCCCCTACCTACCGCCAGCCTGGATGACTGAGCAATGGTTTGGGATTGGTTGCCACCTGCTGTCGGGTAGCATCCTGAACTTCGCTGAAGCACCGGAAACCCAACAGCGGGATACCAGGGAAACAGGACCAAGTATAGTATTTTACGGGGCTCGACTGTGGGAGAGTCAGGCAGCTATGGTTCAGGCACGGATTCGTGACGCTGATGCCATCAAGAGGTTTGTCTTCCATCTACTAATGCCAATTGGCTACAAGATGGCCGATCTAAAGTTTCAAAAGAAAAGACCAGGCCTGTTCTGGAAAATACTCTATTCTTTTGCTAATATCGTCCTTTTTAGGCCCATCAGAGGCAGCCTTGGTCTGCCAAATGCCAGAATTTGCTATACCACCGGGGCCATACTCAGCCCAGATGCCTTCAGGTTCTACCATGCCCTGAATCTTCCTCTCAAAAGCCTGTATGGGTCAACAGAGGGTGGAGCTCTAACTGGCGCCAGGAATGATGACATCTGCTTAGAGACTATAGGCCCTTGTCACAAGGGAACAGAGGTAAGAATAACCGATAAAGGTGAACTAATTTATCGGCAGCCTGGTATTTTTGTTGGTTACTATAAGGATCCGGAGAAGACGGCCGAGGTGCTTAAGGATGGGTGGTTTTATAGTGGAGACAGCGGTTTCATCAGGAAGGATGGGCACGTTGTATTTGTAGACAGGGTAAATGACCTTGTTGAACTGAAAAGTGGTGATAAACTGGCCCCCCAATTTATTGAGAGCAGGTTGAAGTCCAGTCCTTATATTAAGGATGTATGGGTATTCGCCGGCCCGGAGAAAAACTATGCCTCGGCAATCATAATAATTAATTATAATAATGTCAGCAGGTGGGCTGGACAAAGGCGAGTGGGTCATACTACCTTCGCCGAGCTTTCCCAGAAGCCGGAGGTTTATGAGCTGGTGAAGCAGGATATCGACAGAATAAACAGCACCTTACCCCCTGGTTCCAGGGTGAGGAAATATGTCAATCTGCACAAGGAATTCAACCCTGATGAGGGTGAGTTAACCAGAACCAGGAAGTTGAGAAGGACATTTTTGGAAGAGCGTTACCGCGAGCTTATCGATGCGATCTATGGTGAGAAGACCGAGGTGCAGATAGAAGCCCGGGTCGGACACCAGGATGGGCGGATGGAGACAATAAAGACTACCCTTAGCATCAAATCTATTGAAGGAGCTGCCTGATGAACTTCTTTCTACAATTATTGGCAACCGGTTTTGCCCTCGGCATGGTCTATGCCCTTATCGCTATAGGCTTTGTCATCATTCTTAAATGCTCCAATGCGTTTAACATTGCCCAGGGACACTTCGTATTAATTGGTGGTTATCTGGGCTATACCTTTCTGGTACCGTTCCACCTACCCATATGGGCTGCCCTGTTTTCAGCAATAGTAGTCGCTGCTATATTAGGCTTGTTAATAGAACGCCTTACCCTGCGCCCTCTGGTGGGTCAATCAGAACTGGCTATCATCATGATGACCATAGCTTTAGCCTCTGTACTGGAAGGGCTGGCAACCCTGGTATGGGGTGGTGAGTATAAGACTTACCACGGGGTACTGCCGACCATAACCCTGAAACTTGGTGGGATATCCGTACCCCCGGAGTCATTAATTGGACTAATCGTGTCTATTATTGCCGTGGTGATGCTCATGCTTCTCTTCCGCTATACCAAAATCGGACTGGCCATGAGGGCCACTGCCGAGGATTTGCAGGTGGTGCAGAGTCTCGGTATCAGGGCAACCACAGTTTATGCCGTCTCATGGGTGATTGCTTCTGTCGTCGGTGTGATCGGCGGTATTCTTTTGGGCGGCGTATCTGGTGTTATGATACCACTCGCTGAGATCGGCCTGAAAGCATTCGCAGTAGTGCTGCTGGGAGGGGTGAACTCAATTGGCGGGGCCATTGTAGCTGGAATAATACTGGGTATGCTGGAGAATGTAGCTGCCGGGTACCTGGACCCGCTGCTGCCTGGCGGCGGACTGGCTCAAGTATTCCCATTTGTAGTTATGATTATTGTGCTTATCTTCAGGCCCTACGGTCTATTTGGTATGGCCAGGATAGAAAGGATTTAATAAATGAGTTTACGCAGTGGAACCTTTCATGAAAACTATGCGCAGGATATGGCTATCTTCCGCACCAGGCTGCAGTGGGGGAGGCTCTTTGCCTTTCTCATCCTTCTTTTCATCTGCCCGCTATTTTTCAGTGACAGGATACTGACCATAATGACCATGATCGGTATTGCCATCATCAGTGTTCACGGGCTCAATATTCTAACCGGATACTGTGGCCAAATCTCCATAGGTCATGTTGGCTTTATGGCAGTCGGTGCCTATACCTCGGCTATCTTAACCGCCAAGTTTGGCTGGCCATTCTGGGCAGCCCTACCCTGTGCTGCCATGGCTGCGGGAATGGCAGGTTTGATCTTCGGACTGCCATCACTAAAGATCAAGGGCTTCTACCTCATTATGGCGACCATAGCCGCACATTTTATTATTATCTGGTTTATACTTCAGTTCCGAGATATTACCGGTGGTCCTGATGGTTTCGCTGTGCCCAAACCCAAGATAGGCAGTTTCGTGTTCAACTCTAAAGCCAGCTACTTCTACCTGGTTATGGCAATTGCCTGCCTGGCTACGTTCTTAGCTGTAAACATAATCAGGACAAGAGCAGGCAGGGCCTTTGTCGCAATCAGAGATAACGACCTGGCGGCTGAGGTCATGGGGATTAATCTGTGGATCTATAAACTGCAGGCATTCTTTATTGGCTGTGTTTATGCCGGTGTGGCCGGGGCACTGCTGGTTCACTACTATGGTTTCGCCAGTGTTGACCAGTTTGCCTTCATGGATTCAGTGTGGTATCTGGGCATGCTAATTGTCGGTGGTATGGGCAGCACCATAGGGGCTGTCTTTGGCGCCGTATCTCTCAAGCTGCTGGATGAGCTGGTCACCGTTGTTGGCCCAATCTTATCTGCAGCTGTTGCTGCCTAGGCAGCCGCCTCACTGGCTCTCATCACCCGCGGATTAGTAATTATCCTTTTTCTTATCTTTGAGCCCCGGGGGCTCGCCCACCGGTGGGGGATGGTTAAGGCCTATTACAGGCTATGGCCTTTCTCACATGAAGAATTAGAGTGAAAGGGGGTGGATTAAGTTCAACAGAACGTCTGATTTATGGTGTAAACTAAATCAGAAACTAAAAAGGAGGGAAAAAGAAATGGCTAAAATTAGATCGACGTTAGTAGTTTGCATGATTACAATAGTGCTGGGATTATTGCTATTTTCCCCTAACGCTAATGCTGCTGGGAAAACGTTGTATATCGGTGGCACCATGTCGCTCACCGGCCCCTACGCCGAGGATTCGGCGGCGATTCTGACTGCCTATGAGGACTATGTCAAATATGTAAATGAGACAAAACGTTTGGCTCCGTGGCGCAACGAGAAATGGCCCGCCGATATAACCCTGGAGGTGCTGTGGCGGGATGACGAGCTCAAGCCTGCAAAGGCGCTGGCTATCTATGAGGAGCTTAAGGCTAAGGGAATACTGGTCTACAGGGCATCAGGGTCGCCAATAGCGCTGGCACTGAAGGACAGGCTAAATCAGGACGGCTTCGGTGCCCCGAGTATGGCCACTGGACCCTATCTAATGACCCCGCCAGGAACCATCTTCAGCTATTACCCTATTTATACCGATGCCGTGGCAGCCGTCGCCGATTGGTTCAAAGCGAACTGGAAGGAAAACAGGAAACCGAGGGTTGCCTACCTTACCGCTGATAACGCCATGGGCAAGTCGATTGAGATACCTGAGTTAAAAGCGTATCTCGAGAAGATAGGATATGAGTTTATTGGCATCCAGTATGTGCCTCTTGTACCTACCTCTCCACCAACCACCCAGCTTATGTGGCTAAAGCAAAACAAGGTTGACCTTGCACTTGGTGTTATGATTAACCCCGGTTCACAGCCGACTGTAAAGGAGATGGTCAGGCTGGGTATGGGACCCTATCAGCCCTACAAGATGGTCTTTGGCGTTGCCACACCAGGTCACGTTGCTGTGTTCGCTCGTGCCATGGGTGAGTTGGGTGACGGTTATGTCTGCGCTGGTAGCTTCCCTAACTGGGATGACCCTGCCCCTGGGGTAAAGTTCGAAATGGAACTACAGAAGAAGTATCACCCCGACAAAATTGCTACCCACATCCAGTATATGGGAGGTTTTCTTGAGGCCATGACCCAGGTTGAGGCGTTAAGGCTTGCCTTACAACAGGTGCCTTTTGACAAGCTGAAGCCGCGTGACGTACTGGAGCATGGCTTCTACAAGATTAAAAACCTTGACACCAGTGGCATAAGTAGTACACCGTTGACCTATGGTCCGGGTAAAATCGAGGGTGTTGATGCGGTACGTGTTGACCAGGTTCAGGCCGGTAAGTACGTAAAAGTGGGCACCTTCCCATGTCGCCACCTGTATAAGCATTGATCACTATTATTCCGGGGGCTCTACGCATAGATCCCCCGGAAACTCCCGTTGCACCTTATTGTGATCGAGGGCATTTATGACTTCTTCGGCAATTCTGGGAAGGGTAGCAGTTTCGTCAATTCCAAAGGCGGCTACGCTGATAATCAGGATATCCGCACCTGCCTCTACCTGTTTGATGGCTTCCTGACGGATAGGTTCGATATCACCCGATATCATAGCCTTCTTAAGAGGGCCTTTGCCAAAGGGGTTTATCCGCTCCCCGATAAGGACAGTTGGCAGGTTATCTCCAATGACTACTTCCTTGCCCTGAGGGCTTAATAAGCGTGTTTTCATGTTTTCTCCTTCACTTTAGCATATCATATCAAAGGGACAACGGACAGCAGGACTACGGAGAAAAAGCATTTGCTGCTTACTTCTTACTGCATACTCCATACTGTTTTTTTAGAATAATCCGCTAATCCTCCCGGTATTAAGGTCCACATCTATTCTTCTGAAAGCCGGGTCAGAACTTGTTCCTGGCATGAGGCTAATCATTCCAGTTACAGGACATAAGAATTTCGCCCCCGAATATACAAGTATATCTCTCACAGGCAAAATCCACCCTTTTGGTACACCTTTTAATTCCGGGTCATGGGATAAGCTTAATTGGGTCTTTACCATCATGGTGTAATAATCCCTTTTTTCCGGATCAGCCTCAAGTCTTTTGGCCTTTTCTTCTACCGCCGGAATCCACAGAACCCCATCGGCACCATAGACACTTTTTGCAATCATCTCAACCCTCTTCCTTAAAGGCATATCAAAGGGATAGAGGAATTGGAAATCCACCTTCTCTTCACAGGCATCAATTACTGTATCAGCTAACTCTAAGGCCCCTTCTCCGCCTTTAAGCCAATATTCAGAAAAGGCAACACGGGCTCCCTCCTCTTCCGCATACCTGCGAACGAGGGCAATTTCATCCTTTGTATCGGTATAAAAACCATTTATACACACAACAGGTTTCATACCTGACAACTTGACGATGCGAATATGGTGGAGCAGGTTTGGTATCCCTTTTTCCAGCAAATTCAGATCCTCTTTTTTATACTCCTCTGGAAGCGGTAATCCAGGCGCTACCCTTGGCCCACCTCCATGCATCTTCAATGCCCTGATAGTAGCTGTAATCACGGCTACATTCGGCTTCAAACCGCTAATTCTACTTTTTACATTCCAGAACTTCTCAAACCCAATATCACTTGCAAATCCACTCTCTGTAACGTGATAATCAAATAGTTTAAGACCAAGTCTGTCAGCAATTATAGATGATTGCCCTATTGCGATATTTGCAAATGGCCCTGCATGAATCATCACAGGCTGACCTTCCACTGTTTGTAAGAGAGTAGGATTTATACTACTTCTCATAAAGGCGCACATGGCGCCTGCAACCTGCAGGTCCTCTGTGGTGACCGGGTTCCCTCTTTTATCGTATGCCACCGTAATTCTGCCAATTTTTTCCCGCAAGTCTTTAAGATCTTTTGCGATTGATAGAATTGCCATGACCTCTGAACTCACCGAAATATCAAAACGGGACTCCATCGTAAATCCATCCATTCTACCACCAATACCAATGATGATATTCCTTAAACTCTGGGCACAAAAATCCATAACCCACCCTATCTGTACATTTTTTGGATCAATGTCTAAACGACGAAGCTTCCTTTTCGCAAGTTCCTCATCATTGTAATTTCTTTCATGCTGCATCCTCGACGTAAGGGCAACCATAGCAAGATTATGAGCATTCGTCACAGCATTTATATCGCCTGTAAGTCCAAGAGAAAATTCTGTCAATGGTATGACCTGCGCATTGCCTCCACCTGATGCGCTCCCCTTCACATTCATTGTAGGCCCTGTTGATGGCTGCCTGATTGCACCACCCACATTTTTGCCCCTTTTCCCCAGTCCCTCGACCAATCCCATGGTTGTAGTCGTCTTACCTTCCCCCAGGGGGGTGGGTGTAATTGCCGTTACATCTATGTATTTGCCATCCTGTTTATCCTTCAGTCTTTCCAGAATCTTAATGAAATCCAATCTGCCTACCCTTCCAGAAGGGATTATCTCATCCTTCTCCAGGCTAAGTTCTTCCTGAAGTTGCCAGATAGACTTCATCTTTGCTTCGGCAGCGTCAGATATCTGCCAGTCTGCCATTCGTGTTGTGTCGTAAGACATATAACCTCCTTAAGTAATCAGGGTTCAAGGATTCAAGGGGTCTGGGGATCAAGTGAACATCGCTCGAACCCTCGGCCCCCTGGAACCCTCGGTTCCTTTATAAGGTCTCCACTGCTTCTTTAATTGCTTATCCATATACCATATCGATATAGATATAGGCAATTTTTTGCACCCTGCCGTGCTCAACAATTAACATCTCCCCCCCATAACATATTGTCTGTAATTGTATGAATGAAGTTTTTATCACAGAGGAGAAAAAAAAATTGCAAAAGCCACTCTTTTATGTTAAAAAGATTAACGCAGTCTCGTGAAATAATTCTTTTGACCAAGAGGTAGTAGTAAATGATAGATTTCAACTATACACTGCTTATTCAGTTTCT
>Ga0136653_10001225_pt1 | contig 13908 bp, 7 predicted proteins | sample LakKivw275mmetaG_FD_94866 | JGI IMG/M metagenome (GOLD analysis project Ga0136653, IMG submission 94866) | Anoxic lake water microbial communities from Lake Kivu, Rwanda to study Microbial Dark Matter (Phase II) - Lake Kivu water 275m metaG... | ecosystem: Environmental > Aquatic > Freshwater >... | reverse complement strand
GTTGATAAGCTGCTGGACCGGACCGTTTTGGAGGACGTATCGACCTCCGCCGGGAAAGTAGTTGTTTCTAAAAGAAATATTGTTACCAAAGAGCTAGCTAAAAAACTGGCCTCCCTTTCTTCACGCAGAATAAAGGTAGTACCGTTTGTTTCGGACCAGATTGAATACTTGACTGCCGACGAGGAAGAGAAATATACGATTGCCCAGGCCAATGCCATTCTTAATGAGAAAAATGAATTCGTCGAAGATAGGATTGGTGTAATCAGGGGAGGGAAATATCTTAAGGAAACTGCAGATAACATAGATTTTATGGATGTATCGCCGAAGCAGGTCTTTAGTGTTACCACGTCGCTCATACCCTTTCTGGAACATGATGATGCCAACAGGGCTTTAATGGGCTCGAATATGCAACGTCAGGCGGTCCCTCTGCTCCGTCCCGAGGCTCCCCTTATAGCCACCGGCATGGAAAAAGAAGTAGCTAAATACAGCGGCCAGGTTGTCTTTGCCAGAGCCGACGGTGAAGTAATTGAGTTGGATAGCCAGCATATTACTATTGTCGAAGAGGACGGGAATCAACAGGGATATAAGTTGATGAAGTTCATGCGAACAAACCAGGGGACCTGTGTTAATCAGCGACCAGTCGTCTCCAAAGGCGATAAAGTCAAGAAGGGACAGGTAATAGCCGATGGTTCAGCTACGGACCACGGCGAACTCGCCCTGGGCCAGAATATTTTGTGTGCCTTTATGAGCTGGCGCGGATACAATTTCGAGGATGCCGTCATCATCAGTGACCGGATGGTAAAGGATGATAGATTTACTTCAATTCACATTGAGAAATACGAAATAGAAGCCCGCGAGACGAAGCTGGGCACGGAGGAAATTACCAGGGACATACCAAATGTCGGCGAAGAAAGTTTGCGGGATTTGGCTGAGACCGGCATCATCCGTGTTGGCGCCGAAGTGGGGCCTGGCTCGATTTTAGTTGGTAAAATCAGCCCTAAAGGGGAGACCGAACTCACCGCGGAAGAAAAGCTGCTGCGAGCTATCTTTGGCGAAAAGGCGCGTGAAGTAAAAGACAGCTCCCTCAGAGTACCGCACGGCGAATGGGGAAAGGTTATAGAAGTTAAAGTTTTTACCCGCAACAATAATAGCGATTTACCGGCGGGCGTTCATTCGCTGGTCCGGGTTTGGGTGGCGCAGAAGAGGAAAATTTCCGTCGGTGACAAAATGGCCGGGCGGCACGGCAATAAAGGTGTGATTTCGACTATATTGCCCGAGGAAGATATGCCCTGTCTGCCGGATGGCAGGCCGGTGGATATAATTTTGAATCCAATCGGTGTTCCGTCCCGAATGAACATCGGGCAGATTTTGGAAACCCACCTCGGCTGGGCTGCTGAAACACTTGGGTTAAGAGTGCTCAATCCCATTTTCGACGGGGCCAACGATGTTGCTATTGAGGATGCTTTAGCCAGAGCCTGGATAGTCCAGCAGGCTGGAGCTATAAACCCGCTAAGCCGGGATGTATTTAACGCCGTTAACCTGGAGCAGGCTAAGACCTGGCTGGCTGACAACGGTTATAACGGCGCCAAAGTTTTCGATGACAAGTATCCTGGAGAAGCCAAAAGAGTCTGTCTTCGATTGTGGCTTGAAACTCTGGGCGTAAAAAGTTACGGACTGAAAGATGAACAGGTAGCCGAACTGGTGGAGAAAACCTATATAGAACAAAAGCAATCGCCCCCGGTGTTCGGCAAAGTTGTACTTCGGGATGGACGAACCGGAGAGCCGTTCGACCAGCCTGTTACGGTTGGCAGTATCTACATGATGAAACTTATTCACCTTGTCGAGGATAAAGTGCACGCACGCTCCACCGGTCCCTACTCCTTAATTACACAGCAGCCGCTGGGCGGAAAGGCGCAGTTTGGCGGACAGAGATTCGGCGAAATGGAAGTTTGGGCTTTAGAGGCTTACGGTGCCAGTCATACGCTTCAAGAGCTGCTTACCGTTAAGTCGGATGATGTGGCCGGCAGAGCTAAAGCCTACGAGTCGCTGGTCAAGGGGGAGGACATATTCCAGCCAGGCGTCCCCGAATCCTTCAAGGTTTTATTCATGGAATTACGCAGCCTTGGCCTTGCAGTCGAGCTGCTAAATGAAGAAGAGGAAATGGTTAGCTTCCTCGAAGAACGTAAGAAGATAGGCACTAAATTCAAGGCTTAAACTAAAGGAGATAGATGACCGAGATTAATGATTTCAATGCCATCCGGATCTCTCTGGCTTCACCGGAGCAGGTCAAGAGCTGGTCGTACGGCGAGGTAACCGAGCCGGAAACCATAAACTATCGGACTCTGAAGCCGGAAAAAGACGGACTTTTTTGCGAGAGAATATTCGGCCCTACCAAGAACTACGAATGTTATTGCGGGAAATATAAGAAAATACGCTATCGGGGCGTAACCTGCGACCGATGCGGGGTCACTGTGGAACATTCCAGAGTCCGACGGACACGGATGGGCCACATTGAATTAGCAGCCCCTGTAGCGCATATCTGGTTCGCTAAGGGCGTACCCAGCCGGTTAGCGCTGCTTCTGGATATCTCTCCCAGAAATTTGGAAAGAGTACTTTATTTTGCGCAGTACGTTGTCACTGCAGTTGACCATTCCATTCGCGACGAGCAAATAAAAAGACTTAAGGAAAAGTTAGCCCAGCTCGTAGCTGAAGAGGAGCGCACGTTAGAGAAGAAGGTCGCGGAGATTGAGGGCAAGGGTAAGGGTAAGGAGAAAAAAGAGCCGGACCAGGAAGCCATCGAGAGCATCAATCGGCTGAGAGCTGAATTTAGCGATAAAAGAGCCGAAATCGAAAGCGAGTACCATGAAAGAGTCTCAGAACTGGAAAATGTCCGCAAGTTGAGGCTCCTGGGTGAAAACCAATATCAAATGCTGAGGCAGGAGTACGGCGAGTTTTTTACGGTAGGTATGGGGGCGGAAGCTATTCTCGATATTCTTAAGGGAATCGACCTTGAAAAACTACGCCACGACCTTATAGAAGAGGTCCGTTCCAGTTCAGGTCAGCGGCGAAAAAAGGCCAGCAAGCGACTGAGGGTAGTTGAAGCCTTCTGGCGCAGCGGCAACAAACCTGAATGGATGATTTTGACTGTGCTGCCGGTGCTGCCTCCCGAACTTCGGCCCATTGTACAGCTGGACGGCGGCAGGTTTGCCACCAGTGACCTCAACGACCTTTACCGCCGGGTCATCAACCGGAATAACCGGTTGAGGCGGCTTATCGATTTGGGAGCTCCCGAGATAATCATCCGCAATGAGAAGCGAATGCTTCAGGAAGCTGTGGATGCACTTATCGACAGCGGGCGAAAAGGGCGCACGCCATTGGTCAGCGGCGCTCACAAGTTGAAGTCTCTGTCCGATATGCTCAGAGGTAAGCAGGGCCGCTTCCGTCAGAACCTTCTGGGTAAACGTGTTGATTACAGCGGCCGTTCGGTTATTGTTGTTGGCCCTGAGCTGCAACTGCACCAGTGCGGCCTGCCCAAACACATGGCTTTGGAGCTATTCAAGCCCTTTGTCATGCGGCGGCTAATCGAGCAAGGTTTTGCGCACAACATAAAGAGCGCCCGAAGGCAGGTAGAAAAAGCCCGGCCTGAAGTGTGGGATATACTGGCTGAAGTAGTTAAAGAACGGCCCGTGCTGTTAAATCGCGCACCGACGCTGCATCGATTAAGCGTCCAGGCGTTTGAGCCGGTGCTAATTGACGGCAGTGCCATTCAGATACATCCTCTGGTCTGCGCTGCATTTAACGCTGACTTCGATGGTGACCAGATGGCGGTCCACGTACCTCTGGCACGTGCCGCAGTTCAGGAAGCCAGAGAGAAAATGCTCAGTATCCATAATATGCTGCTGCCAAGTTGCGGCGAGCCGGTAATGACGCCCACTCTGGACATGGTTCTCGGCTGCTACTATCTGACCAATATTAGACCCGGAGTCAAAGGCGAGGGCATGGTTTTTTACGATTTCGAAGAAGCCAAACTTGCTTACGACCTGGGGATTGTAAACCTCGATGCTGAGATAAATGTCAGGACTGAGACGGATAACGGCAGGTTGAAGACAAGCGTCGGGCGAATTCTGTTTAACGAGATATTGCCCTCTGAATTTCGATTCTTAAATAAAGTAATGGACAAAGGGGCTTTAAAGAGTCTGGTGCTGGACTGCTACCGGTCGTTGGGTAATCGACCCACCGTTGATATGCTGGATAACCTGAAGCGGCTTGGTTTCGAATATGCTACCAAGTCCGGCACAACCATTGCCGCCAAGGATATCGAGGTGCCACGGGATAAAGCGAAGCTGCTTGAAGAGGGCGACGAGAAAATTGCGGTTATCGAAAGCCAGTTCAACCGCGGATTGATAACCGAGGACGAGCGTTATAGCAGCGCCATCGAGGTCTGGACCGAAACGACCGATAAAATTACAGAGACCATTTCCCAGTCATTGGACCGCTATGGCGGCATCTATATGATGGCCACCTCGGGCGCCAAAGGTAATATTTCACAGATAAGACAGATGGCAGGTATGCGAGGATTGATGACCGACCCGTCCGGCAGAATTATCGACTTCCCCATCAAGGCCAGTTTCCGCGAAGGGCTATCGGTCATGGAATATTTTATATCCACACACGGAGCCCGCAAAGGATTGGCCGACACCGCTCTGAGAACTTCGGATGCCGGCTATCTAACGCGTCGTCTAATAGACGTCGCCCAGGACTTGATAATCTTCGAAGAAGACTGCGGTACTGAGGAAGGCGTCTGGCTGGTTGAGAAGCCTGAGAAAGGGCTGCTGGCATCGCTTGATGAGCGTCTGCTGGGGCGTATTGCGGCTGCTGATATCGCCCACCCGAAGACCGGCGAAATCATCGTCCATACAAACGAGGAAATAGATGAGGAGAAGGCGGCCCGAATAAAGAAGGCCGGCATAACTCAAGCCTATGTAAGGTCGCCTCTTAGTTGCCACTCACGCCGGGGCCTCTGCAGAAACTGCTATGGGCGTGACCTGGGTAGAAGAGGCCTGGTAGAGGAAGGCACGGCCGTAGGCATCATTGCGGCGCAGAGCATCGGCGAGCCGGGCACGCAGCTCACATTACGCACCTTCCATACCGGAGGCGTCGTCGGAGCCGATATTACCAGTGGCCTACCGCGCGTGGAAGAATTGTTTGAGGCCAGGGTGCCCAAAGGGCTGGCGGTGCTTTCTGAAATTGACGGCATTGTCGACGTAATCGAGACTCAGGATATCCGAAGGATAAAAGTTACCAGTGCCGAATCATATCTGGATGAGTATACCCTGCCGCCACGCGCAAAAGTAGCGGTCACTAACGGCCAGTGGGTTGAAGCGGGTACGCCGCTAACTACCGTAACCAAGCCTAAGAAAAAGCCTTCGACCAAGAAGCTGGCGGTCAAAGAGGAACGTACCTTAATTGCCCGGGTTGCGGGCAATGTGGTTCTGGAGGAAGGCCATCTCTATATTAAATATGAAGAGGTGGAAGAGCGCGAATACGTAATTCCATCAGGCAGCCACATACGTGTTAAATCGGGGGATAGGGTAAAGGCCGGTGACCAGCTAATCGATGGTGCGGTCGACCCGCAGGATATTCTGCGCATCATGGGCAGGGAAGCCGTCCAGCAGTACCTTGTGGAAGAGGTGCAGAAAGTGTACCGCTCACAGGGTGTGAACATAAACGATAAACATATTGAGATAATCGTCCGCCAGATGCTGAGGAGAGTTCGCGTGGAATCGCCGGGCGATACCGAGCTACTTTCCGGCGACTTGGTAGACCGGTTTGAATATGAGAGTATAAATGCTAAGGTGCTGGCCGAGGGCGGAGAGCCGGCCACGGCTCAGACGGTTCTGCTGGGCATAACGCGAGCTTCGCTGAATACAGGCAGCTGGCTGGCTGCAGCTTCATTCCAGGAGACAACAAGGGTACTGACGGAAGCCGCTATCTGGGGCAGGACTGATAAGCTGCTCGGGCTTAAAGAGAACGTGATTATTGGCAAGCTTATCCCGTACCAGGGAGCCACCGTCATCGAGGCACTTGCTCCTGCCGAGCCCGCAGCGCAAGTGGGAGCGCCGGTCTCGACCGAATCGGGTCTTTTGTCTGAACTCGAGGCGGCACTGGCCACCGGAACAGAACCCCCACCGGCGCCAATACCGGAAGATGAACCTAAAGAAAAATAAACAAAAGTTTGGTCTGATAAAAAAATCCTCGCCGGTTGGCGAGGATTTTTTGTTCTTGTCCTTTAGTTTGCCTAAACTCTATGTGATATAATTCCAGCTAAGTTTGGGATGGCTTCTTGGGCAATGAGAGAAAAGGAAACGAAGACAAGGATAGTTTCAGGTAAGCCCAGCGTTGATGACACCTCTCTTGATACCAGCCTCCGACCGAGACGCCTGGCCGATTTTATCGGACAAGGTAAAGTCAAGGGCAATCTGGAGATAGCGATTGCTGCTGCCAAGAAGCGGGGTGAGCCTCTGGACCATATCCTGCTCTATGGCCCTCCAGGTTTAGGAAAAACCACCTTAGCCTACATCATCGCCGCTGAAATGGGCGTTAACATACGGATAAGTTCTGGCCCGGCTATTGAGCGCCCCGGCGACCTGGCCTCCATACTGACAAATCTGCAGAAGAACGACTGTTTTTTTATCGACGAGATACATCGGCTCGGCCGTCCTGTCGAAGAGATACTTTACCCGGCCATGGAAGATTTTGCGATTGACATAATATTGGGTAAAGGTCCCGGTGCCAGGAGTTTACGGTTAAGTTTGCCGCGTTTTACTTTGATCGGTGCCACTACCAGGTTTGCCATGATGAGCCCGCCGCTGCGGGATAGATTCGGCGCGGTTTACCGGCTTGATTTCTATGACGAGCCGGCCATAGAGGCTATCTTGAAGCGCTCGGCCGCCATACTGAAAATAGACATCGATGAAGCCGGCATCACACAGATTGCCTGCCGGGCACGTGGTACGCCGCGCGTGGCCAATAGACTGCTCAAACGGGTTCGTGATTATGCGCAGGTAAAGGCGGACGGCGCCATTACCGAACCAGTGGCCATGGAAGCACTTTCCAAATTGGAGATAGACCGCATCGGCCTGGATGAGATAGACCACAAAGTTATTCGGACCATAATCGAGAAATTCGACGGTGGACCTGTAGGATTGGAAACCATTGCCGCCTCTATCAGCGAGGAAGCCGATACAATCATGGATGTTTACGAGCCCTACCTTCTTCAGCTCGGCTTCCTGGAGCGCACCCCTCGCGGCAGGGTAGCCACGCGGCTGGCCTGTGAGCACCTGGGAGTAGACTACAAAAAAGGGAAATCATCTCAGGCAAGCCTCTGGTAAGCTTATCAAATTATTGTATGATGAGCTCTAGAAGTACGTCGACTGTTCTGTTCCTTCTCCTCTTATTATTCGTGCCCTTGGCCTGCAAACCGCCTACCGGTACAGTTACTGTTGTTCAGGTTATCGATGGTGATACCATCGTTATCGAAGGCGGCAGTCACGTGCGCTACATAGGTATCGATTCGCCGGAGGCAGACGAATTTTATTATGCGGAAGCCAAGCAAATGAATGCAGGACTGCTGGAAGGCAAAGAGGTAAGACTTGAAAGTGATGTAACGGACAAAGATGAATACGGAAGGCTACTCCGCTACGTTTATGCCGGCGATACACTGGTCAATGCCGAGATGGTAAGACAGGGCTGTGCCTGGGCAACGGCTTATCCGCCGGATATAAAGTATCAGGTTTACCTGGAGGCAATGGAAAGTGAAGCCAGACAGCTGAAGCGAGGCTTCTGGAAATAGACGTACTCCGATTTCGCTCTTGTCCAAATGCGGCTACTAGCGAGCCGATTTTCGAGATAAATTTAACGGTCTACGGCTGGTCTGTCTCTGCCGTCTCTCCAGCATAGCAGGGCCGAGGATAAGTATTACGGCCAGCAAAATAAGACCGGCCCATCCAAACGGATTTATGGAGCTCTTCCCGCTTAAAGCCATAATTCCCAGTACAGATATCTCGAGCGTTAGCAGTACGCCCACCTTGAGCCAGCGCTGTCTGACTCGAATAAACACGGCTACCGTAAGTGCCAGTACGGCGAAGCTCAAGGCCATCAGCGGGGCAAAATCATAAAGCTGCTCATGCGACAGAAAACCGTTATTGCCTTCAAGGGCTAATATCCACAGCGCCAGTACCCAGCCCAACATTATGGGCAATGGCAATAGCATGAGCGACGCAAATACCCAGTCTTTCTTGCTTATTTTCCTGGTTACCGAGAATACTATGACCAGGGCCAGAGGAACATAGGCACAAGCCGCCAGCCAGGCCCAATTGACGGGCAAATATATCAGGAGGATGCCAACTGCCAGCACCGGCATAAGGCAATACCCCAGCCAGGGGAAAAGCCATGCTGGTTTGCCGTGCGACCATCCGTAAATCGCTGTACAGGCAACTGCGACCAAGATGCCGATGAGCCAGAACGTGTTTTGCCACCAGTGCAGGGCAAAGAATGCAGCTACCAGTAGATGGGGTAGGGCGGCAAAGATGGCCTGTAGCCAGCTTCCCTGGCTGTATACCTCATAAATTTGTCGGGCCACCAGTTCGGGAGAGCCCATGAGCTTGGTTACAGTAGCGAATGCCTCTTTTTCCGAGAGTCCCGATTCAACCAGCTCGTGTTTCTTATCTTCGACGTGCGTACGTATTTCACGTACCACGTTGTTTTTGATCGTGGAGTCAAGTCGTAGATGGTCTTTCAGACGGTCGGTATAGGTGGACTTAGCTGGCATCTGCTATCAACCGGTTGTCGGTTTCATAATCAAGGCGACGGCAGTGGAGAAGTTTTGCCATACGGCCAACCTTTCAACCAGTGCCTTCTGCCCCTTGGGCGTTATATAGTAATAGCGCCTTTCCTGACCGCTGGGCAGCCTCTGCCATTTGCCCTGCAGAAGCCCGGCTTTTTCCAGGCGGTGCAAAGCCGGATATAGCGTACCCTCTTTAAACTGAAAGTAGCCGTTGCTTCGCTTTTCCAACTCTTTGATGATTTTGTAGCCGTAGGTAGGCTCGCGATTAATCAGGCTAAGGAGCAGACTGTCCGTGCTGCCTTTAAGTAATTCACGCTCGTAATTCAATTCTTTTACCTCACTTTAGTTTGGGCCTGTTGTCTTAGAATAGCATCGGTCGACAACACCGTCAAGTCGAAGCTAAATTTGACAAAACGGGGCATTTAAGCGTATATTAAGTCTAAATAAAAATTCTCTGGTGGTTAGAGCGAGGTGGTACCACCCGTTCCCATCCCGAACACGGAAGTGAAACGCCTCAGCGCAGACGATACTGGGGAGGCAACTCTTTGGGAAAATATGCCACTGCCAGGGGATTTTCCCAAGCTATTAGCAGTACCAAATTCTTACTTCAACACCCAATATTCCGAACGACTGGGAGCTTTGACACCTCAAAATAAACGTCATATAATTCAGCTAATACATCAAGAAAGTAAGGTTAAAGTATAGAGAGAGATGGCTAGCCGATTCGAGAAGTTTTCAGAAAGAGCACGACGAGCACTGACCCGCGCCCAGGAGGAAGCCCAGCGCTTCGGACACAACTACATCGATACCGAACACATATTGCTTGGTCTGGTAGCTGAAGAGGACAGCGTCGCCAGTAAAGTCCTGATTAACCTGGGTGTGCTTCCTAATAAGATAAGGGCCGCCGTGGAGTTTGTGGTGGGGCGGGGCGAACGCTCGGCCATCGGCGAAGTCGGTCTTACACCGCGTGCCAAGAGAGTAATCGAGCTGGCTGTTGACGAAGCCCGCCGCTTAAACCACAGCTATATAGGTACGGAACATCTGCTTTTAGGGCTGCTGCGCGACCGGGAAGGTGCTGCGGTTGGCGTCTTGGAGAGCTTTGGCGTTAATTTCGAGAAAGCGCAAAATGAGATAAATAACGTATTGAGCCAGAGCGCACCGCAATCACGGGCTGTTGCCCGCGGTGTGGGTCGGACGCCGGTTCTGGACCAGCTTGGCATAGACCTGACCAATGCTTCACGGTCGGGCAAGCTCGACCCCATAATAGACCGCGAAAAAGAAATCGAGCGCGTTATTCAGATACTCAGCCGACGCACCAAAAACAACCCGGCGCTTATAGGCGAGCCGGGTGTGGGCAAGACGGCAATTGTTGAAGGCCTGGCGCACCGTATCGTGGCCGGCGAAGTACCTGAGACGTTGCAGGGTAAGAGACTGGTCACCCTTGATATCGGCTCGCTGGTCGCCGGTACCAAATACCGCGGCGAGTTTGAGGAAAGACTGAAGAAGGTTATTGACGAGATAAAGAGCGCGGGCAACTGCGTAATTTTTGTTGACGAGCTCCATACCATCGTAGGCGCCGGAGCGGCGGAGGGAGCCGTCGATGCTTCCAATATCTTGAAACCGTCGCTATCACGCGGTGAGCTGCAGTGCATAGGTGCCACCACGCTCGACGATTACCGGAAGTATATCGAGAAGGATGCGGCGCTGGAACGCCGTTTTCAACCAGTAACCGTGACCGAACCGACGGTGGAGCAGACGCTCGACATACTCCGCGGTATCAAGGACCGCTACGAAGAGCACCACAAACTCACCATTAGCGATGAAGCCTTACAGGCCGCGTCGTCTCTGGCGGCCAAATATATACCTGACCGCTTCCTGCCGGATAAGGCCATCGATTTGATGGACGAAGCGTCCTCGAGGGTGCGTATTTTGCGCGGTGGCGTGCCCATCGGTCTGGCTGAAGCCAGACGCGCTCTGGAGACGGTACGCCGGGATAAAGAAACGGCCATTTCATCTAAAGAATATGAATATGCCGCTGAACTGCGCGACCGCGAGGTTCAGCTGGTCAACAAGATAAATGCCATGGAGCAAAAGTGGCAGGCTGACCAGCAGCAGGAAAAGCCGGTGGTGACCGAAGAGGACATCGCTGAGGTGGTCAGCATGTGGACCGGTGTGCCCGTCGTTCGCTTGACCACGGATGAGTCAAGCCGGCTGCTCCAGATGGAAGATGCCCTGCACAAGCGCATCGTTGGCCAGGACGAGGCTATAACCGTCGTATCCAAGGCGGTGCGGCGCGCCAGAGCCGGATTGAAGGAGCCGCGCCATCCCATAGGCAGCTTGATATTCCTGGGTCCTACCGGCGTCGGCAAAACCGAGCTGGTAAGGGCTCTGGCTGAGTTTATGTTCGGCAGTGAGGACGCCATGGTTCGGCTCGATATGTCGGAGTTTATGGAACGGCATACTGTAGCCAGGCTGGTTGGCGCTCCGCCCGGATACGTGGGCTACGACGAAGGTGGGCAGCTGACCGAGGCGGTGCGGCGAAAGCCATACTGCGTCATACTGCTCGATGAGATTGAAAAGGCGCATCCTGATGTCTTCAACATACTGCTGCAGATTTTCGATGACGGCCACCTGACGGATGCCAAAGGCCGCCGTGTCGATTTCCGCAACAGCATTGTGGTCATGACCAGCAATGTCGGCGCCAAGCACATAAAAGGCGTTATGACCATCGGCTTCACGGCCCGGACCGGAGAGGAAAAGAACCGCCAGACCGAATACGAGAAGATGAAGGATAAGGTGCTGTCTGAACTGAAGACAACCTTTCTACCTGAGTTCCTGAACCGTATCGATGAGGTGGTTGTTTTCCATTCGCTGAGTAAGGAACAAATCCGCCAGATCGTCGACCTGATGATAAGCCAGGTGGCTAAGACGTTGCGGGAGAAGAACATAAAGCTGGAGCTTACCGACGCTGCCAGAGATTTTCTGGGCGAGAAGGGCTACGACCCGACTTTCGGCGCACGACCTTTGCGCCGCGTGATTCAGAACGAGGTCGAGGACAAGCTTTCTGAAGCTCTGCTCCGTGGTGAGTTCAGCGCCGGCGATACCTTACAGGTTGACTATGATGGAGAGAAGATTGTAATTCGGGCCGCGGCTGGAGCTTTGTCCGTGGAGCCGGTAAAGCAATAGCTGACGTGAAGCTTTTATTTTCGGCTGGTAGTAATTAGATTTATTAAGGGCGGGATAAAAGACCCCGCCCTTTTCATTTAGGATTATTTGTAGAGTGTCATTCTGAGCCCTTTGTCGGCAAATCTCCACTGGATAAACTCCGCGAAGAATCTCATCCCACCACCGAGATTCTTTCGGTCGCCTATCCTTTTGGGCAGGACTCCCTCAGAATGACAGAGAACAAACCCGCTCACCCTTAGCTTGTCGAAGGGCAAGGTATTAAATCCGCTATGGTTCGACAGGCTCACCATGAGCGGAAATAATTGAGGCTCACTATGAGTATACCGTAGGGTGGCTACCCGACGACGGCGGTAAAGGTTATAATAGTGTCGGCCTTTATTGCTTGATATGTTTAGGAATCAGGAAAAGAAACTTGGCTAAGCCCAAGTCAAAAAGCGTCTTTGTCTGCCAGCAGTGCGGCAAAGAAAGTCCCAAGTGGCTGGGCCGATGCCCCGCCTGCCAGGAGTGGAACAGCTTCGTCGAAACCGTGGTTACGGTAACTGCCGAGGCAGCCGCCTGGCTACCGTCAGAGGAAAACGCGCCGCAGGAACTCTCCCGCTTGAAAACCGAGGCCCACCCGCGATTGAGTTTCCCGTTCATTGAGTTCAATCGCGTGCTGGGCGGCGGTATGGTTATAGGCTCCCTTGTCCTGGTCGGTGGCGACCCGGGCATAGGCAAGTCCACACTGCTGCTGCAGGCGTCCGGGGCCGTGGCCAAAGCCGGAGGCAGAGTGGTATATGTCTCCGGTGAGGAATCGGCGCACCAGATAAAGCTGAGGTCGGAGCGCCTTGGCATATCCGGCGACAGGCTTTTCCTGATGCCCGAAACAAACCTGGAGGTCATAATCGGGCGCCTGGATGAACTGTCACCAAATCTGGTCATCGTGGATTCCATACAGACGGTTTACATCGAAGACATGACGGGTGCCTCGGGCAGCGTCGGCCAGATACGCGAGTGCACACTGAAACTAATGCGCTGGGCCAAACGTGCCGGTATTCCGGTGCTCATCACCGGGCACGTCACCAAGGACGGCGCCATTGCCGGGCCTAGGGTGCTGGAGCACATCGTCGATGTGGTACTTTACCTGGAGGGCGAGACCTTCAGCAGCTACCGTATATTGAGGAGCACCAAGAACCGTTTCGGCTCCACCAACGAGGTCGGCGTTTTCGAGATGAGCGGCGGTGGCCTCATAGAGGTGGCCAATCCCTCGGAAGTATTTCTGGCCTCGCACCGCGATGGAGCCATCGGTTCGATGGTGGTACCCACCTTTGAGGGCAGCCGGCCGCTGCTGGTAGAGATTCAGGCCTTAACCACACTGACCGCCTTCGGCCCGCCGCGCCGCATCGCCAACGGAGTCGACTTCAACCGGCTGTTGTTAATTGCCGCCGTGCTCAGCCGCCGCACCGGAATAAATCTATCAAATCAGGATATTATCACCAACGTTATCGGCGGGCTACACATCGGTGAGCCGGCCGCCGATTTGGGCCTGGCACTGGCAGTGGCTTCAAGTTACCGCGATGCTCCCGTGGCTACGGGGCTTGTTGCCTTGGGCGAGGTCGGTCTCAGCGGCGAGCTCAGGCCGGTGCCGCAGATGGAAAGAAGGCTGGCGGAAGCGGCCAGGCTTGGTTTCAAGTGTTGCCTTATCCCTGACATGACGCCTAAAAGTTCATACAGTGTAAAAGGTGTTGAACTGCTTAAAGCGAGTACGGTGGCGCAGGCGCTGAGGCTGGGGCTGGTCAGGGCGCCGAGGAAAACGGGAAAATCCGATGAAGAGGCTTGAGATGAAAGTCGGCGCAGTCATCGTCGGCGCCGGCATCAGCAAACGCATGGGCCGGGAC
>Ga0136653_10001223_pt1 | contig 13921 bp, 10 predicted proteins | sample LakKivw275mmetaG_FD_94866 | JGI IMG/M metagenome (GOLD analysis project Ga0136653, IMG submission 94866) | Anoxic lake water microbial communities from Lake Kivu, Rwanda to study Microbial Dark Matter (Phase II) - Lake Kivu water 275m metaG... | ecosystem: Environmental > Aquatic > Freshwater >... | reverse complement strand
CCGACGGGACTGGTTCCCCCGGGGGGCCGGGGGCCAAGGGCGGCTCCGTGCCGCTTCCGACGGAGGGCGCGCCCCGAGCCTGAATTCCTTCTTACACGAAATGAAATGCTTACGGATGAGGCATGAACTACGAGGCCGGCCTTATCAACGTCCTCCCCTTCCCTTCTGGCTCGCAGAGATCGTTATAGGGCGGGTCGTTATGTAGGCCGCGTAGGTGAGCGAGGAAACGCTGGAGATGAATCGCTTGGCCGTCCTCGGGCCGCTGGTCGTCTTCGTGAAAACGCTGATCAAAAAATCCCCGTTGCCGGTAAAGACGATCCCGGCGTCATGGCAGACCAAACGTTCCAACCCTGTTTTATGGGCCACGATGGTGTTTTTCGGCAACAGCCTGGGAATGCGATCGTTGACCTTTTGGGACTTGAGGAATTCCAGCGATTTCTCGGAGACCGAGGGACACACGCATCCTCTACTATAGATTTTCTCCAGGATGTCCGCCATTTCCCGGGCCGAAGTGTAGTTCTCGATGCCCCTATCGCGGGAGCGGAAATCCATCATCTTTCGGGAGAGGTTGGTCTGTTGGAGGCCCATCTCCCTGAAGGTCCGGTTGAGGTAGTCGAATCCCAGAAGATCGATAAGCATGTTCGCGGCCGTGTTGTCGCTGTAGGTTATCATGAGTTCGACGAGCTGTTCGATCGTGTAGGCCGATCCCGAGGCCCTCGTCCGCAAGACTCCCGAACCCCCGGCCTTGTCCGACCTCTTCAGCTTCATGTTGTCCGCCAGGGATAGCTGGCCTTCCTCGGCCGCCTTTAGGCAGGCCGCCATGATGGGAACTTTGACCATGCTGGCCGCCGGGAAAAGCAGGTCGGGGTTGACCTGAAAAGTCCAGCCGGTATCCAGGTCTCTGATGACCAGGCCGATCTCTCCCCGGAAGGTCTTCACCCTTTTGCGCACGGCCTCTTCAAGGGCGGCCAACTTCGCTTCTCTGGTCGCAGGGACCGCTTGGGCGGCGGAAGGCGATAGCTGATTGGCTGCGGACTTATGCAAGACGAAAGCCGGGGTCACGGCCATCGTGAAAAGCAGGCAAAAAACGGCGCTTCTTTTCATCATGCGCAAGAGGACATTTTATAGCCAGAAAGGCGGTTCCTGTCAACCGGCAGAGATGAGCAGCATATGCCAGGACAAACAGGTTGATTGGGCTTGGCCCCTCACTCCGTGGAGAGAAGAAGCTCCTCGATCACTGCTTTTTCAGATCGATGTTGCCGCTGAACGTCGAAAGCTGGAGGGAGGCTCCCCCTTTGTTGACGACACCGTGCAGCTCCCGGGAAGACACCTTGCCTGACACCTCGATAGGAAAGTCCGAATCAATGACGCCGCTGAAGCTTTCGGCGTCAAACTCGAACGCGGAGTCCGCGGGGATGATCATCGTGATGTCGCCGGAATGGGACTTGAGGGCGTAACGCCCATTGGATTCGATCCTGCCCTGGTAATCAACATTTCCGCTCAGCGATTTGGCGCTGATCGACCCGGCCTCGGTAACCTCACGCATCTCAATCTCGCCGCTGACTGTCTCGGCCTCGACGGAGCCTTTGACGCTGGTTATGGTGATATCGCCGGAAACCGTCTTGAGATACACGTTGCCTGTGATGCCCCCCAAGGTCAACTCGCCGCTTACGGTGTGGAGATCCGCTCCGGCAGCGGCCTTGTTGAGCATGACATCACCACTGACGACGCCCACTTTAGCCGCTCCTCCGATCCCCTCGAGCTCCACGTCGCCGCTTACGGACTTCACTTCGGCAGAGGCCTTGGCGGGGATCCAGAGCTTGTAATCTACGGAAACGTTGATCGAGTTCCCTCCCCAGAACTTCTTTTCATGGGGATATTTGGTCTCGATACGAAGGAGGCCGGCCTCTTTGGTCACCTCGATGGTCACCAAGCCGCAGTTTTCCTTAGCCTGGGAGAGCGAGGGCGCTTCGGAGACCTTGAGGGCGTCGATTTTGACCTCCTCCCTATCCCAGGTCCGGATCTCGACGTCTCCGGAGACGTTGCTTAAATAGACCTTGCCGTCCTTGGCCAGAGCTTCGGTTTTTTCGAACTTTTCCTCGTGTCTCTCCCTGGCCATGACCTCGGCTGACAGAAAAGTAAATGCGAGCCCCAGACCCGCCAAAACGATCCAAACCTTAGTTCTGTGGATTTTTTTCATATTCGACTCCTTTATTCCTCTCTTATTACAAGACCTGCCCGAGCTCTTCCTTCGGGAGGCTCTTCCTGTTCATCTCCAGAAGATCGCCCATGAGGACGATCTTCTCTTTGTAAGCGGCCAAAAGGTAATCCCGGGCCTGGACATTGTCCGGTTCTCTCTGGACCGCCTGCCGACAGGCCTGGATCGTAACATCGACGGCCTCGAGGTTCTTTTCGAACATCTCGGTCACTTCGGGCGAAAGCTTGCCTTTGCCCCCGGCGATGGCTTCGTTCAGGGACATTACGGCCAGCTCGTAATAACGCTCGGCCTCGTCCAGCTTGGCGAGCGTTCTTTGCTCCTGTTGATCGGGTCCTTCCATGACCAGGTTTTTACCCTTCCGCATGCTGAAGAAAAGAGCCGCTGCAGCGATGACCATCAGAGCCAAAGTGGCTGCCGCAAAGGCCAACCGCCGGCCGCCCAAAGGCGAGGTGGCGAAGGCCGGTTGCCTGTCCCCAATAGGGACAACCGCTCCATCCCGTAGAAGGGCGCGGATCCTAGTCCAGGCCTTGGTCGGGACCTCCGGGGCACCGAGTTTCCGGGAGTCCCTGGCTATGGCCCGAAAGTCCTGGAGGAGCTCCCGGCAGGCCGGACAGGATTCAAGATGTCGTTCCAGGCGGGCGGATTTGCCCGGGTCAAGAACGCCATCCGCGTATTCGCTGCTCCACCTAGCCGCTTTCGCACATTTCATGGCTCGTTCTCCGTTACAAAACGCCCTTGCTTTTCAGGAGGCCTCGGACCTTCAACCGGGCCTTGAAAAGTTGAGATTTCGACGTCCCCACCGAGCAGCCGAGGATCCGGGCGATCTCGTTATGTTTTAAGCCCTCGACATCATGGAGCACGAAGACGCTCCTGAGCTTGGCCGGAAGGACCTGGATTGCGTCATCGATTGGCTTCCCGATCTCCTTCTCGTGGGGGTCATAGACGGCCTCCTCCAACCTTCCTTCGATCTCGCTCAAGGAGACCGTCCTCTCCGACCTCAACTTCTTTCCCCTCAAATAGCTGTAGCAGGTATTCAAGGTGATCCTGTAAACCCAGGCCGGAAAGGTTTCTGGATTCTTGACATCCCCGAGATGGGTGAAGACCTTGAGAAAGATATCCTGCAGGAGGTCCTCCGCGACGACGGCATTGTAGGTGTGGCGATAGGCTACCTGGAAAACCCGGACCTTGAACATCTCATAGATGGATTCTATGGCCCGCTCGTCACCGGCCCGGCCCTGGGCGAGAAGCTGCCTGAGAACGGCGACATCCTTGGGGTCAATGGTTTGGTCTTCGGTCACTGAGGTCCAAACTCCAACAAACCGCTCCCGGCCGGGGCAGAGACCATTATCCCCGATTTGCTCCCTGAGCGCCAGAGTCAAGATCTGAGTGAACACCTAAATTTCCTTCCTCACAACGAATAGATGGTCCAGGAAGGAAAAAGGTTGCCTTTTCAGTAAGGGTCAAACCTACTCTTTTGACAAAGCTGTCAAAAGAGTAGGTTTGACCCTTACTTGTTCTTACTTGTTATTGCGTCCAGGCGTAGCCGAGCTTAACGAAGAACGTCCTATCGGTCCGGGTGATATCGATTCCCTGGGTCCCGAAGGAGTTGTCCGAGTAGCCTAGGAAGAGAACGGTCTGGGGATTGATCTTGTAAGAAAAGAGGAACTGGGTGAAGACCGAGTCCGACGTCTTCGGGACAGGAAATCCGTATAGCTCTGGGTCCCGGGCCAAATTCTGATACTGGACGATGACCCGGATAAAGGTCCGGACGTTGAAGTTATAGACGAGTTTCCCCTGGAGGAGGTTGGCCGTGTAGATCTTTCGCCCCCCGAAGCTCAGCCGTTCGAAGACGTGGGCCAGGTTGAAGTTGAAATGGCGGCTGAAATTATACTCGAGGGCAGGAGAGAGGTCGAGGACATCCGCCTTCCGGGAATTCGCGTAGTCTATGGCATCCCCTGTCCGGGCGGTGAGCTGAAAGACCGCGCCGGAGAACGGTTTCACCTCCGCAAAAAGCTGGAGTCTGTTCAGGTCATAGACTTTCCCCTCGTAGTATTCCTTTGACGGCCCGGCGGCGACCTGGAGGGTGGATTGATATGGGCCCTGGTAGAGGGCGTAAAGCCTGAGTAATTGATCCGTCATCCTTCCCTTAATGCTCTCGGTCCGATAGCCCTGGAAGCCGAACTGAATCTGGGTGAACCATCCGTTCGGCTTCCCCCAGAGAAGCCGGATCAGGTTCGCCTGGGCCTGGCGTATATCGACTTGAGGGACGAATCCGTAGTCGGCCCGGAAGTTGGCGCTCAAGGCGTTCAAGTTGAGCCAGTAAACCCAGTCGCGGCCGAGGTGCTGCAAAATGATCGTCGCGCCGTTCCCGCCGAAAGGTTTCTCGGGCTGGCCGTAGCGGCGGGCGAGACTCAACGGATATTCGGTTTCCGTATGCAGGTACTGAAAAGAGAGGGACTTGGTGCGAGAAATCTGCAGAAATCCGTCGAAACCCAGGACGTGATTGTAATAATCCTCCGCGGCCCGTCCCGTATAGAGCACGCCGACAGTGGAATTCCTCCCGACGTCGTGCCGGTAGCGAAAAACGCCGCTCGCGACGTCCCCATCCAGGGACTCTGAAGCCGACCCCTGGTTCGAGGGGAAGATCAGGTTGTTAATCCGATCGTAGGCCCCGAAGAATCCGATCGCGCTTCGTCCGATCTTGCCCGTCAGCTTGACTCCGCCGGCAGGATCGGCGACCGTCCGGGTGAAGACCGCCTGGAGAGGCGTCAAGAAGAAGTCCCCGCCTTCCAGGAAGAAAGGCCGCTTCTCGGGATAATAAAGCGCGAAACGTGTGTTGACTTCGAGTTGGGCCACGTCGGCTTCGACCTGGGAAAAATCGGGATTGGCCGTCGCATTGAGGATGAGGTTGGGAGTTACTCCCCAGCGGGCGGTTATGCCCGGCTCCGCTTTGACCTTGCCCGCCTCCATGGGCCCGGCCGGGAAATCGTTCCGGACGTCCGTGCGGTTGGCCGTCAGCGTCGGGTCGAATTCGAGGTTGCGGCCGGGAGTGATGCCCTCGATTCCCGTGAGCTTATTGAACTGGCAAAGGAGGCAGGCCGTGTCCCGGTCCCTTCTGTGGGAGGTTATCCGGTGACGGACATTGCGCGGCCAAGATCGCTCGGCCGAGATCCCCCACGTCTGAGAGGCTGTCCCTTTCGGGAACCGGAGCTGATTGAAGGGGATGGCGATCTCGATGGCGTATCCCCAGTTCGTGATTTTCCCGGCCGCCTCCCAAATGGCGTCCCAGGAGAAGTCCTCATAGCCCTCGGATTCGCTGAAGTTGGCGTCGGCCTGGACGCCCAGCGGATTCACCCGGAACTGGAAGCCGCGGCGCTCGTCGTTGAAGGGATCGATGATGACGCTGATGTGATCATCCTGGATGAGCGTATCCGTAGCATCCCGGTCCATGAGGTGGGCTCGGATCTTTTTAGGTTCCGGATCGAAGCACCGGAAGGCGATGTAAAACTTATCACGATCATAGGTCACGAGGCAATCCGTATCGACGGGCGGAGGGACGTTGTCGCCGGGCAGCCATTCATAAATGAGCTTCATGACCGCGGCCTTCTGCCATGCCTCTTCGTCGAGCACGCCGTCGATTCTGACCTTCGAGGGGGCAGCGGATAGCGCAAAGGTGGCGGCCGCCGGCTTTTTCGCTGTCTCCTGAGATCTTGTGCCGGACGCCAAAACCGGCGGAACGGCGTTGATACCGATCCCTATCAAGGCCAAAGAGGCGAGAGCAAACAGCCGGAAGCGGCCTTGGGTTCTTGTCATGATCGAGCTCCTTTTTCCCAGGACAATTCGTCCTTATATACGTGATTCGCGACGGATTGGTTTGCCTGCAGGGATTCCACCCCTATTTTTTGACCTGCCGAGTCTTCAAGTCGAACTCGTTGCCGTCGGTCAGGGCATGCATGACCAGGTTGGTGAAGCCGATGTTTTGGTTCGGCAGAATGGTGACCTCGGCCCCTGCCGGATCGTAAACGATGACCTGCTTCGAACCGATGACCTCGAAAGTCTCGTCGGGCTTAACCAGGATGGCCGTCGATTCATCGACAGCCACCCCGGCAAGATCGGGGTGCTCGGCCAGAAGGCTGATCAGCCGGTTGTACCTCTTTCTTGTGACGAAATGCTGGTCGATGATCGCCCGCCTGACGAACCCAAAGCCGCGCGTCGTGACGACGTTTCTGGCTTGGAGCGTCTCGAATTCATGGCCCGTTTCGACCTTTCGGACTTCATCGCCCGTAATCATGACCTCACTCATCACGGCCGCGCCTGCGCTCGTGCCACCGATGATACATCCTTGCTCATATAGCTCCCAAAGCTTCTTGTGGACAGGCGTATCCAAGAGGACGCCGGTCAAACGGGATTGGTCGCCGCCCGAGAAAAAGACGCCGCCGGCGCCGTCAAGAAGCTCAGCGCTCTCCGGCCGAAGAGCCTGCTCGCGGGTTAGAAGGCAGGTCTCAACGCTTTTAGCGCCGAACTTCTTGAAATCGGAAGTCTCCTCGGCCGCCGATTCCTCGGGAACGCTGCTGGCCATGGGAAGAATGATGATCTTGCCCGAATTGACTCCGTTGGCAAGGTCCACGAACCGTTTCACCATCTCGTCCGGCCAATCGCCGCCTCCGATAATAAACAAATAACCCTTGGGACCGGGGCCCGCGCAGAGAGGCAAGGTCAGCAAGGCAACCGCGACCAGGATGAAAACTCGTTTCAATCTCATCCTCCTTCCAAAGGGGCGGCATCGGCCGCATGAAATGCCATTATAATAAATATCAAATCCTATCTGCAATTTTGGGCCTGCATGAAAGTGTCTCTTCTCGTATGATAGAGACAAGGACGCAGGGGCGATTCTTGCTTCTCCTCTTGACAAGGGGATAAAATAAACGGGTATTATTTCGGGGAAAAAATACGTTCGTGTACATTCGCGCCAAGACGATTTCGGAACTAACGCGTGGGAGTCAATCATGACCAAGTCGAATCCAAAGGGAAAAAGGACCCGCGCAGGGGCGAGAGCGCCTATCGCGGCAAAATCCAAAAGCGTCAAGCGGCCCCTCGGACGCGCCGGCGATAAAGAAGCCCAGCCTTCAAGAGCTCAAACCAAACGCCCGATCGACGTCCGCCTCCGGTCCCTCCTTCATGCCATCCCGGACGTGGTCTATATCAAGGACGCTGAAGGTCGCAACCTCATCGTGAATAGGGCATTTGAAAAATTCGCCGGACGCAAGTCGAAAGACATCATCGGCCGGACCGACGACGAGCTTCTTCCCCCCGAGCTGGCCGCGAAATGCCGACGGAGCGACGAGACGGCCATCATAAGCCGCAGCCCCGTCCGGTTCGAGGAAGACTACGCAGGACCCGACGGGGACCTCCGCTATTATGAGACCATCAAGTCCGCCATATTCGACGGCCGGGGAAAAGCTCATGGGCTTGTCGGGATCAGCCGGGACATCACCGAGCGCAAGGCCTGGGAAAAGAGGCTTGCGGAAAGCGAGGACCGTTTCCGAAGCCTTTTCGAGAATGCGACCATCGGCCTCTACCGGACGACCCCGGAAGGCCGCATCCTGATGGCCAATCCAACCCTGATCAGGATGCTGGGATACTCCGATTTCAAGCAGCTATCCAGTCGCAACCTCGAGGAGAACGGATTCGAACCGAGCTACTCCAGAGCCCAGTTCATCCGGCGCATAGAAAAAGAAGGGGAGATCAAGGGATTGGAAGCCGCCTGGAAAAGGAGAGACGGCACGATCATTTATGTCCGGGAAAGCGCCAAGGCCATTCGCGACGCGGACGGCAGAGTCCTTTGCTACGAGGGGACCGTCGAAGATATCACGGAGCGAAAAAAGCGGAACAGGTCCTCGAAGAGAGCGAACGCCGTTTCCGGACGATATTCGAAACCGCTCGGGAAGCCATCTTTCTGAAGGACCGGGATTCCCGATACACGCTCATCAATCCGGCAATGGCAGCCCTCCTCGGCATCCCGGCAGCCGATTTGATCGGCCGAACCGACGCGGAGCTTTTCGGAAAAGAGGGGGCGGCCGCTATCGTCTTGGACGACCAAAAAGTCCTGGCCGGCGCGATCCTCCGGGAGGAGCGCTCGCTGTCATTCCGGGGAAAGACGAACATCTTCTCTGCAACCAAGGTTCCGATGCGAAACGATAAGGGCGAGGTCACGGGAATTTGCGGCATCGCCCGTGATATCACGGAGCGAAAAAAGATGGAGGAAGCCCTGCGTCTCTCCCTTCAAGAGAAAGACATCCTCCTCAAAGAGCTCCACCATCGGGCCAAAAACAACATGCAGATCATCTCGAGCATCCTCAACTTGCAGGCCGGGAGCGTCAAGGACCCGGTCGCCCTGGAGTGCCTTCGAAAGAGTCAGACCCGGATCCGCTCCATGGCCCTCGTCCACGAAAAACTCTACCGGTCCATGGATTTCGCCAGGATCAATTTCGGCGAGTACCTTCGCAGCCTGGCTTCCGCCGTCTTCCAGTCCTGCCGGATCGATTCGAGCCGGGTTAAACTCGACTTCAAAGCCGAAGACGTTTTTCTCGACATCAACACGGCGATCCCCTGCGGCCTCATGGCGAACGAACTCATCGTGAATGCCCTCAAGTATGCTTTCCCCGATGGAAGATCCGGAGAGGTCAGAATCAGGCTCAGCTCGCTTGGGCAAGACAATTATCGGATCGTCATTTCCGACAACGGGGTCGGTATCCCAAAGAATATCGACTTCAGGAATACCGAATCGCTGGGCATGCAGCTCGTCACTCTCCTCGTCGGCCAGCTCGACGGGACGATCGTTCTCCAAAGGAAAGGCGGGACGACGTTCGACATCGTCTTCAAAGACCAGAAGAAGAAAAAGTAGGCCGCCGGATTACGGATCTAACGATCGTTTAGGAGAACGTCGATTTCCAGTTTCTCTCCGGCCTTGAGCCGGGCCGGCCGTGGGAACGAAGCGACAACGCGTGCGGCATCCTGTCTGAAGGAGGTCCTCAAGGATTCTCCGCCAGAAGTTACCTTCATGGAAGCCAGTTTTCCGTCCCGAAGCGACGGAGGGAGCGAAAACGCGAATTCCTTCAGTGTGACCTCCCCGGAACGGGCCTCAAGGCTGAGGTGCACTGAGTTGCCGTCAGCCGACCGTTGGGAAAATACCCCCCATCCCCCGCCCGTGGTCCAAATCGTCCGGAAATCCTCGGGGTATATCGCCGGGCTGAATCCGAGCCTCATCTCGGGCGCCGAATAGGAAAAGCCGGATAGCGCCAACAACAATCCCCAGGAAGACATGGCCCGGGCATAGTGGTGACCGCACTCCACTTCGTTCCAGGGATTACGCTTCAAGCCGTCGTAGCGGTCCCGGACAGCTTTGACAATGCTCAGCCCTTCGTCCAAGAGTCCTTCGTAAATGAGGTGGCTCGCCACATGATATTCGATCCCCGTCCAGACCTCGTCGGAATAAACGAAGGGCAAGGGTGGCCGGCCGCCCCTCGGCCAGGAACAGAGGAGCAGGCCGCGTTCGTCGCCCAGGGCGTATGTCCGCTGGGCGTTGGAGAGGTTTCGGAAATCGGCCAGGAAATTATGGCCAAAAATGGAGCGAAGGGTAGACCGGACCCGCTCTTGCGGCAGGTAGCGCCCAAGGCCCGCGACCATGCTCAGCCATTGGCCGAGGAGCTGGTCGGAGAGACAGCCCTCGCCGTACTGGTATTTCTTCTCCATGACCTGGTCGGACTTCTGGACATAATACTCCCCGTTCCAAAGCAGCTCATCGAACTTCTTTCGGCCCTTTTCATGAAGATCGCGATAGCCGGCCGCCGCCGCTTGATCCCCGACGGCCTCGGCCATTTTTGAGCCGGCCAGGAGCGCTCCGAGGTAGAAAGAGCCCATCATGCTGTTCGGGCCGTAGAACTCGATGTCATAGGTATTATGCTGCTCGCCCTCCATAACCCCGTCCTTGTCCGCGTCCCATTGGACCCAGGCATATTCCAGGGCCTTCTTCACCTGCGGCCAGACTCTCTTCAGAAACTCCGTGTCCCCGGTGACCTGCCAGTCGCGATAAAGGTTGATGATCCGCCCCATCTGGCCGTCGGCAGCGGGCTTGAAGTCCCAATAAACGCCGCTTCCGAGCGGCAGTGACGTCCGGAAGACCATAGCCCCGTCAGCCTTGACGTTGTTCATGAAGTCCGTCTCGCGGATGGACCGTTCCAGGGAGGGAAAGAGGAAAGCCAGACTCTGTTCGTAGTTCCAGACGTGGGCGCAGTTGAGCGGGCAGCAGCCGCTCTGGTCGTAGCAGCCCTCGAAACCAAAGAAGGCGCCGCCTTCGGGCCAGAGACAGGTCGTCGTCCGGATGATGGACGACTGGCTGGAGACCGCGTCGAGGACATAGGGCGGTAGGGTCGAGGAAAAGAATGCCTCGCGAAAGGCGCGGCTTTCACTCTCGAGACCGGCCAGGTTTCGGATCAGAAACTCGGCCGACGCCCAAGCGTCCGTGAAGCGTTGGGCGTAATGATTCCTGAAGGTCTTGCCTCTCTGCGCGGGAACGACATCGAAATAGTTGAGGACGTTCGGAAAGTTCCAGGAAAGGACGAAAGGAAGTGAAACCTCTTCGAAGGGCCCCAGGGAAACCGCGAGTCCAAGTGTGCCGATGTCGGTCCTTCCGTCGGGGGAAGGGCTCTCCTCGTCCAGGTCCTTAAACCGGCCGTCATCCGCGAAGTCATCCCAGAAAATCTGGAGGTCGTCCCACCACTCCCCCCTGACCCAGTGAGAAAGATAGGTGATGTCCTTCCAGGGCGTTGCCAGGGCCATGGTTCCGTAGGCCGGAGAGTCCGGCTTCACCTTCGCGGAGGACATGAATATCCCGGAAAGGACCTGACCTTTGCGGACCTCGTTTAAATTCTGGCCGAACTTCCCGTTTTCGATAGAGCTGATGGAGCCCTGGCCGTCGAAGCCGATCGGGTTCATCAAGGAGCCGGCCACCGTGACCTTAGTCGGGACAGCGCCCAGGTTCCGGACCCGGAAGCGGAGTGTAGCCGCCGGGATGCCGGATTCTTCAGGCTTGAGGGGGATGAAGGGGTTGAAGGCTTCGAGGACGACCTCGAGTGGGATACGGCTGTCGGTCATCTCAACCTGGGCAAACGGGTACTCGCCTTTGAAAACCGCTTTTTCCATTCGAGGCAGGCCCGGGACGGCCTCTCTCTTGAACCCGAAGCCCGTCGTGAACGGAGGCGAGAGAGGACCTTCCAGGACGCGGACGAGGGGTTCTTTCCCCTCCTGCTCGAAATACAGGGCGAAGAATGTAAAAGGAAGGTCATTTCCCTTCCCGGGCCGGTTGAAAATCTCCCAGTCGCGGAGGTTGCCGCGTCCGCCCAGGGAAATCGTGCCCGTTCCGATCCCGCCCAGGGGGAAGGCGACTTCTTTGAGATAGTCGCCCGTGAAGGTCCGCTGCGGCCCGAGCCCGTAAAGCTCATAAGCCGAATACGCGGCCTGTGAAGGTTCGCGTTCTTCCGCTAAAATTCTCCTCTGCAAGACGAACGGAGCCAGGAGAAGCAGACCGGCGACCAACAAGATTTTTTTATTCATGGGAACCCTCTCCTCTCCAAAATGAAATCATCCCTATTGAAATAGCACGCGTCCCTCATGACTGTCCAGGAAAAAGAGCTATATCTTCTTTAGGACGGCAGCGATCTTCGATTCCATGTCGTCGAAATGGGTGCCCTTCCAGAAAAGGCGGCCGCACTCCGGGCAGAGGGCAAACGCCCGGGCGTGCTCGAGGACGAACGGCGCGACCAAGTTCCTCGCCTTTTCCTTGGTCAGGGGCTTCAGCCTCCGGTTGCAGTCAAGGCATCTGGAAAAGGGCCTGACTTGGTCCTTGAGATCGAATGCCGAGAGAACCTGGATGACCTGCTCGTCCCATTTTTCGCTCGTGATCCGAAGGGCTGAAATCGCTTTGGCCCGCCCGAGGAGCCGGGTGTCCCGTGTGAGGAGGGTCCTTCGTTCCCGCCGGGCGATGTTTAGGAGCTCATCGTCTCCGGCCTTGGAAGAATATTGGACGTCGAAGCCGAGGGCCCTGAGCCAACGGGCCAGCTTCCCCAACATGCAGTCGACGACGAAACTCATGATGCCGCCCCGGCGGCCGTTTTAAAGGCCCAAAAACTGCACGGCCAATCCCGAAACGAAAATCATGGCCCCGGCAAGAGCGTGAGAATAGCGTTCGAGGCGGCCGAGGCGGACGAAACTCACCCCCCAGGAGGCGAGCGAGATGATGGCCAGCATGGTCAGGATGGTCGCCAACCCAAAGGCCGCGGTCACGAGAACGACACCGCCGGTGTTGTGCCGAGCGGCCGGATACATGACGAGCGGAATCAGCGGCTCACAAGGTCCGAAGACGAAGATCGTAAAGAGGACCCAGGGCGTGATATTGGCCTTGCCCGAGCCCTCATGGACATGAACGTGGCTTCCGTTGTGCGGGTGGGGATGGACGTGAGCCCCGGATGGATCATGGGCATGAGCGTGCGTGTGCGGCCTGTTCCTCAAGGCCCGGTGCAGTCCCCAAACGAAGTAGGCTAGCCCAAAACCGATGAGGAGCCAAGCCGCCAAGCTCCCCCGGAAGGACTCCACCCCCTCGAGCTTGGTCACCGCAAGACCCAAGCCGATGCCCAGGAAGCCGAGGACAACCGAGCTCAGGACATGTCCCAGCCCGCAGAGAAAAGAAATCATCAGGGTCCTGGAAAGGGGCCATCGCCTTGCCCTGGACATAACGATGAATGGAAGGTAATGGTCGGGGCCGATAACAGTGTGGATGAAGCCGATCGAGGCTGCCGTCCCCGCCAATACCAAAACCTCGTTTGTCATGCGTCGATTATAGCAGGAAGTAAGGGTCAAACCTACTCTTTTGACAAAACCAATATTTGATCGAAGATTTCATGGCCGTTTGGTTGATTTTGTCAAAAGAGTAGGTTTGACCCCTACTGGAAAAATTGGTGGACGGTAGGAGACTCGAACTCCCGACCTCAGCGTTGCGAACGCCGCGCTCTCCCAACTGAGCTAACCGCCCACACCTTCTCTATTGACGTGCACCGAATTTATCATGTTTTCGGGAGATTTTCCACCCTCGGGCCAGAGGACCATCGTTTTCGGGTTCAGATTGCTTCAAAAGCCAGTTTTAGAATCAGGGGTCAAACCTACTCTTTTGACAAAACCAAGTATTTGATCACAAACTTCATGGCCGTTTGGTCGATTTTGTCAAAAGAGTAGGTTTGACCCCTACCGGAAATTATCTGGAATAATAACGGCTCATCGGACGAGCCGTATAAACACCGGGCCCCACGCACCCGGATCGATTAACCCCCTTATTACTCCCCCGGCTGGAGGCTGCGCCTTTCTTATTCCCTGTTTAACCAAGATAAAATGAGGGGCAGCCGCTGTCAATAGACGGGCCGCCGATGTCCGATATTGTCCGATTTTGTCATATTTTGTCATCTTCCGTCACTATTCAAGGTTCAGTAATGGGCTCGCATTTGACTATTCCAGTCCGAGTTTAATATAGTAAAAAATTATAATTTGGATAAGGGATTCGACGAATGGCCGCCGAAAAGGGAAAAAACGGGTCTCTTACCTCCTGGAAGGAGATCGCCGCCTATTTAGGATGCGACAAGAGGACCTGCTACAGAT
>Ga0136653_10001219_pt1 | contig 13960 bp, 14 predicted proteins | sample LakKivw275mmetaG_FD_94866 | JGI IMG/M metagenome (GOLD analysis project Ga0136653, IMG submission 94866) | Anoxic lake water microbial communities from Lake Kivu, Rwanda to study Microbial Dark Matter (Phase II) - Lake Kivu water 275m metaG... | ecosystem: Environmental > Aquatic > Freshwater >... | reverse complement strand
GGGCAGCGTCACGTTTTCCAGTGCGTTAAGTCCGGGCATAAGGTTGAACTGCTGAAACACAAATCCTATCCTCTTTCCGCGAATCTGAGCAAGGTCGCTCTCGTCCAGCTTTGAAATGTCCTGTCCGTCAAGAAACACAGTTCCTCTTGTCGGAACATCCAGACAGCCTATCATGTTCATGAGCGTGGATTTTCCACTCCCGGAAGGTCCCATTATTGCAACAAATTCGTTTGGATAAATCTTCAAACTCAAACCCCTCAGTGCCTGAACTTCAGTTTCGCCCATAGGGTATATCTTCCACACGTCCTTCAGTTCGATTATTGGTTTGTCTATTCCCGCCATTTTCACAAATCAGTTATGAAGTTCTTTAATTTGTTTTTTGCCAATTTAAATAGCATTTTTCCTTTTGGGGTTATAGTGTAAACCCGCTTGTCGGGTTTGCCGTCCTCGTGCTCCCATCTCCCCTTTATATAACCGTCCGCGTCCAGCCTGTCCAAAACCGTGTAGAGATTTGCCGCGCTAATCCTCATGCGGTGGTTCTCCTCAAGGTGTTTTATCATCTCATAGCCGTGCTTGTGACCCTTTGCTATCATGGCTATGCAGTGTATCCCTATGATTGATTTGATAAACCTGCTTGCTGCCCAGCATCTCTATGGCCCTGCTGATGTCGTCACCGGCAGTATTTTTCATTTTGAGTAATATTCCAAAAAATGAACCATACTCACTATTGAATTATCATTCAAAAATAAAATTAAATCAAACGATTTCACGTCTGCGTCTTATATCTACCTCTATCCTACCCACAAGTTCCTGGAGATTGAGGGGCCCGATGGGTCCTTGCAGTTTGTATAAATTGCAAGAATAATCTGCTCCATACTTTTCTCTCTTTTGCTCAACATCTTCTCCTCCAACGAGTATTATTACGGCATTCGGTTCGCTCTCCCTCAGTTGATGCGTTAATTCCGCAGTTTTGTCCCCTACAACCCCGTCAAACACGATGACGATGCCCTGCCCCTTAACCCTTTCCAATGCCGTTGTTTCATCAAAGGCACCCATTATTGCTCTATCTTCCGACTGAAGTATAAGTTTAAGCGGACCAAACCACTCCCGATCGGAAACGATAAGTATTCTTGTTTCATGAGAATTATCCATCAGTTTTACTCCATGTAAGGGATTCAGAATCTTCTTGTTTTGCGTTTTCATCCGTATCTATTATACATACACAGTCATTACTAAAAACCGCAGCCCCTTTAGCATATCTTTTTATCCCTCCAAACGCATAAATAAGCGAGGAAGCGTCCCCTACAACGTAACTTAACTTTGCCTGGCGGCATTGTGCTCCAGATACGGCACAAGTGCGGGGCGGGCGAATTGTTAACACTGTAAACGCTTCCTCTTTATCACCTTTTAAATCAACACATGGACAGCGGAGTTTATGCCATAGTGTATAAGGGCCTGCATGGTATGGATGACATCCCGGAGATGTCCCGGAAATATCACATTCCGAATGATGTTCTTGAAGCAATTCTGACGCAAAAAATCGTGCGGGACGTGAAATCCCGGTACCACGCGGTAAAACTCCAGGCCCCGAAGCTCCTTAAGAGATGGGAGTCCGGCGAAACATTCCTTCAGATTTCAGAGGGGCTCGGATTTTCGCCGGTCATGACTGCATCGCTGATTCTGCAGCAGAGGGGATTGACAAAAAAGCAGTTTTCCCTATGCATGAAGAACCCCGAAAAACTGGGAAATCCGCGCATTCTTAGGGAGCTCAAAGAAGCGATGCGAAACGACCCTGTTTATTCCCCGCATGGAACGATGAGGCAGGTGGTAAAGGGCAAGCTGGTCGAGGAAAAGATTCAGAAATGGCTTCTCGGCAGAAAAATAGGGTTCAGGCACGAGACCGAGGTCAGGAAAGAGCACAAAAAGACACCCGATTTTCTATTGGACATGCCCCTCACGCTGGAAAATCGCAAAGTGCACTGGGTCGAATGCAAGGCGAGTTTCGGCGATACGGTCGAAATAAAACGTGACCACAGAAAACAACTCAGGCACTACGTCGAGCTTTTCGGTTCCGGTGCCGTGGTTTACTGGTACGGTTTTCTTGACGGCCAAAAGTTCGACAAAATCCTGATAAAATCAAAAAACCTGCTGATGATGTAATTGAGAGATTTGAAAACAGATGACTGTAATTTCCCAAGACATCGGAAACAAGGTTTTTCAAACCTCTCAAGTTGGGGTTTGATGGGTTAATCAAACCCCTCTATTTTTTACCCGTCCTACTAAGTAATATCATGCCTAGCGTTATACTCCTGTGGGACCTCGGAATAATCATCGTTGCCGCGACTTTGTTGGCGTATGTTGCGAAATTTCTCAGGCAGCCGACCATTCCTGCATACGTCATAGCCGGAATCCTTATAGGCCCTGTCGGTTTCGGCCTCATAACGAACTACGAAACCATAAGAACGCTTTCCGAACTTGGCATCGCATTTTTGCTGTTCATAGTGGGTTTGGAGCTGGATTTGCAGAGGTTGAAGGACGTCGGATTTGCAGGCAGTGCGTCCGCCATGATAAGAAGCGGGCTGCTGTTCGGGGTCGGTTTTTTGATTGCGATATATTTCGGTTTTCTGGGGCTGGATGCGGTTTATCTTGGTCTGGCCCTGGCTTTCAGCAGCACCATGATCGTCGTAAAACTGCTTTCTGACAACAACGAACTGGACACGCTTCACGGAAGATACACCCTCGCAATCCTGCTGGCCGAGGATGCATTGGCAATAATCGCGCTCTCCGTACTTGCAACGGCCGATCATTTTACCGTTGCTACGATAGCCATATCCCTGCTGAAGGGATTCGGTTTGTTTTGCATATCAATCGTTGCAAGCAGGTTTCTGTTCCCGCCCATCTTCGGGTTTGTCGCAAGGTCGCAGGAGCTGCTGTTTCTCACAGCGCTTTCCATATGCATGATTTTTGCCAAACTATCCTCTCTTGCAGGATTCTCCATAGCCATCGGGGCACTCATTGCGGGCATCTCCATAGCAACATTTCCGTACAACATCGAAATCGTCAGCAGGATTCGCTCGTTGAGGGACTTCTTTGTGACGATATTCTTCGTTTCGCTGGGCATGGATATGATTTTGGTCGACATCGAACCGTTACTCCTGCCGGCACTGGCCCTAATCTTCGCGGTGGTCATACTCAAGCCGCTGATAATCATGTCCCTCAGTTCGCTTGCGGGCTATGGCCGACGCACGTCATTTTTGTCGTCAATTAGCCTGGCCCAAATATCCGAATTCTCACTCATCATAGTACTACAGGGCGTTTTGCTTTCGCATATATCGCATAGCATATTCTCCTTGACCGTGATCGTCGCTCTTGTGACAATAACGCTGACGCCCTACCTCATAAGATATGACGAACAGCTGTACCAGAAATTTTTACGCAGACTTGCAATATTCGATAAATTGACTTTCAGGAGATTTCCGGTAAACCTGGAGGGCATCCCGAAAAAATCCGAAAATCACATAATACTATGCGGGGCGCACAGGATGGGTCATGACATAATGCACGAATTATCCCATCTGCGTGAGAGATTCTTCGTCGTCGATTTCAATCCGGATGTCATCAAATCGCTCATGGACAAAAACATACCCTGCATTTACGGTGATATCGGGGATATCGAAATCCTGAAACGGATTGACCTGAAAAATGCCGAGATGGTCATCTCGACGGTCCCCAACGAGAGTGCGAACACCCTGCTGATAACTGAAACCAGAAAGGTCAATCCGAACGTCTTAATCTTCGTGACGGCAGATGCCATAAACCAGGCGATGGAGCTGTACGACGCGGGAGCGGATTACGTCATCGTTCCGAGAATGCTGAGCGGCGAAAAAATATCCGACGTCCTCGGCACTCCCGATTCCCAGAAAATGGCCACCATCAAAAAAATGCGCGAAGTGCATCTGAAGGAACTCAAGCATATACGCGAGGACGACCTTCTGAGCCGGTACGGTTTGTCATTCCTGAGACATAGATAAATGAACACCACGAGAGAAAAACTGCTGAATATCTACAACCTGTTGTTGAAGCACTTCGGAAAACAGCACTGGTGGCCTGCGGAGACCCCGTTCGAGGTCGTTGTTGGGGCGATTCTGACGCAATCAACGAGCTGGAAAAATGTCGAGTCCACGATTGAAAATTTAAAGGCAGAAGGTATTCTTACTCCTGCGGGAATCAGGAGAGTAAAAACGAAGCAGCTGTCCAAATTGATAAAACCCGCGCTTTACCACAACGTAAAGGCCAAAAAACTGAAAATTTTTGTTGATTTTTTATATAAGAATTATGACGGGAATCTTGAAAATTTTTTGAAAATAAAGAAAAATAAACTCAGGGAAGAACTTTTGTCCATATGGGGCATCGGACCCGAAACCGCGGATTCTATAATTCTTTACGCTGCGAACAAGCCATCCTTTGTGGTCGACACATACACAAAACGCGTATTCAAGAGGCTTGGTCTTGTCAAAAAAGAAAAATCATATGACGAGTCCAGGGAGTTTTTTGAGTCGAATCTGCCAAAAAGCGTGAAACTTTACAATGAATACCATGCCCTGACCGTGGAGTTGGGGAAAAATTATTGTAAAAACAATCCAAAATGTGATGGTTGTCCTGTAAAAAATTTATGCAGTTACCGCTGATGCTTTTTTCTTTCCAGCTTCCTCCTGAAAAATTCATTAGGCACTGGAACGTTGCCTTCCCCGAACCGGTCTTCCAGGTCCTTGTCAAGCCCCTTTCTGCCAAGCTTTATTATGCCCCTGATCTTTGTAGTGCTGTCTTTTACCTTCGTTGCTTTGTCCTTCAGCTTTGTTACCCGTCTTACGGCTTGACCTATCATTCTATTAGTATTTATCTTCCACAATAATAAGAATACCAAATCCAAAATGCAGAGAATCACAAAAATCAACGGAAAACTCGTAACCCTGAATTCCGCGCCCGGCTTCAGGGTTTACAACGAAAAGTTGATACGCAGGGGCGGGAAGGAATACCGGATTTGGGACCCGTTCAGGAGCAAACTCTCGGCAGCGCTCGTGAACGGTTTGAAGGAACTGCCCATAAACGAAAGGAGCAACGTGCTTTACCTCGGGGCTTCGGCCGGAACTACTGCCGGCCATGTTGCGGATATCACATCGGGAATCGTTTATTGCGTTGAGTTCTCCAAGAGGATGATGCGTGAGCTCATGACAGTGTGCGAGAGAAAACGGAACATGATGCCGATACTTGCGGACGCGAATTTTCCCGAGCGTTATGCGCACGGAGTCGGGAGGGTGGACGTCATATACCAGGACGTCGCGCAACCCAACCAGGCAGAAATACTGCTAAAAAACGCGGAATTCTTCAAGCCGAAGTTTGCGCTGCTCGCGATAAAATCGAGAAGCATTGACGCGGTGAAAGACCCGAAAAAAGTCTTTAACGAGGAGATAGAAAAACTGAAGGGCAAATTCGAGGTGCTGCAGGTGGTGGATTTAAAACCGTATGACGAGGACCACGTGCTTGTGAGTTTAAGAACGACAGGCAGATAATTCCAACTACATTTTTAAACCCAAAATATTAAATAATAACGGTGGGACTTGGTTGAATAGTGGCCTTTACTTTTATGGCTGGTTGGCATAACCTGTCTTCGCTTAAGTGCTCCTTTTAAGTCCCACCACTCCCTCCTATGATGAACCTCGGCATTATCGGATTGAATTCTCGGGAAGTCGCGGAATCTGCGAAACGCGCCGGTTATGGAGTCGGCATTGTGACCTACTACTCAGACCAGGACACTATTGACTTGGGGAATTTTTTTTCGATACAGAGCGACAGGTTCAGGCCGAACCTCCTTACGGAATATTCGACTTCAGCGCTGGTCAGGCTCGCGTTCGAAAAACTGTACGGAAAGGTTGACGGCATATTATTGGCGTCTGGCATAGGATGCGACTGGAGGGCAGTGGAGAAGCTGGAGAGATTTTTTGTCGTGTTTGGTAATGACTCCGCGGCAGTCAGAAAGGCGAAGAGTTGGAAGACGCTGAAGGAAAAACTGGACAGGCTGGGCATAAAATATCCAAGAACGGAGGTTATAGAATCGAACAAGGAGCTAGATGACATTCCCAAAAAATTCCACTTTCCGTTCGTTTTAAAGCTGCCGATGTACAACACGGTTGTGGAAAGTCATGCAGACCTGCAGAAACTCAAGGAACTGAATTTTACCGAAGCGCTGGTCCAGGCCTACGTTCCCGGAATACCGGCAAGCGCGTCCATACTGAGCACAGGGACGGATGCGGTGATTCTGTCGTTCAACAGGCAGCTTTTGGGCGTGAAGAAACTGAACGCTTCCTCAGAACTCACCTACTGCGGGCACTTCGTTCCGCTCGGCAGGGGAATAAGCACGGAAGTGCAGGAAAAATTCAAACGACTTGTGCTGGAACTCGGGCTTGTCGGCTCGAATGGCATAGACTTCAACATTTCAGGAAACGAGGTTTATTTCATGGAGATCAATCCGAGGATTCAGGACACCATCGCTTCCGTTGAAAGGTACAGGGGAATAAACCTCGTGGAGAAGCACCTTGATTGCACGAACGGCGGCGTTAAAATTCCGGAATCCTACTCGAACAGGGTTAACGGAAAGTGCACCTTCTTTGCTGACGGGAACGTGAGGGTTGGAAACCTCAGGATTGCGGGCGTTCACGACATCCCGTTTGAGGGAACGGTCATACAAAAAAACGAGCCCGTGTGCAGCTTCAGGATTGATGCTCCAAGCGAGGAGGCGTTCTACCGGGGCATGAATGAAAAATCCGCCGAGATAAGAGCGAGGTGCGAATCGTTCTAAGCGATGCTGCAGTTGGTTGCGAATTCTTTCATTGCATCTATGCTCGGAAATTCCCCGAGTTGCAGAGCTCCTGTTGCCGGACATGCGAACTGCGGCACGCCCCCGCCAAGTTTCAGCACTCCGGATAGGCATTCGTCAGCGACCTTTCTGTTTTCTGCGTCGTTAGCGTTAATCCATAGGAATTTGTAACCCTGACCCTGGAGTTCCTCGACAAGCGGCATCATGTTCTGGCAGTGCGGGCAGCTTGTGGTGTGGTAGAACATGACCGTATTTTCCGAGGTGTTGTATCTTTCTAGGCAATCCGCTGTCGTTTCATTCTCCGGCACGGTTTGCACTGTCGTTTCATTTTCTGTCTGTTCGGGCATCTCTTCCTGGTAGATGATTTCGTAAACCCGGACATATCCACCAGTAAAGTCCCCCACCAGTTTGAAGTGTTTGAGCTTGTTAACTTCGTGCGTGTACAACCCGAGCGCTTTGTATTCATCGATGTAATCGCTAAGGTAAATGCGCGTTTCCATGAAATCATGGAATTCGTCGGGAACATAAACAAGCGTGCGGTAGGTCGGGAGCAGATTGTCGTCCGGTCGTGACACTGCAAGCATCAGCATTCCTGGATTGGTCTCGTTTCCTATCAGAGGCTGGATTCCAAGTATTGAAGCGTCATGGTCCTTGACCCACGTGCTCCATGGTATCTTGGTTCCATGCGGGTCCACGACAGATATATCCGTGATTCTGTCGTCCCGTATCTCAAACATGATGCCAGCAATGTAGGCATTGCAACCGAAAACCACCCGTACCATGTACGAAACCTTGCCCCCCTCGCTTATGAGCTGCGGTTTTACAATGGTCTGGTATTCCGATTGTCCGAATAGTGCTCTTCCAGGTGAAATAAAGCCGCACTGACCGTAACCTTTCCTGTTCGGGTTTGTCGGACTTTGCAACCACTGTATATACTCCTCAGACTTGTTTGAGAAATCCCCGCGGGATATGAAATACGGCGCGGCAGCCTTGCCTATCATGGTGTAATCGATGATGACGTAATCTGCATCGTACTTTCTTGCTATAGCTAACGCCTCACTTTCGTTTGTTATCATAACATGGAACTTCGCTATCTCCTGTACCATGTAGTCCCTTATCTTGAGGTTGTCGAGTATGCTGATGTGTCCGGTTTCTGCGGTCAGCCAGTGCCCGTAATCCCACCACGTCAGTATCGAGCCGTTGAACGACTGGGTTTTCAGCCACTGGAACGCGGAGTCCCAGTAGTACCTCTCGGCCATTGGTCCACGGTGCATTGGCGTCGTGAAGATGTAATCGCCGTAGTTTATGTCGCCTATCGGCGTTACGCCGAAGAACGGGATGTACAAAACCGGAACGAACAGCAGGAGTATTACAACAACAACGCGTCCGCCTTCAAGGTCAGTCTTCTTCATCGCAGACAGCAGCCCGATTGTGGCGCCCAATGCGGCAACAGGCACGCTTGAAATGAACTGCATCTGTGACCTGTGGAACACGCCCCAAAGTATCGGGAGGCTCCATGAGAGCACGAACGTTGCGCCCAGACTGCGTTTTTTTACCGCCCAGTAGAACAGGATTGGCACCATACCTAACCCGAACAGGTAGGTGAGACCAAAAATCCGGTAGCCAGTATTTACGCATGCGTCTATGTTGATGCTGCCGTCATCGTTGAGGCACATGGTCGCCTGCTCGGCGGTTGTCAGTCCTATGATATCGCCGGCTCTTGCGTGCGTTATCCGCGATATTACGGTGTCGAAAATCTCCCCAGGGGTTATGTATGTTACAACAAAGACGATGGCAGCGAGAAGTATCAGCGCCCCGATTACGTACAGGTTTTTTTGTACAAGGTTTTCAAGTCTGTCGCTTATCGTGTTGCTATCTATTACGAGTTGCAGGCCGTACCTTTTCGACCTTATCATCTCCAATACGAATGACAGGGTCAGCGCTCCGCCAATTGCTATCAGAATGTTTTGCGACGGCATCTGGAAAACCGGAAGTGCGCCGTGCTTGTGCAAAACGAGAGGTGAGAGCATGCTTATGAGTATGGGTAGGAGGATGTATGGGATGTGTTCGACACAGTTCTTCTTCTGGATGAAGTTGACTGCGGCATACGCGACGCCGAAGATTCCTATGACTACTGCTGCGTACTCATAACCGCCCCACGTGAGGTTGAGCAGCAGCAGGGCGAACCCAGACATAACCGCATAACCCAAACTCCTTCTCTTCAGGGACGCTGCAAGCAGGAAATACGCCGCAACGAACATGAACATGCCGAGAGCGTCGTCCTCTGGGTTTGTAGCGACCGCCTGCGATGCGAACGCGGGGCTTGACATGAGTGCGAACGCCCCGAGCGCGGCAGCAACGTGTGCGTATGGTTTTTGGTCGGAGAACAGTTCACGTACGAGCAGGTAGAAAAGAACGACTGTGAAAACTCCGGCTAAACCGGAATCGAGCATCGCTGTTTCGAAAACCCCTATGCCAAAAGGTTTCAGCAACACCGCCATCGAGCCCATGAACACCGATGAAAGGAGCCGTGTGTGCCAGATGTCGTATCCCTCCGGAGGGTATGTTAGGTAGTCGTGGTCCATGACATGACCTTCTGTCGTTATGTCTATGGCCCACCGGTAGTACCAGTAGCTGTCGAGATTGTCTATGTACGGCGCTTCCGCGGGAACCATGCGCATGAAGAGGGACGAAAAAAACAACGCCAGCACGATAGCGACGCTCGGCTTTACGATTTTGTGCATCGATGCGACGTATGCCAGCAGGAACGAGCCGAAAGCGACCGTGAGTATCTTGTAGTCCTGCGCTATTATCCCGTCGTAGGTGTCCGCAAATCTTGAAAACAGCGCGGTAATAAGTATCAGTGCTGGAACGCCCATGAACCAGTAATTCTTCACCCCGTTCTTGAAGTACATGTAAACAAAATAAACAGAAGCCAAACCCAGAAGTATAAGGATAAAGGTCAATACGGTCTGCGGAGCGACGAGCTTCGCAAGCGTTATAACGAACACGGCAACTGAAACCGCGAACAGCGGCTCCTGGAAGTGTTCCGACAAATTGTTGTACTGTTTTTTCTGTTCCTCAGCCATTTTATCTGCCAAATCTGCGCTCCCTTGAGTTGTAGTCCTGCACGACCCATGCTAGGTCGTTCTTCTCGAATTCCTGCCAGAGTTTGTCAATGAAATATATTTCAGAATACGCCGACTGCCATAATAGGAAGTTGCTCAGCCTGTCCTCGGCAGTTCTGATTACGATTTCCGGATAGTTTTTCACCCAGAGGTATTTTTTAAGGTTATCCTCACTGAGCTCAAGGCTGTTGCTTACGACGCTTCTTGCGGCATTCAGAACCTCCTGCCTTCCGCCGTATGCGATTGCGAGATTGAGGGTAAAGCTTTTGTTGTTTCTTGTTACGTCCTCGAGCTCGTTGAGTTTTTTGACGAGGTTGCCGTTCGTTTTGCTCGAAACAGTTGCGAGGTAATTCATGTCACCGCACACGTTGACCTTAACCTTGTTGTCGTGGATTCTGTCATCCGTCAGGGCCTTCGTTGCCTGCTCCTCAAACACGCTGAACAAAACCTTAAGCTCTTCCCTGCTCCTGTTCATGATGTTCTCCAAAGACAGGGCGTATATCGTGGTTTCCTTTATGCTTAAGTCTCTGCACCACTCTAAGAAGTCGTAGAATTTCGTGATTCCCATCCTATAAGATTCCTGAAGGTTGGTTATCCCCCTCTTTCTCATATACCTGCGGTTGCCGTCAGGTATCAGTCCGACATGCATTTTACAGTGTGTATATGTTAAATAAAATGGATATAATAATGATTATCTGCCTATAAAAATGATATAATAAGTATAATAACTACGCTGCATCGGCATGAAAGTTCTTGACACGTCTGCCCTTTTAAGGATGTCTGGTCTGGAAGACGACACCTATACCGTTACAAATAGCGTTTTGAACGAGATAAGGGACGAAAGCGCGGGACTCGTTGTCGAATCAGCCATACGCTCAAAAAACCTCAAAATCCTCGAGCCGGGGAAAGAAAGTAGGGGTAGGGTGATAAAGGCAGCGAAAAAAACCGGGGATTTGCTGTCGGATGCGGATATCGATGTCCTTGCCCTTGCCTTGGAAAAAAAGCTTGAAGTGATTACCGATGACTATGGGATTCAGAACGTTGCGAAGGCGCTGAAAATAAGATACTCGGGCCTGACGCAGGACGGGATAAAGAAAAAAATAAAATGGGTGAAGGTTTGTCCGGGTTGCGGAAGGAAATATGCGACGGACGTGCGGAGATGTTCGACGTGCGACACAAAACTCAAAAAATGCAAAAATGGAAAGAAGAAGGGGGCATCAAGGTAGATCACACATAACTATTGATGCAGAAATGTTAGAGCAATTAAAGGAGATAGCTAGCAGGATACCAAATGGCGAAATGCTTTTGAGGACATGGGAAGACTTTGGCACTATAGATTATAGGCCATGTCAAGCAAGGGCCGAAGAATTTCAGAGACTTCGAGGAGCATATGCTGCCCTTGATGAAGAGTATCAGGATATTGAAATTTTAACAGCCCATTATCTCGCAAAGGGCTCAACTGTTTTGGAACTCTTTCACGACAATGTAGGGGACCTGCCGTGCTTTATCTTGAGTAAAATTGGTCCGAATGGCAGGTTAATTATAGCGAGCAGCGAGGCAAACACCGAAGACCTTGCATGTGGTTTTGTCAGGGCCTACGAAAAACGGCAGGAGGGATTTATGCGATTTGTTGAGAATGTAGATTTCATTAGAAGAGTAGGTGAATTCGCAAGAGTAGGTAACTCAGGGGAACTGATAGGACGATTTAACTTGGAAGTGCATAAACTGCGGGTTCCACCACTTCCTAAGAATATTAAACCGGTATCTGTGGACGCCGTAATCAACGAATGTGGAGGATGGGACTACAATTCAGATGCAGATACAAGGGACATTCTTGCTGAGATAGACACTATCTTGAAGCCCGGTGGTGTTATTATAACCGGGGAACCTGCAAGAGAGCAAGCGAGACTGGAGTATCTAATGGGAGAAGTACGAGTTGGTTACTCTACAGAAAGATTAGAAAAACTTAGCAACCCTTACTTTTGGATGATCTTAAGGAAACCTAAATGATTCTTATCACTCAATAGAAAATGACAAACAGTATCAAAGTAAAAAAGATTAATGAAGTTACAGCAACGCATCTTCCCGAGACGAAGACAATTTCACCCGCCTGTCCGAGTATGGTCATCACGGAAGCTGCCTTGCGCGATTGTATCGAGCACGTACTCGACTTCTTGCCTCGTGAATCTGCCGGAATTCTGGTTGTTGAAAAGGACGAGACACCCACCATAACGAGATACATCCGATGCCGACAAAGAGGTCCCGAACTCGGTGGTGCTGGCGAGCTGTCGCTTGGGGACGAGGAGCGTGCATTACTGCGGCAGGAAAATGTCTTAGGTGTCATACGGATTCATTCGCATACGATGGAGAACAGACCGCCACATTTTGGTGACATTGATGCAGACCGCTACGATACTCCACTACTTATGCCTGGTGTGACTCTTTTAGGACACTCCTCCGTCGGATGCCCTCAAACTCTGGTGGAACTAGGCTTAAACCGTATAACGGACCCCGATAAACGGAAAGAGTTAATTGACGCATATGCCAAAAATCCTGGAAAATATTTTCACATATACGTTTACAGGAATACGCCCGTGACTGAAGAGGAATTGCGAGAAAGGGACCAAGAAAACGCCATGCTCGATGCCATTTATAGAGCCGGCGGCAGCGCTGCAATAGGCGAATACTGGGACAAGAGAGGACCGAGAACCAAAATAATATACGAACCAGAGGGTGGTGAACCCCAAGCCCTTCTGAGGGCCAAATTTAGGAGGATACGGCACTGATGGGGTTGTGGGCTTTTTATCTTCAATAGAATTAATAATCTACTGAAAATGATTCGTGCTCCGGCGGTGGCTGGTCAGTTCTATCCCTACAGCAGGGAAATGCTCCAGAAGCAGGTTGAGGAGAGCATAGACAAAAAATCAAAAAAAGAGCACGCGCTGGGCGCGATGTGCCCGCATGCGGGTTACATGTATTCCGGCAAGCCCGCGGGTCTTGTTTATTCAAGGATGAAGATTCCTGACACGCTTGTTATTCTCGGACCAAACCATACCGGCATCGGCGCGGATTTCGCGATAATGACGGACGGAATCTGGAGAATGCCACTCGGTGAGGTCAAGATAGACAAACCGCTTGCGGAAGAGATATTCAAAAATTCAAAGGTTCTGGAGGACGATTTCACCGCGCACCAGCACGAGCATTCTATCGAAGTGCAGTTGCCGTTCATTCAGTACTTCAGCGACGATTTCCAGTTCGTCCCGATTACTATGAGGCATTATGCACCGGATGACGAATATCTGAACGTATGCACGGACATTGCGAATGCGATTGCGACCGCTGTAAAGAACACCAGGGAATCCGTAACAATAATCGCAAGTTCCGACCTCACGCATTACGAACCGCATGAAGTTGCGAACAAAAAAGACCATGCGATTTTGGATGCGGTTCTCGAACTTGATGCGAAAAAACTCCTGCAGGTTGTCCGTGACCTCCGGGTTTCCATGTGCGGTTTCGGTCCGGTCACGGTGATGCTGCTCGCATGCAAAAAACTCGGGGCAAAAAAGGCGGAACTCGTGAAGTACATGACGTCCGGCGACGTGACAAAGGATTATGGCGCTGTGGTCGGATACGGTGGGGTTATTGTGAAGTAAACCAAAATGTATTACGATGAGGTTTTCGAGGCGCTAAACAAGGGGAAGGTGAGATATCTCGTGGTTGGCGGAGTCGCCTTGGTTCTTCACGGCGTGGTAAGGCTTACAGTGGATTTGGACCTCTTTCTTGACATGACCCCAAAAAATCTTACAAAGTTCATAAAAATTATGGGTTCTCTGAGATACAAACCAAGGTTGCCCGTAAAGGCATTGGATTTTGCAGACGTGAAAAAAAGGGAACGCTGGGTAAAAGAGAAGAACATGAAGGTATTTTCTTTTATTCATTCCAAAGATTCATATAAGAT
>Ga0136653_10001218_pt1 | contig 13961 bp, 10 predicted proteins | sample LakKivw275mmetaG_FD_94866 | JGI IMG/M metagenome (GOLD analysis project Ga0136653, IMG submission 94866) | Anoxic lake water microbial communities from Lake Kivu, Rwanda to study Microbial Dark Matter (Phase II) - Lake Kivu water 275m metaG... | ecosystem: Environmental > Aquatic > Freshwater >... | reverse complement strand
GTGTCTGTACCGTCTTTGCCCCGCACACCACCGCCGGCATCACCATCAACGAGAATGCCGATCCCGATGTTGTCGCCGACATCATTCACGCGCTCGATAAAGTCGTGCCGTGGACATCGCCACACTATCGTCACAGCGAAGGCAACACCGCCGCGCACGTCAAGGCGAGTATGATGGGCAGCAGCGTGCAGATTCTCGTGAAGAACGGTCGCCTCCAATTCGGCACATGGCAGGCGATTTACTTCTGCGAGTTCGACGGTCCCCGCACCCGCAAGGCGTGGGTGACAGTGCGTTGACACTGCCGGGGTGTCGTGGTAGTTTCGCGCCCTCTTTGACGGGGCCATGAGCCAACCAAACTACAAAGACACACTGAATCTGCCGAAGACGGACTTCCCGATGAAGGCCAACCTGCCGCAACGGGAGCCGCAGCTTTTGGCGCGCTGGGAGCACGACAAAATCTACGAGCGCCTCCAAGCCGCGCGCAAGGACGCGCCGCTGTTCCTGCTCCACGACGGGCCGCCGTTCGCCAATGGCGACGTCCACATCGGCACCGCGCTGAACAAAATCCTCAAGGACGTCATCGTCAAATACAAGACGATGCGCGGCTTCCGCGCGCCGTACGTGCCCGGCTGGGATTGTCACGGCCAGCCCATCGAGTACAAGGTCAAGAAAGAGCTCGAGAAATCCGGCGAGAAACTTTCGCAGGCCGAACTCCGCAAACGCTGCCGCGTGTTTGCCGAGAAATACATCGGCATCCAGCGCAAACAATTCAAGCGGCTCGGGGTGTTCGGCGACTGGGAACGTCCTTACCTGACGATGTTGCCGCAGTACGAAGCGGAGATCATCGGAGCGCTCGCCGAGATGGTCGGCAAAGGATTTGTTTATCGCGGCAAGAAACCGGTGTACTGGTGCGCCAGTTGCCGCACGGCGCTGGCCGAGGCCGAAGTCGAGTACGCCGATCACACATCGCCATCGGTCTTCGTGAAGTTTCCAGTCAAAGGAAAACAAAACGAGTTCGCCGTGATCTGGACGACGACGCCGTGGACGTTGCCCGCCAACGTCGCCATCGCGGTGAAGTCCGATTTCACTTACGTTCGCGCACAGGCCAACGGGGAAATCTGGCTGCTGGCCGAAGGGCTCGTCGAGCCAACCGGCAAAGCGTGCGGCGTCGAGTTGAAGGTCGTCGAGAAACTGACTGGCGCGCAACTCGAAGGCGTCGTGACGCAGCATCCGTTCGTGGACCGCGAATCGCCGATCATCCATTCGCCGTATGTGACGCTCGAACAAGGAACCGGTCTCGTCCACACGGCGCCCGGCCACGGCGCTGAGGACTACGAGATCGGCCAGAAATACGGTCTGCCGACGCTCGCGCCGGTGGACGACGCCGGCGTGTTCACCAAAGAAGCCGGGCAATTTGCCGGGCAATTCGTCTTCAAGGCGAACAAACCAATCGTCGAGTTCATGCGCAACACCGGCTCGCTCGCGGCGACGGTGGACATCAAACATTCGTACCCGCATTGCTGGCGATGCAAACAGCCGATCATTTTCCGCGCGATGGAACAATGGTTCATCTCGGTTGACCACCAACACCTCCGCCAGAGCGCGCTCGACGAGGTGAAGAAAGTCCAGTGGGTGCCGGCGTGGGGCGAAAACCGGATCGCCGGAACAATCGCCCAGCGGCCGGACTGGTGCGTGTCGCGCCAGCGGGCGTGGGGCGTGCCGTTGCCGTTCCTGTTGTGCCGCGACTGCGGTGTTCCGGTTTTGAGCCGGAAACTGATTTTGAAATTCCGGGAAAAAGTCGTGAAGGAAGGCGTGGATATCTGGTTCGAACGCGGCGTGAAAGAGTTGTTCGGCGACGTGAAATGCCCGTCGTGCGGCTCGGCGAATCTGGACAAGTGTCCGGACATCGTGGACGTGTGGTTCGAGTCCGGCGTCAGTCACCGTGCCGTCCACCCCGGTCGGGCGGCGGACGTTTATCTCGAAGGCAGCGACCAGCATCGCGGCTGGTTCCAGTCGTCGCTGTTGACGGCGATGGCAACGGAAGGCAAAGCGCCGTTCAAGACGGTGGTGACGCACGGTTTCCTCGTCGTCCACGTCGAGGAGACCGGCAAGAAACAGAAAGTCTCCAAATCCGCAGGCAAACCGGCGAACTCGGAAGACTACGTGAACAAATACGGCGCGGATGTGTTGCGGCTCTGGATCACGTCGGAGGATTATCAAGGCGATATTCCGTTGTCGGACGAGATTTTCGAAGGAGTCAGCGACACGTATCGGAAAATCCGGAACACGTTCCGCATCCTGCTGGCAAACCTCTACGATTTCGAGCCTGGCAAAGGCGCGGTGACGGCGGAGATTGATCGGTGGTTGCTGTCGCGGTTGCAGGCGCTGGTGGCGGAGTTGACGGAGGCATACGAGCGGTTTGAGTTCCACCGGGTCTATCATTTGGTGAACGGTTTTTGCGCGGTGGAATTGTCGTCGTTTTACGTTGACGTGATGAAAGACCTGTTGTACACACTCGCCCCTCATTCAGCGGAACGGCGTTCGGCGCAGGCCGCGATGCACGCAACGGTGAGCACGCTGGCGAAGTTGATCGCGCCCGTGATGCCGTTCACGGCGGAGGAAGTTTGGAGTTTTCTGCCGGGGCGCGAGGCGGAGTCGGTCCACTTGGCGGCATTCCCGACCGTGGACGCGAAGCTGCGCGACGGAGCGCTGGAGGAACGTTGGGAGAGACTGCTGGCAGTGCGCAGCGCAGTGGCGCTGGAGTTGGAGAAGGCGCGCCAGTCAGGCCTCATCGGCAAGTCGGTGGAGGCGCAGGTGGAAATCGCGCCGGACAACGACGAGACAAAGAAGTTGCTGGAAGGATTTGGGTCGCTGCTGGAGACGGTGTTGATTGTGTCGGCGGTGCGGCTGGCTGCGCCGACGGGCAACGCGGTGCAGGTGAAAGTCAGCCGGGCGAGCGGCCAGAAATGCGTCCGCTGCTGGCGTTGGACGACGGATGTGGGAACGGACGCGGCGCACGCGCAATTGTGCGGCCGGTGCGCGGAAGTTGTGAAAGGATTTGCATGATGAAGAAGAAGTTGAAGAAGATCAAAGTGGTGAAGAAGAAAGCCCCGGTCGCGAAGGCGAAAGTCACACGCGCTGCGAAGCCGGCCAAGCCCGCCAAGGCGCCAGCGGCCCCCGCGCCGGAAGCGCCGCCGAAGAAGTTGAAGCTGTCGAAGGATGACGCGGCGAAGTACAAGAGGCTGCTGCTGGAGTTGCGGGACCATTTGATTGACGGCGTGAGTTTCCTCGCCAGCGACAACCTGAAACGCTCCAACCGCGAAGCTTCCGGCGAACTCAGCGGCTACAGCCTCCACATGGCCGACGCCGGGACGGACAATTTTGATCGCGAGTTCGCGCTGAGCTTGGTCTCCAACGAGCAGGACGCGCTCTACGAAATCGAGGAAGCCCTCAAACGCATGGAGGCCGGCACCTATGGCCTCTGCGAAATCTGCGAGAAGGTCATCCGCAAGGAGCGCCTCCGAGCCGTGCCGTTTGCCCGCATGTGCGTCCAGTGCCAGTCGGTCTCCGAACGCGAGGACCATCGCCGGCCCGCGCCGGCCACGGGCATCTTCAGCGAAAACGCCGAGGACGAAGGCGAGGAAAAAGAAGAAGCTGAGGAAAAGGAAAAGGATTGAGGCGGGTCGGGATCATCGCTGTCCTCATTGTCGTCCTCGACCAACTGACCAAGTGGCTGGTCGTCCAGTACATCCATCCGTCGCTACCGATCCCGATCATTGACGGGTTCCTTCAACTGGTCCACTGGCGCAACACGGGCGCCGCGTGGGGCATTCTCCGCGATTACAACATCGTGCTGGCCATCGTCTCCGTGTTGACGGTGCTGGCGCTTTATTTGTTCCGGCATTCCTTCGGCATCCAGCGGCCCGTGGCCGGCTGGGCGCTCGGTTTGATCGCGGGCGGCATCGTCGGCAATGTCATTGACCGCCTGCGTCTCCATTGCGTGGTGGATTTCCTCGACTTCCACGTTGGCGCCCATCACTGGCCCGCGTTCAACGTCGCCGACAGCGCCATCTGTGTCGGCGTGATCCTTTACATCATCGTATCCTGGCGCAACGAATAGTGGCCGCGTTTCCGCTGGCGAAAGCTGGCGAGTTGCCGGCAACCTTTTTGCCACAACAATTCTTCGATGGCGGTAAACTTCAAGCCCACCTGATCCGGCCCGTGCGCGTCGGAATTGACTGCGAGCGGGATGCCGAGCGCCAACGCGCGCTCGATGACCGGCAACGACGGATATGCATCCGGTTGCGGCAAGTCTGGGTGACGGTAGCCGGAAGTGTTGATCTCCAGACAAAGGCCGGCGCGGGCGACTTCGTCGAGCGCCCGCCACATCGCCTCCGTGCCGCGGGGACCCGGAACATTACCGGAACGCCGCGGCACGTCGAAATGGCTGACGATGTCGTAGAGGCCGCTGCGGACGAGTTTGCCAAGGAGGGTGAAATAGCGAAAGTATTGTTCGTCGGCGTCGAACGGCAGCCGGCGCGACCAGGCAAAGAGCGCGCACTCCGGATCGAGATAGTGAATCGAGCCGATGAGGTAGTCCCACGGATACGCCGCCACTTGCCGGGCGAGGTAGTCTTCGAGTCCTTCGAGGTAGTCCATTTCCAAACCGAGCAAGACCTCGATCTTGCCCCGGTACTGGAACTGCAGATCGGTCACGCGGCGGACGTAGTAGTCCAACTCGGATTCCTTCATCCGCACATTGCCGCCGAGACCGCGCGGCAACGGGTTGTGGCAGGCGAACCCGATTTCGCGCAGGCCGAGTTCGATGGCGCGCTCGACGCAGCCTTCCATCGGACCCGCGGCGTGCCGGCAGAGCGGCGTGTGAATGTGATAGTCGGTGAGAATCGGCATAATGAGGCGCGCAATCTAGCCGGGAAGCGGCGGATTGACAACCCCGAACGCCGCACCTAGTATCGCGGCCTCATGGAAACGCCCGTTGTTTTCAACTGCAAAGGCCAACAGATCGTCGGCATGTTGCACGTGCCCGACGGCCACGGCAAATTGCCCGGCGCGCTGCTGCTGCACGGGTTCACCGGCCACAAGGCCGAAATCCACCGCATGTTTGTGAAGCTCGCCCGCAAACTGGCCGCGCACGGCATCGCCAGTCTGCGGTTCGATTTCCGCGGCTGCGGCGACAGCGCCGGCGAGTTCGAGGAGATGACGCTGCGGACGAAGCTTTGCGACGCGACGGTGGCGTTGAAGTTTCTCGCCCGGCAGAAACGGGTCAATGCGAAGCGCCTCGCGGTCATCGGGCTGAGCCTCGGCGGCGCGGTGGCCGCGCATCTGGTCGGGCGTGAGAAAACGCAAATCAAGTCGCTGGTGCTGATCGCGCCGGTGGCCGATGGCGCGATCATCCTCGATGAGTTCGCCACGCCGGAGGCGGTCGCGTCGCTGGCGCAGACAGGCATCACGGACTACTTCGGCAATCTGGTCGGTGTGCAGTTCATCCGGCAGTTCGCTGACATGAAACCGTTGCGCGAGGTCGTGAAATGCCAGTGCCCCGTGTTGTTGATCCACGGGGAAAAGGACGAAACGGTGCCCGTCGAGCACAGCGAAATGTACGAACGCGTTCTTCACACCGCAAAGCGGATGGTCAAGCGCACCGTCGTGCCCGGCGCCGACCACACTTTCAACCGGCACCTGTGGGAACAGCGCGTCCTCACCGAGACGGTGGATTGGATCGGCGAGATGCTGTAGCAGACTGCGTTACGGAAGCTCCAACTGGCGGGCGACGAGTTTCCAGCGCGTGGATCCTGCCGGCACCGGCTCTTTGGAACCTTTCGATTGCCATACCCCAGCGCCGATCATGCCGGAGTTGGCTTTGAGTTCTTTCATTGTCCACTGATTGTCTTGGAAAACCAGCGAAATCTCGTAGTCGGTGCGCGCGAATGCTGCTGTGGCCGACGCGGTGCCGAATTCGTACACCTCCGCCGTGATCGTGGCCGTGTACGGCTGGCCCGCAGAGTCGGGTTTATGGAGGCTGGATTTCACATTGCGCCATTCCTCGTAATACGGCTTGAGCTTCCCGCGTGTAACGCATGAAACATGATCTTTCAACTGGCCCGCGGGATCAGAGGGACCGGGCGAGTGCTTGAAACGGGTGCGATCTGAGTACCGGCAACCCGAAATGACCAGCGCGAGCGCCACACAGAAAACTGCTGACATGATGGATTTCATTCGTCGTCTCCTTCTTCCGCCCCTGAACATGCCAGAGCGCCGCGAGAATGTAAAGACCACAAGTGCACTCCCCAAAAAATCGTTCCTGTGGTAGCTTCGCTCGCGATGCCCTTCCAACTGGTCAGCAAGTATAAACCGCGCGGCGATCAACCACAGGCGATCCAGGCGTTGACCGAATCACTGCGGGCAGGCAACCGCCATCAGACGCTCCTCGGCGTCACTGGCAGCGGCAAGACGTTCACCATGGCCAACGTCATCGCCGCCCTCGACCGGCCCACCCTCGTCATCTCCCACAACAAAACGCTCGCCGCCCAGCTTTTCAGCGAGTTCAAACAGTTCTTTCCCCACAACGCCGTCGAGTACTACGTCAGCTACTACGACTACTACCAGCCCGAAGCCTACATCCCGCAGACCGACACCTACATCGAGAAAGACGCCTCCATCAACGAACAGATCGAGAAACTCCGCCTCTCCACCACCAGCTCGTTGCTCAGCCGGCGCGACGTTGTCGTCATTGCCAGCGTCTCCTGCATCTACGGCCTCGGCTCGCCGGAGGACTACTTCGAGATGATGGCTCTCGTCAATGTCGGCTCCGAGGTGGGCCGCGACGATTTCCTCCGCAAACTCGTGGACATGCAATACGACCGCAACGACTACGAGTTCACGCGCGGCAACTTCCGCGTCCGCGGCGGCACCGTCGAGGTCTGCCCCAGCTACACCGACGACGCCGTCCGCGTCGAGTTCGATGGCGACCGCGTCGCCGGCATCACGCGTTTCGACCCACTGACCGGCAAGAAAAAGGAAACGCTCAACGACGTCTCCATCTACCCCGCCAAACATTGGGTCACGCCCTACCACAAGATCGCCAACGCCGTTGACGCCATCAAAGCCGAGGCCGCCGAGCGCGTCGCGTGGTTCGAGCAACGCGGCAAACTCGTCGAGGCCCAGCGCCTCCACAGCCGCACAATGTATGACTTGGAGATGTTGCAAGAAATGGGTTTCTGCGCCGGCATCGAGAATTATTCGCGCCACCTCAGCGGACGCGCCCCCGGCGAACGCCCGTTCTGCCTGCTAGATTTCTTCCCGAAAGATTACCTCCTCATCCTGGACGAATCACACGTCACCGTCCCGCAGGTCGGTGGCATGTATGCCGGTGACCGCTCGCGCAAAACCACGCTCGTCGAGCACGGGTTCCGCCTGCCGTCTGCGCTCGACAACCGTCCTTTGAACTTCACCGAGTTCGAGAGCCTCGTGAACCAGTGCATCTTCATGTCGGCCACGCCGGGCGCGTTTGAGCTGTCGAAGAGCGCCGTCGTCGCCGAACAGATCATCCGTCCCACCGGCCTCGTTGACCCGCCGGTCACCGTGAAACCGCTCGCGGGACAGATTGACGACCTCATCGAGCAATGCCGTCAACGGACCGAGAAAGGCGAGCGCGTGCTCGTGACGACGTTGACGAAACGCACTTCCGAAGACCTCGCCGATTATCTGCGCGACGTCGGCATCCGCGTGAAGTATTTGCACAGCGAGATTGACGCCATCGAGCGAGTCGAGATCCTGCGTGGCCTGCGCGCCGCCGATTTCGATGTGCTCGTCGGCATCAACCTGCTCCGCGAAGGACTCGATCTGCCGGAAGTCTCACTCGTTGCGATTCTCGACGCCGACAAGGAAGGATTTCTCCGCAGCGCCACGTCGTTGATCCAAACGGCAGGCCGCGCCGCGCGCCACATCAACGCCGAGGTGCTCCTCTACGCCGATGTGATGACCGACTCGATCAAGAAGTTCCTCGCCACGACCGATTATCGCCGGGAAAAACAGCTTGCCTCCAACAAGGAGCACGGCATCACGCCGAAGTCAGTGAAGCGCGAGTTGCAATTGAGCCTTGGCGAACTGACGAAAGCGCGCGAGGTCGAGGCATCGGTCGTGCGCGAAGGCTACGAGACCGCGGAGTTAGTGCGCGAGCTGGAGGCCGAGATGATCGAGGCTGCCGAGAACCTCCAGTTCGAGAAGGCCGCCATCCTGCGCGACCAAATCAAGGCGTTGCAGGAAGGCAAGCCAACCGGGCGGCGCGAAGTGAAATACGACCGCAGGTTGCAGGTCAACGTGGTGAAGAAGAAACCGCGCAAGCGGTAGCTACAGTGTGACTGCCTGTCCGGTGCGGCGCGATTCGAGTATCGCGAACGTCGCCCGCGTGCTGGCGACGATTTCCTCGAACGGAATCGGCATCGGCCCACCAGCCTTCACCGCCTCGACAAACCGGCGAACCTCCTCTGCTTGGCCTTTGTCGCGAAAATCGGTGACGACAAGATGCTTTCCGCCGCCGAAGATTTCAATCTGTTCCTTCGCCAGCGAAGCGTCGGCCACGTCGAAGTATTCGACCGATCCGACCGATCCGTCCGCGAATCGTAATGACACCTGAACGTTGTCAGCGCCGAAACCTTGCGCGTACACTCGGACCGGCTTCGAGTGCGCGGCGAACTGGAGGAAGTCCACGAAGTGACAAACCTCGCCGAGGACGCGACCGCCGCCGACTTCGGGGTCGAGATACCAACTGCCTCGCGGCAACGGCTGGACGCTGACCCGGTAGCGCATTACCAGTGGCGGCACGAGCTTGCGAACTTCCGCCGCGAACGGCGCGAATCGGCGATTGAACCCGACCATCAACCGGTCGCTGCCCGCTTTCAGAATTTCCTCAAGCTCCGCTTCGCTCAAACACAGCGGCTTCTCGCAAAACACCGTCTTGCCAGCGCGCAACGCCGCCGCGCCAATCTCCGCGTGGAGGTTGTGGCGCGTGGCGATGAGAACGGTGTTGATCGCTTTGTCGGCGATGACGGTGCGCCAGTCGGTCGTGGCGTTGGCGAATCCGAATTTCTCGCGCGCCTTCTCCGCCTTCGCGCCGGTGGCGGTGCAGACGGTGGCAAGCGTCACGTCCTTGTTCGCCTTGAATGGCGGGAGCAAAACGCCTTGCGCGTAATTCCCCGCGCCGATGACGCCGAGAACCACAGGAGCAACGGCAACTGGTCTTGACACTTGTAGGGGCGACGCATGCGTCGCCCCTACATATTTCAACAGGACGCCAACAAAATGATCCGCCCTTGTTCCGGTAATCAGGTCGTAGGCCTTCAGCGCATCGTCAATCGGAAAGACGTGCGTGATCAGCGGCGCGAGGTTGAGACGCAAATCGAGAAATGCCTGCATGTTCCGCTGCTCAGTCCACCGGACGTAGCCGATCGGGTAGTCCACGCCTTTGTCCTCGTAAACCGGGTCGTAGCGGCCGGGGCCGTAGCTGCGACTGAGACGAAACTCGATTTCCTTGCGGTAAAACAACTCGCGCGGAATCTCCGTGCCGGTCTGGCCGACCAGCACGACTCGACCTCGATCCCGGCAGAGTTGCGCAGCCAGTTCGAGAGGCTCGCTCGACGCGGTTGCCGCGGCGATGATCACGGCGTCGGCGATGTCCGGCTCGCCGGCTTCGACGCCGGCGAGCGTCATTGCCTCCACTTGCGGGTCATGTCCCACAACCCGACAGCCGGCCGCGCGAAGAAGTCGGACGGTCAACTGCCCGACGAGGCCGAGGCCGATGACGGCGACGGTTTCGCCGAGGCGGACGTCGGCTTGGCGAACGCCGTGGAGCGCGATGGCGCCGAGTGTGGTGAACGCGGCGTGTTCGAGTGCGACGCCTTCGGGCACCTTTGCGCAAAGGTTCTGCGGGACCGCGACAATCTCGGCGTGGCTGGCGCGGTCTTGTCCGCCACAGGCAACGCGGTCGCCGGGGGCGAACTCGGTGACGCCTTCACCAACTTCGAGAACCGTGCCGGCGGTGGCGTAGCCGAGGGCTTTCCACTGGTCGAGGCGTGACTGGACTTTGTTGATCGTCGCGGCGAGACCCTCGCGCTTGAGGGTGTTGAGGACTTGCTTGGCGAGGTCGGGACGTTTGCGCGCTTTGCCGAGGAGCGATGCTTGGCCCATTTCGACGGTTGAGCGCTCGGTGCCGGCGCTGACGAGCGAGAAGGCGTTGCGCACGAGCAGTTCGCCGGGAGCGACAACGGGCGGTGGCACGTCCACCACTTTGAGTTCGCCGGTTTTGAAGTCCTGGACGAGTTGTTTCATGGGCGGCGCGATTCTAATTGTTCGGGTGGCAATTGCGAAACAATAAATCGGAACTTGCCGGCGGCGGCCCGTTCGATGGTGTTGACGTACTCGAACCGAATCTTGATGGAATCGCCAAGCCGCTGCCGTGCTTCGGCCAGCACCGGCGTCTCGTCAAACCCGTTTTCCTTCACGACGCGGATCACGATCTCGTCGAGCCGGGTCTGGACAATCTGCGCTTCCCGGACATGCGCGGCGTCCTTGAACAGATGATCCAGCCGTCCGACAAACCGGCCATCGGGCGTCCAAACATAATCCTCGATGCGTCCTTCGATGCGCTCGATCAGCGGGAAATTGCAGCCGCACGAGCAGGTCCCGGCTTTTGCCACCGCGCGGTCGCCGACGCGGTAGCGGATCAGTGGCATCGCGGGATTGTTCAAGCCGGTCACGATCATCGTGCCGTCGTCGAGCAGTTCGAGCACGCCGTAGTCGGTGCGGTAATGCAGGTTGCCGGCGGCGCACTCAACGATATTGCAGGTCAACTCTGAGTTGCCGTACCAGTTGAACACTTTCGCGCCGAAGTTGCGCTCAATGGCAGCGCGCTGAAAATCCAACAGCGTCTCGCTCGCGGTGAAAACGGCTTTCGGTTGGTAGCCGCCCAGCAAGAAGAGCGATGACGGATACCCGTGAATGAAATCGGGCCGATAACGCTGGAACGCGACTTGGTACGAGGGCAAGTTATCCGCCGTGAGATGGTACGACGAACAGAGCAATCGCTTCTCGAAGCGATCCCATCGCCAGAATGGTGGGCGTTGCTGGTTCGGCGGCACAACGGGATGGCCCGCCACGTAGGCGCTGCGGCTCAGGAACGGTGTGCCACCCCACGCTTTGTGTCGCCAGCGAAACGCCATTTCCGTCTGGTGCGTTTCGACGGGAAACCGCACCGCCAGCGGCGTGCCCGTCGTGCCGCTCGTGCGCAGTTCCATCAATCGCCGCGGATCAAACTCGTCGGACAGAAACTTCTCCGGTTGCGCAACAATCGCCGCCTTGTCGAGAATTGGCCACTCCTCCAGTTTCTCCGGCGAACGCCCCTTGTAGGCCGGGACGTGCGCGACGGCGTGCCGAAGCAACCGTCGCGCGGCTTCTTGTTGTTCCGCGAGAAGTTCATCGCGCGACTTCCGCTCGTTGTGTTCCAGTCGCGCGAGCATCGCATGGAACACTTCACCGTATTTCTGACGGAACCCGCGCGCGCTTACGGCATTCACCACGAGTGTCTGCGCCCAGACCGGCAGCGTGTCGTAAATGTTCTTACCCGGCTTCAATGTGCCCCTTCCAACCAAAGTGCGGTTTGAACCGGAACACTTCGCCAAGCTCCGGTACGACCTCGACCTGGTCCGCCGTGATTCCTTCGCGGATCATCGGCAGCTTCCGCCAATCGAACCCCATCAACCGCGCCGCCACCAAGTCCACCGCGAACGGATTCGTCCCTGCCAGCAACACGCCGCACGGTTTCGCGTCGGCCTCCATTGGCCCGTTGCCCTCGCCCGCGACGATTCCGTCCACAATGGAAAGATAGCGAAGCGGCTTCTGCCGAGGCCGCCCTAAGCCATCGAATCCGAACAACGCCCGGTTCAAGTCCAGCACCATCCGCCACGCTGTGTCGTTGCCGTACCAGTTGCCGCTGCGAACAACTTCGTTCGTGTCGCCGAAAATCCGCGACCCAATCCGCTTTGCGACTGGTCCCCACCACTGCACTGCCCGGCCGCTCTTGCGCGCTGCTGCCTTGAACGCCGTGATCAATTGTGACTGCACTTTCGCCTTCACGTCACTCGTGGGAAATTCATCGCCGCCCTCGTCGGGCGTGCCGAGGCAGAAGTGCGGCAGATAATTCTTGTCGCCGTTGATGCCGACGAGGTTCTTCAGACTCACCGTCAGGCCGACTTTCTTGTGCGTCTTTAGCTTCGGTAGGTTCACGAACAAGTCCGCGTCCATCGCGCTGCGGCTCAACAGATACTCGTGACGTCCGTGTGCTTGATGTTGCTGCGTGAATGACGAATCGTAGTCTGCCCCGTAAAACCGTCCGTGTTTGCCATAAAAGAAGCTCTTTTCGCCGAGATTGACCATCGTGTCTCCGCGCGGATCGAAGGGCAGTTTTCGACGTTCAACAATTACCCCGTCCACCGTCCGCCACACTTCCCGGCGCAGGTCGAGCACCTCCAGCGTCAACTCCGGAAATTTTTTCGTGAACTGCTCCCGCAACTCCGGCAGCCGCGCGCGCAGGCAGATCGCGTCGAAATCGCTGTCCGTCTGCGGCGCATCGGCGATGGTGATCGTCCCGCGTCCGTTCATCGCCTCCGCGACCGCCCGTGCCACCGCTGCGATGACGGTGCCATTCGTGATGATTTGCTCCCATTCATCCGTCCGCTCCGTGCGCGATTGACGGATGAAGTTTGGCTTCAAAACAACGCGCTGTCCCGGCTGAACCAGTTCCGACCAACGCAGGCCGAGCGCCTGCATCGCCCCGGCAACCGACGCCTGCACCAGCCCGTCGTCATAACGGGCCGGCTGGCGAATGACAGCTACGCGCTCTTTCATAATCAGCTTACGACTTCCAACTTCTGGCCTGCCGATACCACAACATCGTTCGCCAGCGTCATCAACACTTTGCCGTCCTTTGTTTCTTGACGGAACTTCACGGGCTGTCCGTTGACAATCACTCTTACGACTTTTCGTTCAGCAAGCGAGAAGGTCTTCACCCGCAGCTTTCCATACTTCACGGCGAGTTCGGCTTTCTGTTTGTTCTGGCTGAATGTTCCCCAGCCTTCGGCGCTGGTGAATGCTGCCTTGAAATTGTCCGGCGTCAGACGCGGCGCGAAACCGATGTGAGCTTTCGGGCCGTGATACTCGAAGCCGCACGCGGCGAGATAAACGCCGTAGCTCGCCATCGAACGGGCGTAATGGTCGCCGCACTCGACTTCGTTCCACGGGTTGCGGCGCGACGCATGATAGCGGTCATGCAGAGCGCGCGTGACGGCGAGACCTTCCTGCACCATGCCTTCCCAGATCATGTGGCCGGCGGCCTGATACTCGAAACCGTTCATGCACTCGTTGAAGTAACCGGCAGGACCACTGGCGGTTTTGCCTTTGGCCTGATCGTAGTCCCAATCGCTGCGCGGAAAACTGCACATCAACAGCCCGGCCTCGCCGGCCATCGCGTACCAGCGGCCGGCTGTGTAGTGCTCGCGGTACGGGCCGACATCTGGCGTGAAGTTGTATTTCCACAGCGACCGTAGCGCCGATTTCGTTTCCTTCTCCGGGAACACGCGCGGCAGACCAACCTGCCACGCCCAACTCTGGCCCATCACCTGGTCAATCTCGCAGCCGGTGCCGGAGTTGATCGCGTGGAGGTGCTGCGGGTCTGGCTTGTTGATGAAATACTCGCCGTCGAACAGGTCGGCGACGAGTTTCTTGATGCCCGGCTCGTAGATTGCCCGGCACTTCTTCGCGCACTCCGTGTCGCCGAGTTCAAGCGCCATCGCTTCAGCGGCATGCAACGCGGCCAGATACAACCCGCTCAGCCACGCCACCGGCCCGAACCAATCGGCGTCAAGCGTGTTGTGCTGGTTGCTTTCGAT
>Ga0136653_10001217_pt1 | contig 13966 bp, 14 predicted proteins | sample LakKivw275mmetaG_FD_94866 | JGI IMG/M metagenome (GOLD analysis project Ga0136653, IMG submission 94866) | Anoxic lake water microbial communities from Lake Kivu, Rwanda to study Microbial Dark Matter (Phase II) - Lake Kivu water 275m metaG... | ecosystem: Environmental > Aquatic > Freshwater >... | reverse complement strand
GTCCAGGAGCCTTTAGAATCAGCGCTGATTCCCGTTTTAATCCCTGTACCGTCGTAAATAATCTGGATACCACTCTCGCTCTTGCCAAAGCCATCACCGCTGACGTTAACTGAGGAGCCCACATTACCTGATGATGGATTTGCACTGATTTCGGGAGCGATCGTTACTGTAAGAGTGGGGACATCGCCTTCGTGAGTCGTTTGACCGGACGCTTCTATTGTGTGGCTTCCTTTTGCTGAGACAGGCAGAGCAAAAGTTGAGTCCCACGACCCTGTATTGCCAGCAATAATTCCCGTCTGCACACTAGTTCCATCATAGCTGATCACAATATTATGTTCAGCTACCGCAAAGCCCTTACCGGTCACGGTGATTTCATCCCCGACAACACCTGTGTCAGTGTTTATGGCTAAGGATGGTAGGACAGAGAAAGCGACCGATAAAACTTCGGTGCCTGTTGGATTGTCTACGCTAACGATGTGACTGCCTCCAGCCGTGTCCGGTACCGTAAAGCTAACACTTCCCCCTCCCGATAGTGTACCCTGCTTGACGCCGACTCCATCCCACTTGATTGAATAGGAACCGGCACTTAGACCTGATATGGTTACAGTAGCCCCAACCACACCCTCACTAGGGGCCATCCCGGCAGCCTGAACAGGTATTACAAGACAAAAAGTCGATAACACTGCCAGGCATAAAGCGGAAGCGATAACTCTACTTTTCACGCTCGTCTACCCCCTTCTTGTAAATAGTCAAGCCAATTATAACTCAAATCTCGCCAAAATTTTCATTATTAGTAAAAAAATTTTTTGAGATTTATTCTTTGAAATCAACTCCTCAGAGCAGCTCCCAGTTCACGTTGCAGTTTATCCAGAATCTGCTGTTGGACCTTATCGACTTCGCTGTCGGTTAATGTATGAGTGGCTGACTGGTAAACAATCCGGAACGCAAGCGATTTCTTCCCCTTGGGCACCTGTTCTCCCTGATAAAAATCGAAAAGATTGATAGAGTTCACCACAGGAGAACAATACTGAATCATTGAATAGATTTGCTGATAGGTTACCGTTTCATCTACAAGCAATGCAATATCTCTACTGGTGCTGGGATATCGTGGAATTGACCTATATGTTTTAGTCGTGACGACGATGGACAAAAGTCTATCTACATTTATTTCGATCAGAAACACATTACCGGAAATTCCGAAGGCTTTTAAAACACTGGGGTGTACTTGACCGATAATACCGAATTGAGTGTTTCGGGTGAGTACATTAGCCGTTCTGCCACTAAACAGGCTCTCGTCGCTACTTGCCTGGAAAGTAGCTGTAATGCCTAACCTCGAAAGTACTGTTTCCAGTACCCCTTTGGCTACGAAGAAATCAAGCTGATCTTCTTCATCCCTCCAAGACAACCCTCTCTGGGAACCGCTTAATACGGCACAAAGGATTTCGTTTTCTTTAGGCAGATCGCTTTCCCTCGGCTTAAAAATTTTCCCGATTTCAAAGAGCCGTATGCCGTTTTCTTGTAGTCGTTCATTTCGAGCCAGCACCGATAGGACACCTGGCCGAAGACTTGTTCTCAGATACTCTTGCTCTTTGGACATGGGATTAGCCACTTTCATCGGTCTGGGTCCTGTCAACTTCATATCCGGGGATAGCATGTCCAAAGCCTGTAGGCTGATCAAAGAATAAGTAAGTACTTCCTGAAATCCGCAGCCAGTAAGCATGTCACGTAGTTGTCGTCTTAGAGCTATCATGGGTGCCGGTTCATATGTGGGTAATGAAGAGCTTAACATAGTAGTTGGGATTTTATCGTAACCGACAACTCTAGCTATTTCTTCAACCAAATCGGCGATGTATTTAATGTCTGTGCGCCACCAGGGTACCCCGACTTTGACCTGCTGTTTTGCCTCCACTTTAACACAACTGAACCCCAGTAGCTCCAGTAACCTGCATATGTCTTTCAGCTTTAATTCAATGCCGAGAAGTCTTTTTACGTCGGCAATCGGTAAGACAATACTTTGTTTCCTCTTTTTACCGGGATAAACATCCAGTATACCTTTGGCCGCTTTGCCCCGGGCAAACTTTGACATCAGTTGAGTGGCTCTCTTCAGCGCAATTAGCGGCAACTCGCGGCTAAGGCCCTTCTCAAAACGCAACGAGGCTTCGCTGCTAAGATGAAGGCCAAGACTCCCTTGATGGATGACGGCCTGATTGAAATTTGCCGACTCCATCAGAACAGTAGTCGTTTTCTCAGTGACCTCGGAATCAGCCCCTCCCATGATGCCTGCAATGGCAATGGCTCTCTCTTTATCTGCGATTAGCAACATGTTCCGGTCAAGCTTCCTCTGCACTCCATCCAGTGTAGCCATTGACTCATCATGGCCGGCCCTTCGAACGACAATCTGTTTGCCTCGTATCTCATTGTAGTCAAAAGCATGAAGCGGCTGGCCGTATTCCAGCATTACATAGTTGGTAATATCGACAATATTGTTAATCGGTCGCATGCCACAAGCCAGTAGTCTTCTCTGCATCCACTGGGGTGATTCAGTTATTCTGATGCTCGTTAGCAAGCTGGCACAATATCTGGGGCATAATTCTGGTTCCACTATCTGTACAGATGCATAGGTATCGATAGCATTTTCAGATTCCTCGTAGCGAATTTCAGCAATATGTATCTTACTTTTGACTATCGCTGCTACTTCCCTGGCAATACCGATCATTGATAGACAATCCGGACGATTTGGCGTTATGTCCAGATCGAGAATGGTATCGCCGAGGTATTCAGCAAGAGGGGTACCTATGACGGCATCATTGGGAAGAACCATTATGCCTTCGTGGCTATCAGAAATGCCCAGCTCTTTTTCCGAGCATACCATCCCCTCAGAGACGATGCCACGAATCTTAACCGGTTTCAGTTGAACGGCTTCTCCGCTGTGTCCATCTATAAGCTTGGCACCGACCTTAGCGAAGGCAACTTTAATGCCGAGGGCTACGTTCGGTGCGCCGCAGACCACCGTAGGGCGCTCCTTCCCCAGGTCCACAGTCACCAGTTTCAATCGGTCAGCATTAGGATGTTGGCTGATATCGTTAATTTTGCCGACTAAAATATTGTCCCAACCCCCTCCTATAACCTCTACTGAGCCAACTTCCAGACCGGCCATAGTTAGGCGCTCAGACAACTCTTCTATGGACATTGAAAAGTCGACAAATTCTCTCAGCCAGCGAACGGATGCCTTCATGCCAATATCAAATCAACATATTCAGAATTGCTGTAAAAATCTCAGGTCGTTGTTGTAAAAGAGACGAATGTCATCAATACCGTAGCGTAAAATAGGAATACGCTCCACCCCCATGCCGAAGGCAAAGCCCGAATAAACATCTGGGTCTATTTTCACGCGACGAAGAACTTCAGGATGTACCATGCCTGCGCCCAGTATTTCAATCCAGCCGGTGTTGCCGCATAATCTACAGCCCTCGCCATGGCATACCATGCAATCAATTGCCACTTCAACGCCCGGTTCAACGAAAGGAAAGTAATCGCATCGGAAACGGCATTTCCGGTCTGCACCAAAAAGTCGGCGGGCAAACTCAAACAACGTCCCCTTCAAATCAGCCAGCGAGATATTTTTATCAACTGCCAACCCCTCGACCTGATAAAACATCCACTCATGGGTAGCATCAGTGGCTTCATATCTATAAACTCGTCCGGGAGCTATAATACGTATAGGTGGTGCCGATTTCTCCATAACCCTAATCTGAACCGGTGACGTATGCGTCCTCAAGAGCATAGGTCTTTCACCGGTTTTAGTCTCAAAATCCATCCACAGCGTGGCGAACATATCACGTGCCGGGTGGTCTGCTGGCATGTTCAGGGCTTCGAAATTATAGTAGTCCCATTCCACCTCCGGTCCTTCCACGATCTGAAAACCCATGCTGCTGAAAATGTCACATATTTCTTGAACTATCTGGGTCGTTGGATGGAGACGGCCAAGAGGAACCAGTTGGCCGGGTAGGGTGACATCAATGGTCTCTTTTGCTAGGGATTGAGTCAGGTCTTGCTCCAAACGAGATTTTTTCTCATCAAAAGCAATTTCCAGCGACGTTTTAAGCTGATTGGCTCGAGCTCCCACGAGCCGCCGTTCCTCTAGAGGTACGCTCGATAGAGAACGAAGAATTTGTATCAGGGAGCCTTTTCTGCCCAGATAGCTAATTCGCCAGGCTTCAAGCTGGTCGACACTGGTAACTTTGGCTAGCTCATCAAGAGCTTTAGAGGCAAGCTCTTCAACTTGATTAAGCATATTCTCACTGCGGGTGATTTCAGCTCTTAAGTTTAGCTGAAGCTAGCGAAAGTAACTTTGAGAAGCCGGACGGGTCATTCACTGCCATATACGCCAGTACTTTGCGGTTTATCTCCACGTTGGCCTTTCTCAGCCCCTCCATAAATTGACTGTAGGAAAGCCCTTCAGCACGTGCAGCAGCATTTATCCTGATAATCCATAATCGCTTCATGTCACCCTTGCGTTCCCGACGATGCTCGTAGGAATATGAAAGGGCATGCAACATCGACTCGTGGGCACGTCTATACAAAGTGTGTCTGGTAGCCTTATGCCCTTTGGTAAGCTTCAATACTTTTTTATGTCGGCGATGGGTGACTGTTCCACCTTTTACTCTAGGCAATCAGTTCCTCCTAATCTATTTGGTGCCATAGGGCAGCAGTTTCTTTAATCTAACCTTATCAGCAGGGTGCACCTCAATCATCTCGTCATAAAGACGCTTTGTCCTGGCAGGCTTCTTGCGCCTGAAATGGCTCTTACCAACCTTAACACGCATTATCTTGCCAGTGCCGGTTACGTGCAACCTGCTTTTGGCACCTTTATGTGTTTTTAACTTAGGCATCTAAACTTTCTCCTCGACAGCCGGTTTCTTAATATGTTTACTCGAAACCGGGGTTAATACCAGGCTCATAAATCGGTCCTCCGAAGATGGTGCGCCATCAAACATAGCAATATCTTTCAAATCGTCGGCTACTTTCTTGAGGAGCTTTAAACCCAGTTCAGGATGCGTAAACTCGCGCCCTCTAAAAACCACAAAAACCTTGACTTTATCGCCCTCTTCCAGTAACTTTCGGGCTATTTTAATTTTAGTCTCAAGGTCATGTTCCTTGACTCTTGGCCTGATTCTGATTTCTTTAAGTACAATCCCTCTCTGACTTTTGCGTGCTTTACGCTCCTTTTTGGTCTGTTCGTATCTATATCTTCCATAGCCAAGAATTCGACATACAGGGGGAACTGAATTTGAGGCCACCTCTACGAGGTCGAGATTTCGTTCGCTCGCCATCTGTAACGCTTTTTCAATAGGAAATACTCCCAATTGTGCGCCGGTCTCCCCTATAAGCCGAACCTCTTTAGCTCTAATCTCTCGATTTACGCGTAATTCCTTGACTATGTTTCTCCTCACCTCCTTATCCAGAGTGCATCGGGGGAAAATATAGCATATTCACGAGACGAAATCAAAGTTTATCAGGCGCTTTCGCTTCAATAATTGGCCTGACTCTTTCCAGGAACCCGGATACCGATAGTAAGCCGGCATCTTCACCGTTTCTCAGCCGAAGTGCGACCTGAGACGAGTCACGTTCCTTATCACCTATCACTAACATATAGGGGATCTTCATTAACTGAGCTTCCCTTATCTTCAGGTTCATTCTCTCCGAGCGGTCGTCTACCTGAACGCGTATGCCATTTTCCTTGAGTTCCTCTTCTATCCGATGTGCATATTCTAAATGACGGTCGGCAATAGGAATAATAATAGCCTGAACCGGCGCCAGCCAAACCGGAAAAGCGCCCGCGTACTGCTCGACCAGACACGCCATGAACCGTTCCATGCTCCCTAAGACAGTCCTGTGTACCATAACCACCTGGTGCTCCAGTCCGTCCTCGCCGATATAGTTGACATTGAATCTCTGCGGCAGGTTAAAATCGACCTGTATAGTCGGACCCTGCCACAATCGATCCAGGGCATCCTTAAGCTTGACATCGATTTTCGGCCCGTAAAAAACCCCCTCACCGGGATCGATGGCATATTTAAGGCCGAGTCCTTCAAGTACTTTTCTCAGGGCTTCAGTCGCCTCTTCCCAAATCTGGATAGTCCCTGCGTAATGGTCAGGTCGAGTAGATAGTAGAAGCTCATATTCTTTAAAGCCAAAAGTATCCATCATAAACCGGGCTAGACCCACCGCGCCAGCTACCTCAGCTTCAAGCTGGTCAGGTCGGCAAAAAATATGAGCATCATCCTGAGTGAAACCACGCACTCTTGCCAAACCGTGCAACACTCCGGACCGCTCGTATCTATAAACTGTCCCCAATTCAGCGTATCGAAGCGGCAGATTACGATAGCTGCGTAACTGCGTTTTAAATATCATAATGTGTCCCAGGCAGTTCATCGGTTTGACAATGTACTCCTGTCCTTCTACATCCATCGGAGAATATAGATTCTCACGGTAGAAATCCCAATGCCCGCTGGTCTTCCATAGATTCAATTTAGCTATATGGGGAGTGTAGACGATATCATATCCGCGTTTTCTATGCTCTACCTTCCAAAAATCCTCGATAATTTGGCGCACCAGCGCACCCTTGGGATGCCAGTGGACCAGTCCCGGGCCGAACTCTTCATGGAGGCTAAATAAGTCGAGCTCTTTGCCCAATCGCCTGTGGTCTCTTTTAGCTGCCTCGGCCAAACGTGACAGGTAAGCCTCCAGCTCTGCTTCGGTTTCAAAAGCTACACCGTATATCCGCTGCAACATCGGCCGCTTTTCATCACCGCGCCAGTAAGCTCCGGCGATAGTGGTTAGCTTGAAGGCTTTAATTTCACTCGTAGAGTTAACATGAGGACCGCGGCACAGGTCCACGAACGAACCTTGACGATATACGGTCACCTTCACATCAGGCAGTTCATCGATAAGTTCCAACTTATAAGGCTGTTCGGAAAACAATTTGCGGGCTTTAGCCTTGGTCATCTCTTCCCGGTTAAAAGTATAATGGCCCTCGATAACCTCTTTCATCTTTTTCTCTATTTCGGCTAAATCTTCAGGGACAAGCGCCCTGGGAAGTTCAAAATCGTAATAAAAACCATCCTCGATAGACGGCCCGATGCCAAATTTAGCACCCGGGAAAAGTTTCTGGACGGCCTCAGCCATTACGTGAGCAGTTGAATGGCGCATCCTTTCTAATCTAGCTCGTTTATCTTCTGCCATCATTTACAACTTATATCCTTAATCAAATAAAAACCTCACGCATTCATCGCGAGAGGCCGATTAAAGACCAAAACGTAAATATATTGATGTGCAATTACAAAACAAACTTCAAATGGCTCTCTATGAATGGCTATCGGTTTTACAATCGCATTTTATCAACGCTACTATGACGAGTCAAGCTAACCCAGATATAAAATTGTAAGAATTTGAAATCAGGATTATAATTATACGTTGCTTTTTTATCCGGCACGACTACTGTAAGTTCATATGTAAATTCGCGCTATAACTATATCGGAGGCAATCATGAAAACACAAGATGCCGTCGAGTTTGAGCATATTTTTTACCCCAGGGGCGTAGCCCTAATAGGAGCTTCTACAGATAATGGGTATTCACATTCTTTAATTAATTTCAAATTGTGGGACAAGCTTTATCTGGTTAATCCACGGTATAGCGAACTCGCTGGTAAAAAATGTTTCACCAGTATCCTCGATATACCGGCGGACATCGACTTCGTTGTGATAGCTGTGCCGGCAAAGCAGGTTTCCACAGTCCTCAAAGAGTGTATCCAGAAAGGGGTCAAGGCAGCCCACGTTTTTACAGCCGGCTTTAGCGAGACAGGTCTTGAAGAAAGAATAAAGCTGGAGAACGAGGTAAAGGATGTTGCCAGGAGGAAAATCAGGCTGATAGGCCCCAATTGTATGGGCATTTATTGCTCCAAATCAGGTCTGAGTTTCACCTGGGACGCTTCCTTTGAAGAAGGCCCTGTCGGAGTCGTTACGCAAAGCGGAACATTCGGCGTGGAATTTCTAAACATAGGGAAGATTAGAAACCTGAAATTTAGCAAAGTCATCAGCTATGGCAATGCCATAGACCTCGACTGCCCTGATTTTCTGGAATATCTCGCCGAAGACCCCGATACAAAAATAATCGCTTTATATATGGAGGGCATAAGAAACGGCACACGGCTTAAGTCGGCACTGGCACACGCTGCAGCCAAGAAACCTGTCCTGGCTTTAAAGGGCGGAGTAACCGAACACGGCAGTAGAGCGGCATCGTCTCATACGGGTTCACTTGCCGGTTCACCGGAAATCTGGAGCTCCATTTTCAAGCAGACGGGCGTAGCTCAGGTAGAAGACTTCGACGAACTTCTGAACGCTGCGCTGGCACTGACATACGCACCGTTTCCAGCCGGGAAAGGTACCAGCATAGTCACCAACTCTGGCGGCTTTAGCGTGCTTGAAACCGATGCCTGTGTAAAAGCGGGATTGGAGGTTCCGCAGTTTACACAGGAAACCTTAGCTCAACTGCGAAAAATGGTGCCCGTGGCGGGAACCAGTATTTCCAATCCTCTGGATGCCTGGCCTATATTCTATAACCTATCTGGCGCCGAAGGTAACCTCGGCGATACGATCAAAATACTGGCCAGAGACAAAAACATACATTCAATAATATTGCATATGGATGAAATCAACTACCTGCGTAAGGTATTGGGCTCCGCCTTTGAGGGACACCTTAAAGAGGTCACCGACCTGATGCTAAACGGCTGCCTTTATGCGCGCGATGAAATGGGTAAACCGGTGATGCTATGTATATCAATGGAAACTTTTACGGAGGACGAGGAGGACAGAAGATATCATCTGATGGTTAAAAAGGCTTTTGAAGATAAGGGATTCCCTGTCTTCCCAACGCTTCGGGACACCATAAAAGCCCTCTTTAACCTCTATAGACTTGGAATTCGATTCCGCCAGAAATAGTTACGTAGCAGAGCTGACACGAAACCAACTGATTGATTAGTTCCTCCACCACGGGAGTTATATTCCATGATTACTCGAGAAATTTTTGCGAAAAACATACTCTCAAAATCTAAAATTTACGATTACACGATAAACTGCTACACAGGGTGCCAGCATGGCTGTACCTACTGCTACGCCCGGTTTATGAAAAGGACCACCGGCCACATCGAACCGTGGGGTGATTTCGTTGACGCTAAGGTCAATGCTTCCGAACTGCTCCAGAAAGAGATAAGCAGAAAGCCACGCGGCGGAGTCTGGGTGAGCGGAGTCTGCGATGCCTATCAGCCGCTTGAGCGTAAGTATAGATTGACCAGACAGTGTCTGGAAATATTGGTAGCATATGACTGGCCTTTCACTATCCAGACGAAATCTCCGTTGGTTCTCCGCGATATAGACATTCTAAAAAGGGGTATTGATGTTGAAGTCGGGTTTACTATTACAACAGCGGATGACAATATGAGGCGGCTTTTCGAGCCGAACGCGCCTCCGATTAATGAAAGAATTAGAGCGCTTGACGAGTTACACAAGGCGGGCATGCAGACCTTCGCTATGATTGCGCCGATGCTTCCAGGAGCCGGAGAGTTGCCTGAGTTGCTCCAGGGGAAGGCAGATTCTATCCTGATAGATAGAATGAATTATAGATATGGCGATTGGGTTTATCGGAAATACAACTTAGAGGCTGCAATGAGCAGTGAGTTCTTTTATCGGACGGCCAAGGAGCTCGCTTCGTCCTTCAGAAAAATGGGCATCGAGTTCCAGGTTGTGTTTTAATAAAGCCTAATATGTTTCACTGCTCAGTGGTAATTTTAAGCAGCAGCACATGACCGGATCCGGCAAATGATGACCATCCAGACATTATATAGCCATTATCTGACGTCTCTTGAACTGACAAGCCCATTGCCCCTCCTCTTAGCCCTTGTTTAAACTTTTCTTCCCAAAGCTTATTGCCATCGGCATCGGTTTTAATGAGCCAGGCCTTTCCAAACAGAGTTTGCCCGCACAGTATGTAGCCGCCGTCTTTGGTCTGACTAGCATACTAGCCGCTACCGCGGTCGAACTTCCTTTCCCAGATTTTGTTGCCTGCCGCGTCTGTCTTAATCAGCAAGGGACGTTGCTTACCCATAATATTGTCCATCAAGGAATCTAAAATTCCGGTAGCTTTATCATTTTCTCCTATTCCACATATAATATAGCCGCCATCTGTGGTCTGTTGAACTGAAGCAGCATCGGCATACAGGTTGCCACCAAACATCTTATCCCATAGTTTATTTCCTTAGCTATCAGTCTTGATAAGCCACACATTAGGCTTGCCTACCACCCAACCATCTATCAATGGACGTGTCCAGCCACACACTATGTAACCACCATCTGTGGTCTGTTGTACTGAGTTACCCTGGTCTATGTATTGACCGACAAAGGACTTGTCCCAAGTCAAATTACCCTCAGCGTCTGTTTTAATCAGCTTTATGTGATCATCACCTCGACCACATATTATGTAACCGCCATCGGTAGTCTGCCGAACTGAATTGCCACGTCCACCACTCAATACCTTGTTCCAGAGTTCATCACCATTGGCATCGGTTTTTATTAGCCACATACCGCCTATGTTTTCGCTTTTGCGAATGGTTCCACAGAGTATAGATCCACCATCCGCCGTCTGTTGTCCGGACTGTCCGAAGGCTCCTTCCTCCGCACCGAACACCTTATCCCAAAGCTTGTTACCATTAGTATCTGCCTTCATGATAAAGGCACCACCTTCAGGCGAAGTCTTCCAGGAAAACATCCTTCCGAATATTACGTAGCCCCCGTCAGTAGTCTGTTGAACTGAGCCACCATAAACATCCGTTCCCTCACCAAAGGTCTTGTACCACTGTAATTTAGGCTCAGGATTTATTGAACACGCTGATATGGACGCAGTAAGTAAAAATATTAAAATGAAAAGAGCATAACGTCCCAATCTCTGTCCCATTAGTTTCCACCTCCCACAAATATCAATAAGGATTATCTCGATCCAGGTAGTTTTACTACTCTTTCTTCCTGAACTTCGCTAATCTTTCCTCGGTGTCGGTGATATCAAACTCACTCCTGGCTTCGAACTCCAGCCCTTTTTTCAAGGTCTCATTCAAGCCGTGATTATAAAGATACTTATAGGCAGCCAGAGAGGCCTCGCTATTTACAACAATCTTCTTTATCAGCTCCTGCACGGTCTCTTCCAGTTTATCTAAAGGAACCGCTATATTTACCAGTCCCAGCTCAAAAGCCTGCTTTCCAGTAATCAGGTCAGCGGTGAACGACAGCTCCTTCGCTTTCAACATGCCGACTGCTCTGGGCAGTCGCTGGCTCATACCCCATGTAGGCCTCAAACCCCACCGTGCATGTGTGTCCCCAAATTTAGCTTCATCGGCAGCTATTACCAGGTCGCAGCCAAGGACAATTTCCATAGCTCCGGTGATACAAAATCCATTGACCATGGCAATGACAACTTTCGGCACATTCTGTATCGTTTCAATAAGCGCCCTGGCCGGGTCATCAAGTATAGGCCCCACCTTGCCTTTGTCCAGTTTACGGTCTCCCAGCGCTACCAGATCAACGCCGGCAGAAAAAGCACGACCCGCCCCTGTGATTACGATGACCTTAACATCTTTGTCCTTTCCGCCTTCCTCTACCGCCTCTTTCATCTCCGCTAAAAGCTTTGGCGTTATAGCGTTCATTACGGCGGGACGATTTATGGTAATCCGGGCCACATTCTCTTTCTTCTCGTAAAGCAGTTGCTCGTAAGGCATTTCTTACTCCCCTCCTTTAAAGAAATTAGTCTTATACACAAGATTAATATCGTCTACGAATTAGTGTTGCTCCCGATGACTAATTTTATTGTCTGCCATATCAGTTGTCAATGCTTTCAAATACGGAAATAAGCTTATATCGCCTAATTTTGTACGCTATACTAGGAGGTAAAATCGGGTCAATCACGCTGTAACATACGGCCCTATCGTGCAACGGAAGCGCACTAAGCAGTATAATGGTGCCAAAATTTAACGAAGGCAGGTAAATTCGATGGAGAACACGTTCGACAGCACCTACATTATAAACAAATCAAAGCACAGCGAATTTGTGGCCGAAGCCACTAAGCTGGCCATTGCTGTTTATACCGTCCCGGCTTTCGTCTGCCCGGACCTCTACAAAATAATAGATATTAAATGCGATATTGCCATGCGGGTAGTGTGGAAACCGGAAACCACTGTCAGACAAATTAAAGAGTTTGACAAAGTCTGGTTTCTGCAAAAATATTCTTAACAACTTCCATTGAGACAAATTCGACAACGAGGAGGCAATAAATGGACATCGTAGATAAGAAACTTGATAACGTGAACTTGCTATCACTATCAGGCAGGTTAGATGCTTACTCGGCCACTGAGATGGAAAAGAAGCTTGATTCATTAATTGAATCGGGCCAAACTCGCCTCGTAATCGACCTTGAGAAATTAGACTACATAAGCAGTTCGGGACTCAGGGTCTTTTTAGCTGCGCTTAAGAAAGTTAAAAAACAACAAGGAGATATCAAATTAGCATCCATGAAGCCTTTTATTAAAGAAGTATTCGATATCGCCGGATTTAGCCAGCTTTTTAACATATTTGACACCCAACAGGCCGCCGTCAATGATTTCAACAAGGTATAGATGAAGTTCCCTTTACTACATGAAGACTGCTAACAAAATTAAAGGCCAGTCTCGTGAATAACACGCCGGAAGAACAGCAAGTAGCTCGAATTTCACTCATAGCAAAGACCGATTACCTGCCCAGTGCTACCAGCTTTGTGCGAGAAGTTTCCGTTAAGTTAGGGTTAGCCGACAATGATGCTGCTCGGCTCGAGCTTGTCGTAGAGGAAGCTTGCATGAACGTCATTGAACACGCCTTCGACCCAGGTGAGCAGGGTTATTTTGATGTCATCATCTTACGAAAGCCGGGGCAAGTCGTGGTCGCCGTTGAAGACAAAGGATTGCCCTTCGATTTTAGGAAATTTGATGAGCAGGCGGAATCTGGGCTTGGCGTTTTACTTATGAAGGCCTTTGCCGATGAAATATATTTTCTCAATCTGGGTCGCGGTGGTAAAAGAGTCGAACTCGTTAAAAACCTTCCCTACAAAGATGTCGATTCATATATTTCTGAACAGGAGAAGGACAGGACCTTACCTCTGCCTTCTGTTCCCAAAGATGTTCCGCTTAAAGTACGGTTAATGCTCCCGGATGACTCGGTTGATCTGGCCAGGTGTGTCTATCGTTGCTACGGCTACACCTATGCAAACAGTGACGTTTATTTCCCCGACAAAGTTAAGGAACTTCTGGAAAGCGGCGTGCTGGTTTCTCATGTCGCCTTAAATCCCGATGGAGAAGTCATCGGGCATGTGGCCATACGTAAAGAATATCCCGCCGCAAGGATTGGAGAAAGGGGCCAGGCTGTAGTTGATCCAAGATACAGAGGCCATAGCTTGTTTAATAAGCTACTTAGCGCTTGCAAAGAAAATGCGAAAAAGGCCGGTATGTATGGAACCTACGGCGAAGCTGTAACCGTTCACACCTACAGCCAGGAGGCAGCCTTATCAGCTGGAGCACACGAGACAGGTGTCCTACTGGGCTTTACTCCAGCGACCATGTCTTTTAAAAAAATTGAAGAAGGACCCCGGCAGCAGCGTCAGGCTATACTCCTTTTATACACAAGGCTTAACGAGGAGCCACAAAGGGACGTTTACCCGCCCTTTCATCATCAGACGATTATCCGCCGCATTTACGAGTCAAATAATTTCAAGCGGAATATTATGAACACGCCTGATTACAAAGAGCCAGTAGATGCTACTTCATCTTCGCGGGTAGACGTGAAGGTTCAGACTGATGCAGGCCGTGCTTTTATTCTTGTAACGCAGTACGGAGCG
>Ga0136653_10001216_pt1 | contig 13966 bp, 11 predicted proteins | sample LakKivw275mmetaG_FD_94866 | JGI IMG/M metagenome (GOLD analysis project Ga0136653, IMG submission 94866) | Anoxic lake water microbial communities from Lake Kivu, Rwanda to study Microbial Dark Matter (Phase II) - Lake Kivu water 275m metaG... | ecosystem: Environmental > Aquatic > Freshwater >... | reverse complement strand
ACATGGTCGACGTGCCAGGGATCATGGATCCCAAGTATCTTGCCGTAGAGTTCTGTGTCTTTCATAATGCCATATCATATATCATTTGGGCGCTTACCCACAAAGTTTCCCATAGAGCCTTTTTTTTTGATATCAGACAGCCTTTCCCGTCTGCGTCGCGCTATTATGGCATCACTGTTCATCATGGACACTATATTGACACATTGTACTGGTGATTGGGCATTCCATTGTAGCGGGACACCGTTGCACCCGTACCCACAGCAAGGCATCGAAGACCGCGTGGATTTCCGGTTCCTTCTCGAAGCCCATGTTGCGAGTCTCGGTCCAGAGAGCCCTGGCTTTCTCGTCGTCACCTTCGGCCTGGGCCTGCAGAGCCCTGGCGAGTGAGCACGTGATGTCGGCGTGATGGCTCAGTTGCTTCGTGCAAGTCCTCGCGAGGAAAGAGACATGTGCTAGTCCGTGCCACCGTGTCTCTGTGCCTCTGCTTCGAGAGAGATATGTTGGACAAGACAAGCTGCATCCCGGGCCAATCTGTCAAGACCGAACAGCTCTCTTCATTTCATCGTCCTGCCAGTCCAAACGACGGGCCTTTCGCGTGTTTCTGAGCACGAATCGGGACCCGCTACGATGTATTTGCCGCCAATCTCGTGGACTCGCTCCGCCATCCCCCACTCCACATTTTGCCCGAAGATTCTCTGTTCGTGCCGTTTCCCTCAGAATCTTGTGGTCTCAGGTTTGCGAGTCCACAAGATTGAGAATTTGGTACGGATTGATACTGCAATCGAAACACGGATGTGGGGCGGCAGACCCGCAAACGCCAAGAATCAGTTCCTATGATGGACCTATGTCCGTCAAGTTTCGTAGAAAGGACGATTGCTTACGTCAGCAAGACGACGGTTTACGAACCTATCTATCGGCGTTTGAGGCAGCGCGCGTCCGATGGCCAAATCAAGTTCAGATCGGCCCTTCTTCGGGCCCAATCTCGTGACCGGGGTTGCGGGTGAAGCGACTTGGGTGTCAAGTGCAGCCGTTCACGACCAGTTAAGAGAGCGTTTCGTATTCCCGACTCTTGCCCTACCAGACTCTAAGCGGAAAACCTTCTCTACTGAGGTTTTCCGCTTTTTGCCGTCACAGCTACGGATTGGCCGTTCTTCGCACGAGTCCGAGCACAGATTAACCTCTTTGCATGTAACCTCTCAGGTGCAACTTGCCGACCAGGCCAGCGATGTATCCGTGGAACGTTCAGTAACCTCTTCAAAGTGCGTACTCCCCTGCCTACGCAGGACGCTGAGCGGCAAATGGCCGGTGTCCACGTGAAGTGAAAAGGAGTTGGTCTTGTGAATGATCCAACGACTAGCCGGGAACAACTGCCCCGACTCTATCGAGACCTGGCGAACTGGTACCCCCTGCTTACTCCTGTGGCCGACTAGGCTGAGGAAGCAGCATTCTACCGCCGTTTGTTCGAGAGAACTGTGTGGCTGGAAACGATCGCAGCCGCCGGCTTTCAGCCGCTCTGCCTGATCGTGCAGATTTCTCCGCATTTCAAAGACACATCGAAGACCTCCATCGGCAGGCATGGCACCTCGAACGAAGTATCAGAGACCGTAACGAGAAGCTTTCCGGCTGAGAAACGGTTCTGAACGCGAAATACGCCCGCCCTATCGGTCCGCACGATGATATAATCCAGCCTGCCACCAGTCATTCGCGCAGATGCGACGGCGCCACGCTCGGCCCTGAAGTCACGGAAGGAAAGACTCCATTCTTTCCATTTCTCGGGTATGGCAGGGAACACACGAATGATGCCGTTGTGTGTTTGTAGCAGCATCTCCTGGATTGCGTCAGCGGCGGCCATGTTCGCTTCGAGGGTAAAGGGCCGATAGTGAAACCAACTGATTCCGCGGTGTTTGAAGTCTCCGTTGAGGTTGAAGCCGTTCCGGGAGCAGAAGTTGTCGAAGAACAACGCCAGATGGTGGTGAGCCGCCTCTCCGTTGCCGATCCGGGCGTACAACTCCGCCATCCAGGGAAAAGAAAACCCTATCCACAGACCTTTTCCAAGAGTCTCAAGGTGGGCGACCGTAGCCTGGACGACATCCAAGTCTCTCGGAGAAGACTCGGGGTCCAGCAGATTGAAGGGGAACAGCGCCATTGTGTGCGAAAGATGTCGATGGCTCTCACGAAGAGACTCGTTTTCACTCAGCATCAGGACGTTGTCCTTGTCAACAGCCAGTTCCGGCAGCTGCGCGATAATGTCCGCCCAACGACTGGCATCAACGCTGTTCAGGCACTGCGCCATCGTTCTGAGGGTGCGGAACAGGTATGTCATGCACGCGATGTCGTAGTTGCTTTCGGAACCAAGCCACGCTTCCGGACGATTGTCGTGTATCTCCGGAGAGCTTGAAAGAGGCAGACGCAGTTTCCCATCGGCGCCGGGTTTGAGCCATCGCAGCACACACTCAGCGGTCTCTTTCATGTATGGGTAAGCCTTGTCCCGCAGAAAGTCATCATCTCCGGTGCATCGCCAGTATTGGTCGAATGCCTGACTGAGCCACACGTGGTCAGCCAGATTGAAGGTGTGCATCGCCCACCCCCGGATGATTTCGCCGTTCAGGCTCATAGTACAGGGCATACACAGACCATCTGCGTCAAAGAACTTTCGGGCATACCTACGCCCCGCCGGGACTAGTCTCCATAGAAAGTCAATCAGGCTTTCTCCTTCGGACAGGTGGTTGGACTTGAGATAATGCCAGTAGCACATCTGTGTGTTTGTATTGTTGGCGTATTCCCCCTTCCACGGCGGCAAGAGGCCCTCATCTGCGGTCCATATCCCCTGAAGGGACATCGGAGGAGCGTCCTTTCTCGAACAGGAGCCAAACAGATAGTTGGTCAGGTACCACTGGCGCTCAAATACGCTGTCCGGAATGCTGACCGAGCTTCTTGACCAATAGTCCGCCCACCACTGCCTGTGTTCATCCTCCGCGTACTCCGAACCCGTCTCAACGGCCCGAACGACCTTCTCTTTCGCATCCTCCAACCAATTGGCTCCGTCAACGTTGGAGGCGATTACGTAGACGATATCAACCCCATCTCCGTCAACTACTCTTTGCGCCGTGACTACGGCGTACTCCAGGCCCTGGCAAGTCCTCTGGTAAAAACCCTGCACGCAGCCGTCTTGAAAGGTGGTCGCGGAAGGATACCCCAAACGCCGCAAATCAAATGGGCCCAGCTCGGCGGATTCGACAGCCATACCGTCGGTGCAGCCGAACGCAGGTGGAACAGCGCGGATCGCGGGCGCCAGTGTCGTGCCCCGTATCGAAATATGCCCCAGGGCATTTGTGGCGTGAGTGAATATCTTCACTGTGGAACGCCTGGCACCGAAGAGTAGATCGACTGTGGCAACGGCTTCTTTCAGCGACAGGTGGCTTTCAACTCTGTCCGCGTTCTCGCCGAAGTCGAGTTCAAGCCTGCCGGCAGCAATCTTCGTGGGGGTCGCTCGCCTGTTTCCGGGCTCCTCGTACTTGTCGATTATCGCCTCAAACTGACCGCTCTTAACGAGCTCAATCAGGTTGGCATAGTTGAAGTCGCCTTGGAGTGTCTCCGGGGCGACACGCTCATCCCACAGATCGGCTCTGTCGAGGCTGAACCTGAGTGGGTTCCCGTCTCCCCACACCAGACACCCGGTCAGCCCATTCCCGAGCGGAACGGCCTCATCCCAGCGCGATATGGCTTTTCCCCAGTGCAGATCGTGGTGCACACACGGCCCGCCGGGTTGCTCCATCAAAGACTCACTCATTTCATCTCCGTGTACAATTGGCCTCCGCCTTGCAGGCAGTGGTGATTCAGACAGGCTACATTCACAGCTCCACGCGATAGCGGTAGTAGTCCGAACGCCACCATTCGCTTCCTCCGTGCTCACAGAGGCGCACGACGAACAGCACAATGTCTCCATTCTGACGGTCCTGATAGAACCTGAAATTGGAGAGCTGCAGATCGGGCGAATCGTTGTAGCCTTTCTCGTCAACAGCGAATATCGATTCTCGTTTCAATGCAAAAGGCTCTTCCTGAACTTCCACAATCGACAACGAAGTTCGCGGCCCGTTGGCTACCGCCTTCTTCCCATACAGGCACAGATTCCCGATCCAATAGAGCCTGCCGTCTATGCTAGACCGCAACAAAGCGCTGCCGTTTGAACCGGACTCCACAGGTTCGCCGTCTGTGAAACGAAGAGGAACGGGGTTCGCCCAGTTCATCCCTTCGTCTTCAGAAAAGCTAAGCCACTTGCACCCCAGCTTCTCCGGAAACATACTGTTGTCGCCGCGTCCGATCGATGCAATCCGGCCATCGGAAAGCTGCATCAGGGCAGTCTCACTGATTCCTCGCGAGTTCTGCTCGGCATCCACGGGCATAGCTGCTCCGAACTTCCACGCCAGTCGTCCGTTACCGTCATTTTCGCCAATGATGGCAAAAGGTTGCTCCACAGGAGACCAGCAGTCCTTGTAGTGGAAAGGCTTCCCTGTTTCGTCCAATATCGGTTTCGTCGCCGGGAAGAGTATCTTGCCGCTTCTGGTCTTAATTGGAAACGCAAAGCTCACATATCGTCCAGTCCGCGAATTCGACGTAACCATCCGGATTGGTCTTCTGAACGTGGCCGTCGGCCTCTCCGCCGGTGTAGTCGACAGGCTTGGATTCCGTCAGCTCCTTCCGGGCTCTGGCAAGGGCCTGTCTGGTGTCTTTCTTGGACAACAACTTGCTGGTGCCACCGTGCGCAGATCGGCGTGACCGGCGGCATACTGAACCTTGTGAAGTGGTGCGCCGCCTTTCAGAGCGAGTGTTATGAAGCAGACCCTGGTGCTGTGAGGCGTGATCCTTGAGGAGACTCCCGCCTTTGTCGCTCTGTGCCGGATTATGTGCCAGATGCCGTCAACGCTCAATCCTGTGGAGGCGACAACAGAATAGACGGCATCTTTGCCCCGACCGACTTTCCTCACCTCAGTAGACAGTGGGAAATCTCCATCCAGCAGACCAACAGCCGAGAGCCAATCATCTAAGGCTCTCGCTAGGTTTACGGGAAGCTTCGCCAACGTAGCACAGCAATGGAGAACCGTATGAACAGGCATCACGGCACTCCTTGGAGTGCCTTCTGCGCTGTTTGGCTCTTGACCAATCCGTTTGACCCAATGCCAGCACACGGCGGCGACTGCCGTCTTACAACGACTGGCATCAGACTGTACTTGACCATTTCTTGACCATTTTCCCGCTGAAGGCAAAGAAGAAGCCCCTCCAAAACACTCGGAAAGGCTTGATTTCACGCTCAAAAAGGGGATGTGGGCAAGGAGGGAGTCGAACCCTCATGGGTTGCCCCTGCGGATTCTAAGAAGTCTCACATACCGTGATCGTTGCGAATTGCCAGCGGACTGTCATCGCCGATTATCAGTCCCGGAACAACCCGATCCAGCAGCATATTCTGCATCATAGCAGCCGGATCGTCGAAGCTCTCACGATGGCTGTAGCGGCGGAACCCGCTCCATGGCTCCGGCAGCGTAAACGATCGACCGAACTCCGGCTGCACCACTATTGGTGGCCGATCGACATCTTCATACTCAAGTGCCAGCCGATAGCGCTCGTCTATCTGGTGAGACCGCTCGATATCGACATCGTGGGCTATTCCGGAACGCAACAGGTCAAGTTCTTCTTTGTTGGCGCGCATGGCTCGTGTCAGTCCCTCCAAGTTCTTTAGTGCCATACGGATTCATCAGGAAGCAGTTCCATGTCCTCAAGGCACGTGTAAACAGCGTCTTCTCTAAATGCGTACTGAGTCTCTATCTCCGGAGTGAGCAGGACACCAAGACCATGTCCGGTGGGTGCGTGCAGTGCACCCTCCTCTATGTGCGGCGGTGACGCCAGCAGGTCGCGGCGCAGCGGGTAGTCCGGCATCGGGTATTCCAGGAGGCGGCCGCCTTGGGCGAAGGCTATGTGATAATTGGCCATCATACCCACCGCGCCTCCCCAGCAGTGCACTACCGCTTCACTGCCATGATGACGACAGCATGAGAAGACATCCGCCACCTGGCACATTCCGCCTATGACCGTTGCATCCGGCTGTACGAAGTCATACACTCCATCCTCAACTCGACGACAAAGCTCCGAACCGGTCGTAACGATTTCCCCGCCGCATATCTTGACGTTCACTCTTCCTCTCAGGAATCCGTAGCTGTCGGTGTCCATAGGACCGAGAGCCTCTTCCAGAAAGACGATCCGCTCGGACGTTGCCGAATGTACCTCTTCCACGTAGCGAATGACGTCGCTCACCGTCTGAGCCGGATTTGCCAGGTTCTGGCACATATCGACACCAACCCGAATTCCACGTTTGCCGGCCTCATCCAGGCACCAGACCGTCTTGGCGACCTCGAAGTTCTGTGCCCGGATCTTGAAAAGCGATATGCCAAGTGATTCCAGCAGATCTAGTTCAGCGGACATCTCCTGCGGCGTGGCCGAATCACCTCCGCTTCCGTAAAGCAGTATGGAGTCAGCCGACTTACCACCAAACAATGAGTATGCCGGCACTCCCAGATGCTTGGACTTCGCGTCGACCATGGCAATCTCGCAAGCGCTGACCACATGTCTCGCGGCGCCCTGCAGGCTCCAGTATCCCGTGACCGCGCACAAATCGCGATATATCGCGCTGATATCGGTGACTTCCCTACCCAACATATACGGCCCCACCAGGTTCACTATCTCGGCAAAGACGGCAGGAGCAAAGACGGCCAGATAACCCTCTCCAATGCCGCTGGTCCCATCATCAAGGGTAATCTCCACAAGTCCACACGTACGGTATCCGCTTTTCAGATTCACCTGCACTTCAAGATACTCAGGATAGGCGTAGCGAGCACTGAGCAGAACTGGACGAACTCGTTCTATCTTGGGCATGTTCTAGAACCCCCTCTTCCAGTCCACAATGTTGTTGAGGGGCAAGCCGTCACGATACCGCCGGAGATTATCAGCAAAGAAGTCCAGTTTTCGATCGAGCTCGTCTGATGAGCCACCCGCGGTGTGCTGAGTGATTATCGTGTTGGGACAGTCCCACAGCGGATGGGTTGCGGGAAGAGGCTCCTGGTTCGTGACGTCCAAAACCGCCCCCGCAAGGCGCCCAAACCGCAGTCCATCCATCAGCGAGTCTTCATCGACCACACTCCCCCGGCCCACATTGACGAATACAGCGCCGGTTTTCATCATGTCAAGGCGTTCCCGACTGAATAGTCCGCGTGTTTCCGGAGTTTCCGGCAGAGCCGCACAGATCACATCCGCCTCCGGCAGTGCCGCGTGAAATTCCGACGGCTCTCGCAGTTCGGCGCCTTCCGCGAACTTGTCATAAGCTTTCACTGTGCACCCAAACGGCGCTAGCAACTCCCTCATACGCACCCCGAAGGCGCCGTATCCAACAAGCAGGACCTCAGCATCCGCCAGCGTCTTCAGCCGCAGACGCAAGTCCAGCTTCATCCAGGTGCGCGTAGCTTTCAGATCAATCAGGCGAAAGATGCCCCGGTAGAGTGCAAGAATGCCGGCCATTGCGGTCTCGGCCACAGGCACGGCAAAGAATCCCTTGAGATTGGTGCAAACCAGTCTACGGGACAGCTTATCCCAGTCCAGGCAGGCATACTCCCCCACCCCAACGGAATCGAACTGCATCCAGCTCAGGTTCTTCGCTTCCTCCAGCCACTCCGGCGGACACCAGCCAAAGCCGATGTCTGACTCCAGGAAAGCCGTGCAGTCGGAATCGGTGGGTTCTTCCGGGTCGCCAAAATAGAGACCATCCGGTGAGACTATTGCAGTCAAACGGCTTCGTTGCGCTTCGCCAAATTCCATGTTGGTAAACAGCTTCACTTAGTACTCCTTATGCAAACGCAAATCCCGATGGTTTGCTCGGTTTATCCGCGCCAAGTTCCTGGCACGTCTCAAAGAATGAATCCACGGCAGCGTCCGCCGCCCCCGACGGAAGATTCAGGATGAGATGCAGAGGCCTTCCGCCGGCCTGTTCCACCACGCGTCTTGTGGCCAGACTCATCTCTGCGGGAGTGCGAGTAAGGCAAGCTGGCGGTGAGAACATATAGGATACTGCGGCTTCGGGAAAAGCTTCCAGTGCCGATTCAATATCAACACCGGCCTGCTCCCTGCAATCGAACACCTTGACCGCATTGCTGTCGTTCATCTCCCCAAACACGCCAAACAGCCTGTTTACATTGCCGCATGAGTGAAAAAGCAGCGGGCGTCCGTCAGCATAGTTGAGCACAACCGGCATCAGGAAATCCCGGAACTGGCTCGGGCCGATCAGAGTCGCCCCGCAGGCGCCAACACACGCCGACTTCGCCACGGGCTTTCCGAAGACCTCGCGAAACAGCGCGCCGACTTCCTTGGACATCGCATTTATCTCCTGAAAGACGTGCCGCACACCATCCGGGTCGTCATACAGCTCAACCAGGAGACGCTCGCCAAACAGCCTGTAGGCAATGGTCAGAGGGCAGTGCGCCGCTTCCATGTCAGTCATTCCGGCGTATTCGGAATAGTAGTAGGGCATAGCCACGCGCTGAGCGCCGAAAAGGTCGATCAGTCGCTTTGCCTCGCAGAGCAGCAGCCGGACTTGGCGCATTACTTCGTCTGTGCGCCAGACGAACTCCCGCAACGCTGGTATTGATGACAGAGGGTAGTCGTGGCAGTCGGGGAAACGATCAGGATAGAAAGTGACCTTGGACCCAAACAGATGCGAAGTCAGATGCACGCTGTCCAGGGTAGTCACCGAATAGCTGTCGTCCGGTTCCGGATGGCCACAGCCCCATCTGCCAAACCGGGAATTCACCCACCTTACGACTTCCTTCCACTTTTCATTCCTGTACTCCGGATCCGTATGGAAACGCTCGGAGAAGTCAAACCCCATTTCAGCATTGAGGTAGTCCGGATAAACTGAAAGCTGGCACGATATTCTTGATCTACGCATAATCACTTCCTTCTCTGAGTTCACGCTCACCGTACCAACATGTTCGACACCTGATGGCCTTTTTCCTTGATTCTATATGGGTAATCCGGGTAGAGTCCAGTCAGACAGGACTCCTCAAATCGGGGCTGCCCTGGGCGCGAAACCCGAGGCAGTCCCGTTCTCTCCGGTGCGTATCGTCAGTCGGTAAACCACTCCACAGGGATGATCCTCAACCTGCAGCCAAGGACGCCGTCTCCGAGCACGCCACACCCGATGTCGTAAGCTATCGCCACTTCGTTTCCCAAAAAGGCAATGGTAGGATAGCATATCCGCAAGATTCCAGGGGCGCGGTGATATCGCTGCAGACCTGGCTGAGGCTGATAGTAGCCGTAGGACTCATAGGGTTGCACGGCACGTGTCTCCCAGGCGGGAGGCGGAGTAACTACCGTTACGTCATCCAGCGACTCCAGGTTCTTGAAGTTCCCCCAGGTCTGCCCGTCGTCTTTCGATACAGCGCACGAGAGCCTGTGCCTGTGCAGACCGGTGGTTATCTCCTGCCTCGAGCCCTGATTCCACACCATCAGCAGATCACCCGTGGAGGGTATGCGCCGGATCGTGTGTGGGGTGTATGAAGCCGCGATCTGCATAGCTTCCGGCTGAGTCCACGACATCCCCTGGTCATTGGAGAACGACCGGTACATCCGACCCAACTCACTGCGCAGGTGCATAAGCAGCCGCCCGTCTTTGAGTTCGACCACCGTCGGCTCCTCCATGTCGTAGGCCGCCCGGTTCACGCTCACAAACAGCTCGCTCAGGCTTATCTTCCAGTTCTTGCCTTCGTCGTCCGATACGTAGCAGAAGCTGTAGGATAGTGTTGGAGAGGGTTCGTTGCTGGATAGCACCCATCCCTCGGCGTCATTGCCAGGGATCGGGCTCACCCAGCGGAATGACGGAAGAACAATCCGGCCGTTCGTGAGCACCAACCCGTGACCGGTACAGCAGCAGGCGTGATGTGTTCCTATGCGAGAGGCTGCCGACCATGTGCGGCCATTATCCTCACTCGTCCGATACACAAGCACCAATCCGCTTTCTCGACCTGGATGACCGTAATTCGAGTCATACGCGGAGTAGACCAGGCCCATTCGCCCGGACTTCAGGCGAAACACGCTGTTGTGAAAACCTTCGATCTCATTGCCGTCACCATCGAGCACCAGCCAATCGTCCTCCCAGGTACGGCCCGCATCACCAGATGACTTCAATCGAATCTTACTGCCATTCGGGCGATCCGTGTATACAAACAGCAGTTCACCGTCGCGCTGTCCATCCAGCACCAGCGGCTCGAGATACCCAGGATTACCCGGTTCGAGAATGTCCAGTTTGAAGAACTGTTCGACATCCAGCGGAGTGCCCCGGACTATTCCCTCTTCTATTGCCTTGTTGATTTCCGTGTCAAGCATTGCTAACTCCATTTCTTTGTCTTCGGCGCGGATCGCTCTTGCCGTCAACGGCCAGCATATCTGACCACCAGTTCCACGTTCTGCAGCACCGGCGTTACCGACATCTGTGGGTTGAGCGAATGGACGGTGACCTTCACCTCGTTGTTCCCTCGATCGAGCAGATCCTGGTCTATCGGATACTCGATCCACGTATCGTCGTTCATGATGAAGACCGCTCGCTCCCGGCGCGTCGCCGCATCGAGAAGCGTGCCGTTGATAGTGACATCGAACTTGTCGGGAGTGGTGTAGTTGACCAGTTTCAGCCGCAGCGTCAATTCCGGAGAAAAGCCTCGCGCACGTGCTCCCTCGATGTCTTCAGCGAACGGCAGTTTTGTCGAATGATTGCCCACAGTCATCTCTACCGGCAGTTCGATGGCGTCAACAGCTCTGAACTGTCTGTGACCCGCCCCTGCTTCCCCTCTGTCGGGCACATCGCGCGGTATCGACTCAAGCGCATAGGTTGCGTTCTCATAGGCCAGCGTCTCAGCGCATCCTATCTGTTTGAGCACTTCATAGTAGCGTGGATTGAGCTCGTCGAACCACACAGTGCCGAAGCGCTCCGATGTAGGCTTCGTATCCTTATCAAATCCGTACAGGAGATGCCCCCAGTTGAACAGGTACAGTCCGTGCGCGCCTCTCTGATACATGAGCTTCGCCCACGAACGCGTTTGCTCCGGCGTCTTCCAGTGGTTGTTGGACGGGTATATCCAGCAGTCCTTCCCCTCGACCAGTTCCAGCCAAGGGGCCAGGTCAAGAGTGAGTGTCATGTATCCGCAGCCCGGGCTGATTGCGTCTACCAGTCCTTCTTCAACCCATGTGCGGATATCCAGCCCGCGATTCCAGCAGACATCGATTTCCGGAATCAGCCGCACGTGCAAGTATTGAGGCTTGCCTCGCTTTTTGGCCTGTTCGTCCAGCACTCCGCGAATGCGGCGGATGAGCTCTGTCATGAGCCGGCAGTTCTCTTCACAGCCCTCATTCTTGAAATACCAGGGGTCGCGGTCGAAGTCCAGTGATACGCCGTCGTTATCCCAGCGAGTTATGAACTCCTCGACGATCCTGAACCTGTGCTCCCGCACCTCCTCGTGCGCATAGTCGAACATCCCCCAAGTGTGACTGTCGATTGTCCCACTCTCCGGATAGCTCAACACCCCTTTCTCCCAGTCCACGTAGCCCTTCTCATAGCCGATAAGCAAGTGCGGATTGGCTTTCTTGTATGCGGTGACCTCATACCTGAAGTACATATCGTGAGCATCGTTCATGCGTACCACCGGAACGCACTTGATCCCAAGTTTCCGGCAGTACTCCACCGCAAGCTTCGGCGGGTTCGCGTCGGCCTCAATGAGCTTCTTCGTGTTCTCACGATAACGCCAGACCCAGGCGTTTCCGACCTTCTCGAAGTTATCCATGAGTATCTGGCCGTTCTCCAGCCCGCAGCAGTAGCCATCGCTGGAGCAGAGATTGTAGAAAAGGGCATCGACTTGCGTGCCCACAAGCGGGCGTATGCTCTCCGACGCCCACTTCTCTGGAGTGAGCGGATAGTCCACGCAGGGAATATCGTTCCACTCAGCTTCGTAGATCAGGTTAAACGGTTTGTTCTTGTTCATTGTGCGCTCCTATGCTTAGTTGTATTGCTGCTCTTCGTTAGGCACCGCTACCAGTCGATTGTTGTATCCGAAACATAGCGTTCTATCTTCCGCCAGCGAGTTCCGTTGACACGGTAGTGCTCACGCTGGAAGAGCGGACAATTTGTCCCCGCCGGATCGACATGCACCACCTCGTTTCCTTTGAAAACCATGTTGTACCGTGTCTTCTCGATCCAGATGTGGCCGCTCTTTTCCTCGATTGGAAACGTCAGCGTCACCACTTGGCCCGGCGCTGCCTCTCCACACAAGGCATAACGCCCTTCCCACCGCAGCAATCTTTCCGTGCCGCCAACCTGGCAACGCACGTCCGCCGGCTTCACCCACTCGGGGGTGCGAATGGCAACCTCTCGCATCGGCTGCTTCAGTCTGACGTCCACCTGCCCCACATACGGAATATGGCTGTCGACATCGGCCCACTGCGAAGCACGGTTCAACAGCAGGTTCACTTTCAGCTTGCCGTCCTGGCAGCCCAGTATGTCATGCCAAACGTAGTAGATGGCGCGCGTGCCGTTGCCGGTGCAGCAGTGCATGATCCCGCAGCCGATGTGCTGCATCTCCCGCAGGTTCCAGCTAAGAAAATCATTGGGCGACGGCCAGCCCGCGAATGCGCCGACGTTCCGCTCGGCGACGTGATCAGTGGTGAGCGTGGGGCATTCTTCCGTGGGCACGAAGGGCAACTGCTCGGCCATTCGGTATACCCAGTCGCTGCGCATCATCTGGTTTTCGGCAAACTGGTTGCGCACCCAGCGGTCCACATCGTCCCAACAGCTATCCACCCCCAACCTCGCCAGCATGACGGCGCAGACAATCATGTCTGCTATCTGACAGGTCTCTGCGGTCTCGGCATACGGACGACCATCGAGGTATTCGGGGAAATAGCCGGTCAGCGGCTCGCCGCGCGACTTGCCGTAGTCGTAGGCGTTCTTGGCGAACTCGAGCATTCGGGTGTCGCCTGAGGCTTCGATGTAGTCCAGAATCGCCATCACCTGGGTAGTGTGCGCGTGGAAATGCGCGGCACGCTCCGGGGTGTAGACGAAGACCCGGTCAATATGCCGCTGTTCTTCCGGCTCCATCAGCTTGTCGGGGCCGAATGTACCGTCTGCTTCGAAGAACCCACTGCGAAACGCTACATGCTCCATCAGGCCGCGAGCCATCTCTGCCGCCGGCTCGTAACCCAGAGAGCGGTAGGCGTGCACCAACCCCTGCGCAAGCCAGCCGGCGCAGCCCGCCTCGTAGTGCATCGGAACGTGGTCGTTCTTGCGGCGAGGCCGACCGAGTTCGACCATGCTTATCGAGACATACGCGTCTCTCCCGTTGCGGGCGATGAGCGGATCGAGCGCGTCGGTCGCCTTCCTGACTGCATCGCCCCATCCGTTATCGGGCTCCAATATGTGGTAGGCTGAGCAAGCCCCAAGTAGCCGTCCCATCATGAAGACGGGCATGAACCTGCCCTCCGGCACGAAGTCAAGCCCGGCATGCGGAAATGGGTTGGGCGGGATAAACCAGGGTTTCTTGTCGGTCTCCCAGTACATCAGCCCGTCTTCCGCCTGCATACGCAGCATCTCGCCTTTCCAGCTCTGTTCGACCTGCCGGTTCTGCTCGCTGCCGCAGACGATGCGCAGCAAAGGCAGTGCTTCCCAGAATTTGACGATTACGTGATCGTTCGAATCGTGCCCCATCACCGGCGGATTCCGGTTCAGCGAGGCCCGCCAGTAGATGTCATAGTTCGCTTCCGGATCCGTCGGTCCGGTGAGTCCGTTGATTCCCAGTTCCGCACGCTCCTGCAAGTCGAGCGTGTCGGGAACCAGGGCTTCGTAGCGTTGACCTGGATAGTTCTCAGACATGTCTTTCCTCCGATT
>Ga0136653_10001215_pt1 | contig 13995 bp, 11 predicted proteins | sample LakKivw275mmetaG_FD_94866 | JGI IMG/M metagenome (GOLD analysis project Ga0136653, IMG submission 94866) | Anoxic lake water microbial communities from Lake Kivu, Rwanda to study Microbial Dark Matter (Phase II) - Lake Kivu water 275m metaG... | ecosystem: Environmental > Aquatic > Freshwater >... | reverse complement strand
GAGTTGCTGGAGCAGTGCGGGGGGGATCTCAGCGGCGGCGGCAGATCCCACGATGGCATCGTATGGCGCGTGCTGGCACCAACCGCGCGACCCGTCGCCGACGCGGATCGTGGCGCTGGAGTACCCCAGCCCGCGCAGCAGGTCGGCTGCGCGCGCCGCCAGCTCCTCGAGCCGCTCCACGGAATACACCTCCGCGACCAGCTCCGCCAGGAGCGCCGTCTGGTACCCCGAGCCGGTGCCGATCTCCAGAACGCGATCCGTTGGCTGCAGCTGCAGCTGCTCCAGCATGTAGGCGACCACGTACGGCTGAGAAATGGTCTGGCCGGCGCCGATGGGCAGTGGGTGATCCGCATAGGCCCAGCCTCGCTCCGAGGCAGGCACGAACAGGTGGCGTGGCACCCGCCCGAACGCGTCGAGCACCCTGCGGTCACGGATCCCGCGCCCCTCCAGATGGCTGCGCACCATCTCGCGCCGGTCGCTGTCTTCGGGCGCCTCACGCATCGTCTGACACCAGCCCCGGGTGCGGCGACCACAGCAGCTCCTGCGCCGCCTCGAGCACGCAATCTACAGGGAGGTCTGCCAGCACACCAGTTGGCGCGCGCAGCGCCAGCGCCCACGGGGCCAGGGGGCGCCAGATCGAGGGTTCGGTGGGACCGAAGAGAGCCAGCGTGCGCGTTCCGACGGCAGCCGCCAGGTGTGCGGGCCCGCAGTCGCCGGCGACGACTAGGTCGGCGCTCTGCAGCACCATCGCGAGCTCCAGCGGCGAGGCGGGTCTGGCCACGGGCTCGGCCCATGACAGCTCGAGGTCCGTCTCTGCCGGCCCGCATACCACCTCGACGGCGAGTCCTCGTTGCCGCAAGCCAGTGGCGAGCGCCGCGAAGCAGGCGACTGGCCACCGCTTGCGGCGCCCGCCACTCCCTGGGTGCAGCAGGACACGCGGACGAGGTCCCGCCGGCAGGGCGGTGTCCCGCGTCCTGCGGGCGCGGCGCAGCGCCGGGTTGGCCGCGAGGCGCACCCTCGGGACCAGGCTGCGGACCGGGACGCCCAGGGCGGCCAGAGGAGCGGCCAAGTGGAGGGCCTGGTGGCGGTGTTCGGCTGCGTCGGGTCTGGGATCGGCAACGACGACGCGCCCGCTGACCAGACGGGCCAGATTGCTGGGAAGCGCGCCGGTGGTGTCGGTGGAGTAGGCGAGCATGAGGTCGATGCCGCCGAGGAGGCTGCGGAGCCTCGTTCCCGGCGTGGCGTCTTCGGCAAAGAGCGGGGCCAGCTCCGCGGAGCCGATGTCGCAGACGTCGTCCGCTCCGGCGAGGGGCGCGTACTGCGGATGGGCCAACAGGACAAGGCGGGCCTCGGGATGCGCGAGGCGCAGGGCGCTGATTGCCGGCAGGGTCAGTACGAAGTCCCCTAGCGCACCCCCACGCATCACGGCCACGACTGCCGCTGGCCGCGAGCTGCCATCCCCCTTGCCGGTGCCCGTGCCTCCTTCTATTTTCTCAGACCTCATCGTATGCCATGCGGCACATTGGCTGCCGCTTTGCCGGGGAGCTTCCCATGGTGGGCCTCATAGGCAAGAAGCTGGGGATGACCCAGGTCTACAACAACAGGGACGAACTGGTTCCCGTCACCGTCGTGGCGGCTGGTCCCTGTCCCGTCGTCATGGTCAAGAACGCGCAGACCCATGGATACGACGCGGTCCAGCTTACCTTCGCGGAGATCCCCGAGCGCAAGCTGACCAAGCCGGTGCGCGGCCAGTTCGCCAAGGCGGGCCTTGCTCCTCACCGAATCGTGAGGGAGTTCCGCGGCGACGCGTCGGCGTACACGCGCGGTCAGGTGCTGGATGTCAGCCAGTTCGGGGTCGGCGACGTCGTCAAGGTCAGCGGCCGGTCCAAGGGCAAGGGCTACGCGGGAGTCATGAAGCGCCACGGATTCCACGGCAAGGACGCCGCCCATGGGACGCCGGACCGGGCTCGCCACAGCGGCGCCATCGGCCAAGGGACCACTCCCGGGCGGGTGTGGAAGGGCAAGAGGATGTCCGGCCACCTTGGCGATCGCCGAGTCACTGTCTCGGGCCTGCGCGTCGAGCGTGTGGACGCGGAGCGCCACCTGCTGTTCATCAGGGGAGCCGTACCCGGTGGAGCCAACGCATACCTGACCATCACGAAGGCCTGAGGGCGGGGGCGAACGGGGGACAGACCGAGGCGGTCGCCTGAGGCGAGGCGGTCGCCTCTTGGTGTCTCTGCCGCGAGCGGTCCGGCGATCCCGGCCATGGGGGTGCTCGGCGATCGCCTGGGGGCGGGACAGCCGGCGGTTACGCACGGAACCCTGACGCCTCCCGCTGCCATGCGGTGGATGGGACCGTCGGTCTGGTTCGCGCCCGGGCAGCATCAAGCCGAAGGGCGGACGCTGTCTTCCAGACGTACAGGTGCGGGGAGACCGCCGTGGACCTGAGCATCGTCATCCCTGCCTACAACGAGGCCGCGCGGATCTGCACGACCATCCAGCGCACGGCGGGTTTCGTGCGCGAGCGCGCGTGGCAGGCCGAGCTCGTCGTGGTGGATGACGGGTCTGCCGACGCCACTGCGCAGCGCGTGCTCGAGCTGCAGCGCAGCGCGGCGGGCCGCGACCCAGAGGTTCGATATCTCCGCAACGCGAGCAACCGCGGCAAGGGGTACTCGGTGCGGCGGGGCGTGAGCGAAGCCAGGGGCCGAGTGATCGGCTTCACGGACGCCGACTACAAGACCGACATCGCTGCCCTCGACGACGCCATGCAGGCGCTCCGGGCGGGGGCGGACGTCGTCATCGCGGACCGGACTCTGAGCCGAACGCACATCGAAGTGCGTCGCAGAGCCTACCGCGAGCTGGGCTCGCGCCTCTTCCGGCACCTGGTGCGACACCTCGTCGGCCTGGCGGGGTTCCCCGATACCCAGTGCGGCTTCAAGTTCTTCCGCGGCGATGTCGCCAGGGAGCTCTTCTCGCTGTCGAGCGTGGATGGGTTCATGTTCGACGTGGAGATCCTGCTGCTGGCGGTCCGTCGTGGCTACCGCGTGGAGCGGATCCCGGTCCAGTGGAGCGATGATGCCGACAGCCGCTTCCGGCCAGTGAGCGGCAGCCTGCGGAACCTGCGCGAACTGGTGCACATCCGCCGGCAGACCTCTTTCCCGGCGCCGAGGACATCCTGAGCGAGGCCGGCCATGCAGGGCGCGCAAGAGGCGCGGGGGCAGGTGGGTGCCCTTCGCGAGCCACGCGCGCCTGAACCGGCCGGCCCGGGGGAGGCGCGCCCTAGTCCGGCAGCTGCGCATCGACCTTCCGCACGGCCTCGGCCAGGCGGAGGAGGCAGACGGCGATGAAGATCTCCTCGGCCACCGTCATCTCGTGCCGGACCGGCGAATCCATGAAGGTGTTGATGGCAAGGATGACGATGAAGACGTTGAGGACCTCGTACGGGGGCTGGCCTGCCGGCGCCAGGCCGTCACGCACGATGCCGGTGATCTGCCGGACGGACTCGGCGACCCAGTCCATGTTGTCGTTGTCGTAAGCCTGGATCAGACGCTCGCACGGCCGCTGCAGTTCGGCGCGCGCCTGGGCGTCCAGGCTGGTCGCCTTGGCGAGCCTGGATGCCGCCCGCTTCAGCATGCGGGCGACCTCGCTCGTGCGGCGCGTCTCCTCATAGGACAGCAAGCGGTAGAACTGCCCCTGGGCTCCCAACGCCTGACAGACGCTGTCGAGTAGCTGCAGGCGTATGGCTTGGGACGCAAACGCCGCCAGCTGCTCGAGCGTCCGCTTGATGATGCGCTGGTCTCCGGCCTCGCCCAGTACGTCGACCAGCGTCGGGAACGCGACGGGGTCCACTGTACCGCTGAAGTGCCAGAACAGCAGTTCGCGCACCTCCTCGCGATCGATGCTGGCCAGACCTCTGATGGCGCTGATGCGGACGCGCGGGTCAGCATCGTCGAGGGCGTCGAGCAGCGGATCGATGCCGCTGCTGTCGCCCAGCCGGCCGAGGGCCTCGGCGGCCTCGCTGCGGATGTCGGAGCTGCCGTCGGCGAGTTCGCGGACGAGCGATTCGGTCGCCAGCGGCGACCGCGTCTCGCCGAGGGCCCGCGCGGCACTGCTGCGCACCACGGGGCTGGCGTCCTTGAGGGCATGAATGAGCTGGTCGATCGCCAGCGGGTTCCCCGAGCGGCCGAGTCCGTACGCTGCTTTCGCCCGCGTGTCTTCGGCAGCGGCCATGCTGTACACGACGGCGTTGAAGGCGTAGGTGAACAGGTTGCCGCGCAGCATCTGGGAGAGCAGATGGCGCGAGGAGACGCCGCGGTGGTCGTTCACTCCCCGCAGGATCAGCACCGGCAACACCCTCGTGACGGCGCTGATGGCGAAGATGATCTGGAGATGGCCCAGGGCGAAGCCGAAGAACTCCGGCTGCAGACCGCGGAGCAGGCGTACGAGCAGAGCGCCCGTCAGCGGTCCGAGCGCGCCCATCAGGTTCACCCCCGCCGACCACGAGGCGATGTAGATAGTTCGCTGGCGTCCCTCGGGCAGGAGCCCGTAGAGAAGCGGGGTCACGGCCACGCCGATCCCCGGCAGCACGATGCCGCTCAGCAGCATCGCCACCGGGACCAGGTAGGCCACGCCGGGGCGGTTGAACACCCAGAGCGCTGCGGTGACTCCCGCGGGGACGATGAGCAGCTGGAGCACTGCCTTGCTGCCGAAGCGGTCGACGAGCGGTGCCCACAGGCGGTAGGCGCCGATGCTCGTGACCATGAAGACCGCGTTGTACACCGAGATCGTCGTGTACGAGATGCCCAGCTCTTCGAGCATGAAGACGCTGTAGAGGGGTCCCGCCACGCCCGTGGCGAAGGTCCACAGACCGTAGAAGAGGACCGCGCGCCGGAACGACGGGTCGCGCAGGGGGCGGAACAGGGCTCCAACCGCCTCCAGGGACTCGTCCCGACTGCCGACGCCGGCATTCGCTTCGGGCGCGAACGGCGCGCGGCTCAGGATGGCATAGCCTGACCAGCCACTCACCGCGCCGAAGCCAAACACCCAGAGGAATGCCCCATAGCGATCCGGGTACACGTCGATGAACTTGCCGATCACGAAGCCTGCGGCCATGGCCACCAGCGTGCTGACGATGGTCTGCTGGCTGGTGAAGCGAGCGCGGATCGGCTCGGGAATGGTGTCGGCCACCCAGGTGCTGTAGAAGGGCGAGAGTGCGTAGCCACACACCAGCCCCAATGCCACGAGCGTCACGAGAGCCGGCAGGTGCAGGGCTGGCATGACGGCGATAGGGATGAGCACGATCAGCGAGCGGAACAGGATCTCGAGGAAGCCGGCGCACAGGATGAACCGCTTCCTGTCGCGCAGCTTCCGGCTGATCAGCGGCGAGAAAAGCTGGAACAGCGCGGCAAAGTAGGCGATCGAGGTGAACAGCGCGATGAACGAGCCGTCGGCGCCGAGCTGCAGCGCGAACCCGGTGAACACGGCGGTGCCGATCCCCACCGCCTGTCCCCACGCTCCCCAGATGGCACTTGCCCAGATGAAGGCCCGCAGGGCCCGCGATGTCTGGCCGCGGGTGAGCCCCGGCTGATGTGGGTTGCGTGCTGCTTCAGCGCACATGGAGGTTGGCACGGATCTCGCCAGCCAGAGAACGGTCCAGCCGGCATCCATAGCGCGCGACGACCCGAGCGGCAACGCGGGCGCCGAGCGCCCCCGCCTGTTCCAGGGTGTTCCCATGGGTCAAGCCATAGATGACACCCGCTGCGAAAGCGTCCCCGGCTCCGGTCGTGTCCACCGGCTCGAGGCGCTCGCCCGCGATCGCGGTCCGCTGCCCGTGCGCGTAGAGGAGCGCGCCTTCCGCTCCGCAGGTCATGCAGGCGATGGGTGCCATCTCGCTCAGGTGCTGACCGGCGGCGCATCGATCGTCGCGGCCGGTCAGCTCCATGGCCTCATGCTCGTTGCAGAAAAGCAGGTCCAGCCCGGCATGGAGAAGCTCCAGGAAGCGGCCGCGGGCCAGTCTCACCACCGATGGGTCGCTCAGCGTCAGGGCCACGCTCGTTCCGTGTTCTCGCGCCAGACGCACCGCCTCGCGACATGTCGCCATGCCGTTGTCGGAGGTCACCAGGTACCCCTCGAGGTACACCAGCCTGCTTGCCCGGATGATCGTCGCGTCCAGGTGCTCCGGAGCGATGCGGGAGCCGACACCGAGGCAGGTGCTCATGGTGCGCTCGGCGTCCGGCGTGATGAACACCGTACACTGGCCGGTGACGCCGGGGAGGCGATTGGCGGCGCTGTAGCCAACGCCGGCCGCGAGCAGATCCTGCTGAAAGACGTCGCCCCACTCGTCGTCGCCGACCACGCAGGTCAGAAAGGCTCGTCCGCCGAGGGCCGTGACCCCGATCATCGTATTGGCTGCCGAGCCACCGGAGCAGCACGCCATGGGTCGCCCCGCGATGCTCCGCGAGAGCTGTCGCTGTCGTTCCGCGTCGATCAGCGTCATGAGACCCTTGGCCACGCCCAGGCGCCGGAGCGAATCCGGGTCGATGGCGTACTGGACGTCCACCAGGGCGTGCCCGACTCCGCAGACGTCATAGGAGCGCGAGTCCTGGCCCGTCATGGACTTCCCCTGGAGAGTGCTGGCGTTGCGGCGGCACCGCGAAGCGTTCGCATTCGACCGGTGCGGCAGCGAAGATACGCCGCTCTCACGTCGCGGCAAGGCGGGCAGTAGCAGCAGGCAGCTTCGCGGGAAAGGTTCGCTGGCATCCTCTTGATTGCGGGCCGCATCTCGGCTACAATATACGACCACGCCGGGCACGGGGACCGCGGGCAGGGAGCGCACCGCTGCCTTCCTCGAGCCAGGGAGCGCCTCCGGGTGCAGTCGTCGGCAGAGAACCAGCACACCATCGCAACGAGGAGGATCGGACTATCGTCACGAAGGGTAAGCCCTACATCAGGATGAACCGCGACATCCGGGTGCCGCAGGTTAGGCTCATCGCCCAGGACGGCACCCAGGTGGGTATCGTCGACACGCGCGAGGCGCTGCAGATGGCCGAGGCCGCCGATCTCGATCTCGTCGAGGTCGCGGCCGACGCGAGGCCCCCGGTCTGCCGCATCATCGACTACGGGAAGTATCAGTACGAGCGAGAGAAGAAGGCGAAGGAGGCGCGCAAGAAGCAGCACAACGTCCAGATGAAGGCCATCCGCATCGCGGGGGCCAATATCTCGGAACATGACTTGGGGTACCGCATGGCTCACATCCGCGAGTTCCTGACCAAGGGCAACCGCGTGAAGGTGAGCGTGCGGTTCAGGGGACGGCAGATGGCGTACCAGAACCAAGGACGCGACCTGCTGGTCGATGTCGCCAAGGAGCTCGAAGGCGTCGCTGTCGTCGACCAACCGCCGCGGATGGAGGGGCGCGAGATGTCGATGATACTGCGCCCGGACATTTAGGGCGCCTGGTCGCAGGTACGGTCACAGGCGGGCTGCCGAGTCGCCGCGCTGCCAGCACCAGGGGCTCGCAGAACCGCCCTCGCGGGGAAGAGCCCCGCACCCGACTCGCCGCGGGGCGCCGCTCTGCCGGCTGTTCTGGCCGGGGCCGCGGCTCGCCGTCTCAGTCAGCCTGGGAGGCCACCGGCTGGCCGTGGCGGTTGTTCCTCCAGACGTCGGGCGAACGTTCGCAGGCGCTGACCCGCCTCGTTCAGCATGGACTCCTTGCGGTGCTTCATCTCGAGTAGCTCGTCGGCGATCTCAAGCGCCGCGAGGACCGCCACGTCCAACGGCGACCGGTGGCCCGCTGTGGCGGCGGCGCTGCACATCTTCTCGTCCAGGAAGGCCGCCACCCGCCGCACGTGATCCGGGTCGCGGGTCTCGCCGCCGAGCCGATAGGTCTGGCCGTAGATCTGCACCTCGACAGCCTGCTCGTGTGCCATAGCCGCTCCGCAATCGCTGCGTCGTATCTGCCGCCCGGCCCGGGGGCCAGATGGCCCAGCCCGGTTCCGCGCTCGGTTCCGCGCTCTCCGCGCGGATGCGCGCGCCGAATCTAGACGGGCCAGATCGCGGTGTCAACGACGCCGTTCTGCTGACGCCAACCTCGGCTCGGCTCCGCGCACCTCGGTCCGCACCGCCTCACGCGAAGGGACGTCTGCGAAGCCAGGCGCCGCGGGCGGCTCCGGTTGACGGTGCTTCGTTATTGCCTATGTTCGGGTCCCCATCAGGTCGGCACTGGAGCGGGCCCATGCTGGTTGCCATCGGGCCGGCTCGGCCGTTCGCCCCTGGCCGTCTGTCGGTATCCTCATGGAGCCATGCAGGTGCAGATTTCGCAGGAACGGATCGCTGAGCTTGCGCGTGCCCTGGAGGGCGACGTTCGCTTCGACCATGTGTCGCGGCTGCTCTACCGGACCGATGCCAGCATCTACGAGATGGAGCCGGTCGGCGTGGTCCAGCCGCGGACGGCAGCGGACGTCGAGAAGGTGGTGCAGTGGGCGGCGGCGCAGGGCCTGACGCTGCTGCCGCGCGGGGCGGGAACCAGCCTTGCAGGACAGGCGGTCGGCGAGTCGGTGCATCTGGACTTCAGCGTGCACATGGACCGCGTGCTGGAGCTCGACCCGGCGGAGCGCTGGGTACGCGTCGAACCGGGTATCGTGCTCGACCGGCTGAACGCTCGGCTGCGGCCCCACGGCCTCGTCTTCGGTGCGGACGTGGCTACCTCGAGTCGGGCGACCATCGGGGGCATGATCGGGAACAACTCCTCGGGGGCGCACTCGCTGCTGTACGGCAAGACCAGTGACCAGGTGCTCGACCTGGACGTGGTCCTGGCAGACGGCACCAGGGCAACGCTCGGTCCGGGGCCGCGTGCGGACGGGCCGCACGAAGCTGGCTTCTCCGACCGTACCGAGTCCATTCGGGCGACGATCGCCCAGCTGGTCGCGGACAATGCGGAACTGATCCAGCGGCGCTTTCCGCGCGTCATGCGCCGGGTTGCGGGCTACGATCTGGCTGCTCTGGTGGGCTGCGGGGCTTCTCCCGATCTCACGAAACTGGTCGTCGGCTCCGAGGGTACCCTGTGCACCGTGGTTGGGGCCCGGCTTCGTCTGGTCGACCTGCCGGCCCACTCCGCGCTGGTGGCCTGCCACTTCGCCGACCTCATCGAGGCGATGCGAGCGAACATGGTGGCGCTCGAGACCAACCCGGCCGCGATCGAACTGACCGACAGAGTCCTCATGGACCTGGCGCGCCAGTCTGCCGAGCATGCGGCGACGAGGCGGTTCATGGTGGGGGACCCCGAGGCGCTGCTGTTCGTCGAGTACTACGGCGATACCGCCGAGGAGCTCGAATCGAGGATGGACGAGCTGGAAGAGCGCCTCCGGGAGCGCGGACTGGGCTACGGGTACGTAAGGGCTCGCGATCCCGTCCAGCAGGAGCGCATGTGGGCGTTGCGAAAGGCCGGACTCGGCGTGCTCTACAGCATGAAGGGGGATGCCAAGCCAGTGCCTGGCATCGAGGACACCTGCGTGCCGGTCGAGCACCTCCCGGAGTACGTGTCGCGGGTCAGGAGCCTGTTCGCCGAGGAAGGAGTCAAGGGGGTCTACTACGCGCACGTGAGTGTCGGTGTGCTGCACATCCGGCCGATTCTGGACCTCAAGCGCGCGGAGGGCGTTCGGCAGCTGCGGCGGCTGCAGGATCGGATCTCGGAGATGGTTGCCGAATACGGCGGATCGATGTCCGCCGAGCACGGTGACGGGCTGGCCCGCAGCGAGTATATCCCCCGGATGTTCGGCGCCGAGATCCTGGGTCTTTTCGAGCAGGTCAAGGACACGTTCGATCCAGCGGGGATGATGAACCCGGGGAAGATCGTGCGTGCCGGCCGCATGGATGAGCACCTGCGGTACGGGGCCCACTACCGGGAGGCCCATCCATCGACCTTCTTCGGGTTCAGGGCGGAGGGAGGGATCCAGCGGGCGGTCGAGATGTGTTCGGGGGTGGGGCACTGCCGCAAGCGGGATGTGGGGACCATGTGCCCTTCGTTCATGGCCACGCGGCAGGAGGAGCACTCGACGCGGGGTCGCGCCAACGCGTTGCGGGCGGCGCTGTCGGGCAGCCTCGACCCGTATGGACTGACCAGCGAGCAGCTCTTCCGGGTCATGGATCTGTGCCTCGAGTGCAAGGGGTGCAAGGGGGAATGTCCCTCCGGCGTCGACATGGCCAAGCTGAAGTACGAGTTCTTGGCGCAGTACTATGAGGCGAAAGGGTACCCGCTGCGATCGCGGCTGTTCGGTCGCATCGATCTGCTGTACAGGTTGGGGTCGTGCTTCGCACCTGTCTCGAACTGGATCGCGGCCTCTGGGCTGCTCCACTGGGGGCTGGATCGCTTTCTGGGGATTGCCTCGTGCCGGCAGATGCCGCGCTTCACGCGGCGCAGGTTCTCGAAGTGGTTCCGGGCGAGGCGGAGCCATTCCCCGGGAGCGGGAGCTCGCGGCGAGGTGGCCCTGTTCTGCGATACCTATGCGGAGTACAGCGAACCGCAGGTGGCCATCGCCGCAACCCTCATTCTGGAGAAGGCGGGTTACCGGGTGCGGCTGGTCGAGGACACCGTCTGCTGCGGGCGTCCGCTGATCTCGAAGGGGTTTCTGCGCAAGGCGCAGCACAATGCCCGGCAGAACATCGCCGTGCTGTCCAGGTATGTCGAACAGGGCATACCGGTTGTCGGGCTCGAGCCCAGCTGCGTGCTCACCTTCCGCGACGAGTACCCGGATCTGGTCGACGATGCGCGAGCCGAGGCGCTTGGCAGGGGGTCGTTCCTGCTCGAGGAGTTCCTGGTGAACCGGGCGGACCGAGGCGAGCTGCACCTGGAATTCACGGACACAAGCCGAACCATCCTCGTGCACGGCCACTGCCAACAGAAGGCCTTGGTCGGGGTTTCGCCGACGCTTCGCGTTCTCAACCTGCCGCCCAACTACCGGGCGATGCCGATCGACGCGGGGTGCTGTGGGTTGGCGGGGAGCTTTGGCTACGAGAAGGAGCACTACGCTCTCTCGATGGATATCGGTGCCGAGCGGCTGTTCACGGCGATCAGGAACGCGGCCCCGGGCGTGGAGATCGTCGCCTCGGGAACGTCGTGCAGACAGCAGATCCTGCATGGCACCGGGCGTCGCGCACGACACTGGGCGGAGGTGCTGGCTGAGGCCATCTAGCGCCGCCCGCAGGCAGCCTGGCGTGCCTGGGCTGCCGGACTCTCCTCACCGAAAGGAGCGAGACCATGGCATTCACGGTGAAGAAGCGAGGACGACTCACCTACTATTACGGTGGCGAGCGGCCCACGCTCTCCGCGCTGGTCACCGAGGACCTGGGGAACGGCGATCTGAGGATCCACTTCGCCGGATTGACCGGGGGCTTCTCGGCAAAGGGGGTGCTCGGCCGCGACGAGCTGGTGCGCATGGAGCCACGGCGCGAGGTCGAGCTGGTGTTCCGCAGCTGGGAAAGATGGCTACGCGAGGCCCAGATCTGCGACTCCATCGCCAAGATAGACTTCATCGAAGTCCACGCATTCGGAGCGCAGCCCAAGGATATTAACCCGCTGGTCGAACCCCAGCGCTTCCAGGAGGAACAACAGCGGCTCTACAAGGAGTACGCAGCTGCCTACAGCGCCTTCTTTGCCGAACATATGCCCCACACGGGAGTCCCGGCGCGGTTCACGGTTCACGTGATGGACTTCCCGGACAAAGCTGCGTCGTACGAGTTCTACAGCGTCGGGCTCTACCAGCCGGCTCTCCATCGTTGAGGGGAGGTGGAACCATGCCACTGCACGAGTATGTGTGCCGCGGCTGTGAGCACCGTTTCGAGGCGCTGGTGGCCGGGGAGCGCTCCGTCCAGTGCCCGCGATGCGGCAGCACCTCCCTGTCGCGCCAGCTCTCTAGTTTCGCGGTGCGGGTGGGCACCTCGCGGTCGCGCGTGCAGTGCGCAGAGCACGCGGCCTGCGGTGCCTGCTGCGAGGGCGCCGGCCCCGCCGAGTGCCCGCTGCGGTGAGCCACGACTGGGGCCAGGGCGACCGCAGGCGCGGCGCCGGGTAGCCGACTCCGCGTGTCGTGGCCCGCGGGCTGCAGAATCGGGGCGCTCTGTCGGGGCGCCAGCGATGGCACCGTCGTGCTTCGGTCTGCGCGTCCCCGCCCCGCACGAGCAGCCGGCCGCATTGCTTGCCTGCCATCCTCGGGCTGGTTACATTACGCACCGTTGTCGCAGCGGAAGCGCTTCGGGCTTCCGCTTTTTCTGTCGTTGGGATAGAAGACACGCGGCGCGGCAAGGCGCGGTGCTTCAGGAGTGCCGTGATGAGTGAGGTTTACCTTTCGCGCGAAGGGTACGACAGACTGCGCTCGGAACTGCGCGAGCTCCGAGAGGTCGCTCGCCCGGCCGCCAGAGAAGCCGTGCAACGCGCCCGTGAGTTCGGGGACCTGGCCGAGAACGCCGAGTACGCCGCGGCCAAGGAGCAGCTGCTGCTGTTGGAGCAGCGAATCAGCAGGATTGAGGAAACCCTCAGCCGTACTCGCCTCCTGGAGAACGAAGCGATTCCCGGTGACCGGGTGTATATTGGGGCCACGGTGACACTTCTGGACCTGGCCAAGGCGCGCGAGCTTCGCTACACGCTGGTGGCTCCGGAGGAGGCCGACTTCGACGCGGGCAAGATCTCCACAGTATCGCCGATCGGCCAGGGTCTGCTGGGGCACGCGGCCGGAGAGGAGGTGCGGATCGTTGTTCCGGCGGGCACCTTGCGGTACCGGATTCTGAGCATCTCGCGCTGACCGCCCCAGGGAGCGGGTTCGCGCCCTGGCGGCAGAGCTCATCGTCAGTGGGAGCGCAGTGCGGCCGAGGCCAGCGGAATGGACGCCCGACAGATCGAGCCGACCCGCTCCTGCAGTGCTTCGTGGTGTCCATCCAGCGCGTCACGGGGACCCGGGCGGTTCGACGGCGGGTTGGCTTCGCCAGACCCACGCCCGAGAGGAGCGTGGCAGGGGGTCGTCAGAGGCTGTGAACGTGGGCAGGGAGTGCCGGCCGACGCTTCCAGAAAGCATGGATCTTCTCGCGCAGGTCTGGCTGGTAGGTCAGGGTGAAGCGCAGTATCGCGGGATGAGATGAGCGAACTCAGCGGGTCGTTCGAGGTCGAGCTCTGGCAAGCCGCAGTCGACCTGATGATCTCGCCGCCTCCAGCAGGCGACGGCCTGACTGCGCTGGTCGGGTGTGTGCGCAAGCATCTCCGGGCGGACTGCAGTGCCTTGTACCTGCTCGATTGCCGTACCGAGGAGCTGGTGCTGGCCGCCGTTGCGGGGGACTCGGCGAGGGCTGAGCAGCGTCTGCGGCTGGGCCAGGGCGCTGCCGGTCTGGCTGCCTATCAGCACCATGCCATCCAGTCCGTCCATGCAGGACCGCCGGAAGGAGCGTCGTCGCGCGCTGGCGACACGGTCGCGGTCGCCATTCCGGTGCACGCCCCCGATGGCCTGCTGGGCTTGGTGCGTGTGGAGTTCAGCGGCCGTAGACCGTACTCGGTAGACGAGGTCGCAGCGCTTGAGCGGGTAGTGCCTCGTCTGGTCGTGCTGATGGTTGGCGCCGAGCGCACCCGCGAAGCGCTGGCGCGTCGTTCTCACGAGCTCCAGGCACTCAATGAGCTCGGCCAGGCGGCTAATGCTGGTCTGGGTCTCGACGAGACGCTCGAGCTGATCGCCGCACGGGCGTTGGAGACTTTGGGGGCTCTGGGTGCGGTCGTCCGCCTGGTGGTGGATGACCAGTCCCTCGCCCTGGCCACGATGGTGGCGGTCGATGGCTTCCGCATCGACAGCGACGCCGAGAGGCGAATCGCGGAGTACGTGGCGGCAACCGGCGAGCCCGTGCTGCTGGACGATGTCCACGGGAAGGAGGGTTCAGAGCGGGCCGGGGCATCGCTGGTCTGTGTCCCCTTGGTTCTCGAGGAACGGGTCGTGGGCACTCTCTCCGTACTCAGCCGCGAGGAACCTG
>Ga0136653_10001212_pt1 | contig 13998 bp, 16 predicted proteins | sample LakKivw275mmetaG_FD_94866 | JGI IMG/M metagenome (GOLD analysis project Ga0136653, IMG submission 94866) | Anoxic lake water microbial communities from Lake Kivu, Rwanda to study Microbial Dark Matter (Phase II) - Lake Kivu water 275m metaG... | ecosystem: Environmental > Aquatic > Freshwater >... | reverse complement strand
ATCTCTGAACTCACAGGTCTTCTTGAGAAGGCAAGCGGGTCTGAAGCTTTCTCGTTCGTGTTTGGACTCGCATTCAACTTCACCCAGAGCTTGGAGAGAATCGCGAGGGACGCTCTGAATGCAATCAGGATGAGAGGAGGCTTTCGTGTGAGCAATCTAATGATCTCCGCAAGGTATCTCATCTCTTCGACAACACTCAAGGCACTTGCGAAGTCTGAGGATATGGCCTACGCCGCGGAGGCGCGAGCCTTCGGAGCAAGAAGAGAAATGTCCAATCCACTGCAGAGAGACTATCCGAGCGCTTCTTGGCTCGATCTCGCAACACTCGCGGGAACGACTGGCGTAGTCATTCTGTCTTTCGTGCTGAGACTCGCACTTGCCTAGCTATCCTCCGGCAGCGATCTGACCAAATCAGCAAGCTTCTCCGGGTCTCTCGTGACATCTATTACTGGAAGGACATGATTCAATGGCTCGGCTGCAACAATACCCGATATCGCTACGGTTCTCTCGTTGATGTAGGTGCCGGCATCCGATAGATTTCGTACGGCTACGATCCTAGGCAGGTCTTGATCAGCTACTCCCTCGCACACTACGAAGTCTATCTCACGAGGAATGTAGCCCAGTATTTCCCGGAGGCTTTCTCTCTGCTCCACATTCTTCAGAATCGCCGTTTCGCATGTGCCAGAAGCTATCGCGATATCCGCTCCAGCTCTTCGATGAAGGTCAGTTTCTGTGTCAGTGATGTCTATGCTTCTTGCCCTCTCCATGAGTTTCACTGTGACGACTCTGTGGCCTGATGCTTTCAATTGCCTGACCAGTTCACACACGACTGTGGTTTTCCCGCCTTTCTTCGATCCTACGACTGTGACGATCTTCATGATGTGCCATTCCTCGGTGACTTCAGGGGCACCCGCCGGCGATCATCTTCTCAGCCATTGCCAAATCCTCTCTGCTATTCACATTGAAGAATGTGCGAAGACCATTGTCGACAACTGCTACCTCATCTTCGACTGATACATACACAACACGAGTGAGCCTATTGATCATCTCCCTCTGTGACAGGCCTCCATGCGCGAGCGCTTCCTCGCCTGCAAGAAGCGTCCGAGCTCTACGATATACGGCCTCCAATGGTTCGATGCGCCCTCCTTTCCACCGTGGGATCGCGGCGTCGGCGTTGATGGCACGCTGGAAAAGCAGCTCTAACACCGAATCTTTGACGAACGGAATGTCGCATGCTAACACGGCCACGTGGTCTGATCTCACAGATCGAAGTCCCGACACGATGCCGACCAAAGGAGTCTGACCGTCGACCTCGTCGTTTATCACCCTGACACTGTTCGACAGGATCGCGGAATACTCGATTGTTGGTGCATTTCGGCCCACAACGACGAGCACTTCGTCTACCACGTTGGACAGGCGTTCCGCCACATGACGGATCAACGGCTTGCCAGCAAGAGTCTGGAACGCCTTGTTTGCGCCGAACCTAGAGCTCATCCCTCCGGCCAGAATGATCGCGGATCGGCTTGGACGTGCTGGATTCGAAGTCATCTCAGCCACTCCTGGATCGGTTGAGACCTCAGCCAGATTGTCCTCGCCAGCGTCCACCCCTGTTTCCTCTCCCCCGACCCAACCAATGTTGTTGACGTGCAAATAGAAAAGACCTAGGACTCCTAGTCTACTACCATCCCTAGCCATGCATCAAGGAAGAGGCGATGGCCACGTGGACTTAGCGAGATATCTGAAGACGGAAGGGATCTGGCACCGTTTCTTGGACAAAGCAGAGACTGTCCACACCGCTGATGCTTCTGCTGCAACTGGAATTGAACTCAGCAGAATCACCAAGAACCTTGTGTGCAAGGTTTCGGATGGAAGTTATGCCCTACTGATAGTCCCGGGGAACAGGAGAGTCAGCCTCCAAAGAGCCGCGCAAGCATTGAACACCCGGAACGTCAAGTTGCTCGGGTTCAACGAGGCCGAAGTAATCAGTGGCTACCCGCCAGGCGGAACACCTTCCGTTCACCACAAAACGGCGATGAGTGTGGTCGTCGAGGAAGACCTGTCGAGCTTCGAGACGATCTTCTGTGGCGGAGGAGCGAGAGACAAGATACTTGAACTGAAGACGGCGGACGTGATCAGGCTCAACCGCGCAGTGGTGGCTCACATATCGGAGAAGTGAACTGGCCGTACTCCCAGAAATGCTTGCTTGCCGGGACTGAACGCCGAGCACGAGCCCAGGAATCATTCTCCCCACAATTCGGGCTGTTCTATTCTATGAACGGGATGTTCCAAGCTCTAGCACTTTATGCACAGCATGCTCTGGCAAGGAGTATGATGGCAGATGAACAGAAAGAAGGCGATAGTTGTCTCATCCGCTCTGATCCTGATTATCTTAGGATCATTCTTCGTGGGGACACTCTATTCGGGACGTGGCGCTCCTGGCGTGGAGATGCCGCCGACAGTAATGATCACGACTGGCGATATGGTGTACGTTGAAGGTGCCCAGCAGAGGACAGAATCTCAGGACAGAGTAGTGATATACAATGCGCGAGTGTCGCTCGAAACGACGGATATTCAAGGATGTCTGCAGAAGATCAGAGGCTTGGCCGAAAGCAGTAGCGGATACGTGGCAAGCACATCTCGCTCCTCCTACGGCACCCAGTCCAGAGCTGAGATAGGAATTCGCATTCCGAAAGAGAAGTTTCACGCCGCCATTCAGCAGATAGAAGCCTACGGCAAAGTGCTCGACGAGAGCACCACAAGTGAGGATGTGACTCAACAGTACATCGACCTGAAGGCCAGACTCTCGAACATGCTGAACCAAGAGGAACGTCTCCGCGAGATTCTCGCGATGGCAACTACCGTTGATGAGGTTCTCAGAGTTGAGAACGAGCTGGATAGGGTCAGAGGGGAGATCGACAGTCTGCAAGGCCAGATCAACTATCTCGAGGGCAACGCCGAGATGTCTCTGATTCAAGTCATGCTCATTGAGCCTGCTCCTCCATTCACGCCACCAGGGATGGACTGGGGTGAGACTCTCGAGGTTGCAATCATGGGGTTCTTCACAGTGCTTCGCGGGATGGTGGTCATTGTCGTGTCATTGATTCCGATAGTGGTGGTCGGTGTGCCGCTGTACTACGCCTACGAGCGTGGAAAGAGGAAGAAATCACTGGGTCACAAGAAAGATTAGGAAAGACAGCCGGCATGCCCCCTGACATGTCAATCTCGGCGATGACCGCTCGGAGTTCGATGTATCGACGAACTCAATAACCCCTTTTTTGTAGAATCGCCTCTGTTCCGCCTGTTGAACAAGAATGAGCGGAGATGCTCTCGACGAACTCCTGTCTCGGGGATCGTACAGAAAGAGGAGCCTGAGACTAAGGAGACTACTGAGTGTAATTCTCTAGTGTTGACGCTCGAACCCCGCACATAATCCAAGCTTGCTTCATAGGCCGAGGTATGCGACCGCCTCGAGGAAACCTCGCCCATACCGATGCCTGCAGACGTAGTCTGCGCGCTCTTTCACACCTTCTGGGGCGTTTGCCACTGCAATCCTATACGCCACCGCCTCGAAGAGGGCCAAATCATTGTAGTTGTCGCCGATCGCCGCTGCACCATTCAATGACAACCTCTTCAGGTGAGCCAGTTGTGTCAGCGCATATCCTTTGTTCACGTGAGAATCCAAGAGCTGGAAGCTGACGCCGGTGTCTGTCAGATCGACTCTCGGTTCGCTCTCTTGCAGGATTCTCCTTGCTTTTTCCGGTTCAAACGATCGTTCCAAGGAGACGCTTGAGAGCCGCATGCCGTGCTTGCTGTCAGCCCTCTCTTTGATGGTGCGACCCATTCTCTTCTTGAGCGCCTTCAATGCAATGCGAGCGTTTTCGATGCTTCCAAGGATCTTGAGTGGCCTGTCGTATCTGCCGATCACGCCTCCGTTCTCTGCCACTACGAGTCCGGAAGTGCCGATGAGTTGAGCGAGCGACCCGATTGCCGGCAGGTTCCGCCCGCTTATCAGAATCACATTAACGCTCTTCCTCTCGAGCCGCCTGATCCTCTCAACGGCCTCGGTATCGAGCCTCAAGTGCGCATCTGTCAAGGTGAAGTCTACGTCTGTAGCAAGAATCTGCGTGTGGCGCATGGTGCATCGCTTTGTTCATCCTGCGACTGCAACCTAAAAAAGGCGTACCGAGGCAATGAGGGCTTTCGCCGGCCGAGACGGGATCAAAGGGGCTGCGTAGTGATGAAGGAGCCACGCATCGAATTAGTTTCGTTCGATGTCGACGGAACCATTCTGCGAGGCAGGATACTCTACTACGCTAGAGTCCCCAAATCTCTGCATGAGACCCTAGTGCTTCAAGACCTGCTGTTTGACCAAGGAAAAGTCGGGTATGAAGAGGGGATTCAGATCCAATATGACTCTCTATGCGGAATGAATGTGGACGAAATCACGCCCGATCCCCAACACCTGCCCTTGATCGGTGACCTCCAGAACACTGTTGAGAAACTGAAGAGATCGGGAGTCAGAGTTGTGGTTCTTACCGACAACCCGTCTTTCGCTGCTGCGCCATTCAGATCCTATGGTTTCCAAGACATCATAGGGAGCGAGATCGAGGTCCAGAATGGAGTACTGACTAGACGCATGAAGGTACTGACGAACAAGTTGACTGGTCTACACGAATACTGTAAGCGACAAGGAATCGAGCTCAAGTCTTGTGCACATGTCGGTGACTGGATCAATGACATAGTCGTCTTCAAGGCGGTTGGATTCTCAGTAGCGTTCAACCCTTCGAGTAAGGAAGTGTCAAGAGCAGCGACATGCACTGTCAGAAGCAATTCTCTGCTGGACGTCTACAAGGTCTTGGAAGCGTATCTTCCCGCTGCGTGAGTTCGTCGACCTATCTGCACACGTGTAGCTCGACATGCGTGTTTGCTTTCCCGGCTGAGCTCTTTCCACCAGCGTGGGACGCGGGGCCGTGGAGTTCTGTCTCGTCTGTCGTGCGGCTTGATATCGAGCACCGGTGTGCCGTCATAGGCATCGAGGCCTTTCACAGACAAGGTCCTACCTCTCCTACTGAGCAATTTGACCAGAGTGAGACCGATCGGGTTTGGTCGGTGTGGGGATCTTGTTGCGAAGACTCCTACCTTCTCGATGTCAACGCGTCCTCTAGGGTGAACCTTCAGTCTGTTACTCCATTCTGGCACGTCGTGAAGCCAGAATAGTACGTATACGTGTGAGAAATCCTCGAGCCCCTCTAGACCTTTTGCGAACATAGGATCTATGACTATCTTCGAGACGGCTGATCCGTGACGCAGGGCCTCATGGCTCGCGCTGGTTCTCACATGACCAATGGGACGCAATTTGAGGGGCACTGTGTAGGCACCGATTGGTGGTCGGAGATTCCACTAGCCAGCGTGAGTCAGCGGGAATCAGCTTCAGAAGAGACGCGTACCTGTTGGATGTCTAGGTGCGCATCCAGTTCTGACCCGGTTTCCTATTCAGGATCAGCCTCTTCTCCGCATTTCGCCTTACGTGCAGTCTTGGAACGGCAGAACGTTTGTTCGCAGCCTGAACCTTCGGAGTTTGCTGGCGAACTTTGCCGGCTTTCGTGAGGGATCCGTGAGTTGGTATCGCAAACACCTCCCATGGCTAGTGTGACAGCTTCGCCTATTCGAACCGGCTCATCTTAAACATATACTCTGCGCAGCCAGGCGCAGCGCGTTGCGCTGGTGAGCCGGGGTTGGCCGACCGTCGCCCCTATATGACCGTGTGCCTTCCCGACGCATCCCTGGTTATCCTGCCGAACTCGGGCACGTCTCTCAGCAGTTCATCGCCGAAAACCGGTCCGTCTTTGCAGACAAGGTGTGAGCCGATGCAGCAACTTCCGCAGATGCCTGATCCGCACTTGAATATTCTCTCCAGCCCCGCCTCAGCTGGGACATGAGCTTTCCGCGCGAGATCGATGACATTCTTCATCATTCTCTCAGGTCCACAGGTGTATACTCGATCGAAACCCTTGTCGTCCAATAATCTCGCGGCCTCATCCGTGGCGACACCCTTCGTTCCGGCCGACCCATCGTCAGTCGTGACGGAGAGAAGGCCTCGGGTCTCGTTCACAACGCGCTTGATCTCGCTCAGAAGAATCAGCTCCCGGCTGGAGCTTGCTCCCAGGACGAAGCTGCATTCGACACTCTTCCCGGCGAGACTGTGAAGGAGTGCGAGCAATGGGATAGCTCCTGTTCCTCCACCGACCATCAACACTCTCCTCTCTACTGAGTGTGTGAAACCTCTGCCGTACGGACCGCGGACTCCGATTAGATCTCCGCTTCTCCTTCTGAGAAGTGCTCGGGAACCTTCACCCCGTTCTTTGACGGCGATCGTGACAATGTCGTCGTGACCTGAGGGGAGCAGGCTCATCGGGAACTCATCCACTCCCGGCATCCAGACCATGCCAAACTGCCCCGGTGCAGCACCAGATGACAACTTGTCCCTGAAACTGAACGTCTTCACTGTTGGAGTCTCGTTAGAAACCTCCAGAACACGCACCACCCTTGGTCTGTGCGTCAATGATGGGGGACTGGGTGTGGTCGTAGTCATGGCCCGCAGCTCTGCTGCTCAAAGGAAACACATATGTTTGATCGGGTAAAGATTTGCTGGCCTGATGCTCCGGAGCTTCTGTTGGTGAGGCGTCCGCAACTGTCTCCTTGGTCCCGGAGGCTAATCCATTGAGTCGCTGCTTGGAGTCGGTTCACTTTGTGCAGGCTATGCGGTTCTCTTCAAAGAAGTACCTGGTTCCGCCCAGTGCTTCAACGTCGAGCGGCCTGATGTTTACGACGACCGGGAAATCGTGGACGACGTCTCCGATTGCCAGGCAATGGCCTGCAGGCAGGTCCTTCACAAGCAGTTTGACGCTCTCGCCATCGACCTTTGCCGCTCTTGCGACCACATCCAAGTCGCGTTCGTTTGTGAAGTTGAAGAGGAATATGTTGTCTGCTTGTCTGTAGATGTTCTCTTGGATTGTGTCCGGTTGGTTCGTGATGAAGGTTGTGAAGATGCCGAGATGTCTCATTCGGGTGACTATGTCATCCCAGTATGTCTCGCGCAGGTAGAGGTGTGCCTCCTCTGCGAAGAGGAACACCGCCTTCAGTCGACCGTGAGAGAGTAGTTCGGTGATCTTGCTCAGCAGAAGCTCGACAACGATTCTGCGGATCGTGAATGATTGATTCTTCATGTTCACAACGACGGCGCCTCCAGCCCCCAGGCGTTCTGTAAGCCGATGTGAGCTCGTTGATGGAGTATCATCTGTGAAGATCCCCGCGTCGGCGAGCGTCTTGTATCTTGATTGAAGAGCATCTCTCACGCTCTCATGGCAATCGGATCCGGCGATAGCCTCCCCAAGCGACTTGAGTGTCAAGTCGCCTTTCTGTTCGAGTTGTCTCCAGATTGTCGCGAAGACGCGCGCCGAAGTTCCAGGGAGATCGAGCGCATGTAGTAGGATGTCGAGCATAGTACCTAGACCGATCTCGGCCAGCGTGAATCTCAGGCTGACCCTAGGCGTGAGCACTGTGATCTTGCCTTCGTACGGGCTTTTCTCACCGCTCGCTCTGCGCGTCAGGTTTGTGTATTCTCCGTTGACGTCCAGGATCAGGCACGGAGCACCATGATCTAGGAAGCTCATGGCGAGGAGTTTGGAGAGATGTGACTTGCCTGTTCCCTTTTTGCCAGTGACGATGTTGAGTCTGCCATCGAGCATCTTGGCATCAATCATGAAGCTGGAATTCTGTTTCATTCTTCCAAGAAGTATCGGCCTGCTCAAGTCACTGCCTGAGGCAATAGTTTCAATGGGGAACTTGGAGATGTCCGAACTGATCCTTGACGGAAGCCAGGCAACGTTGTGAGTTGGGCGCCCATTCTCGAGAGCCCCTCTGATCTTGCACACAAGAAGCTTCGTGTCCTTCAGGACAGCCACTTGTGACGATATGTCAAGTGGGTCAATGTCATTGCCGCGTATTGATTCTTCTGACATCACGTCACGGAGTATGTCCTCCAAGATTCCGGGGATGTTTGCGAATTGGATGTCGACGACTTGAATGATCAGTCCTCGGTGCGATCGTTGGTCTTCAACGAGTAGATAGTCACTCTTGTTCACGTCTTCGTCGGGATAGCTGATCAGCTGCATTACGTCTCCCTCTTTGCGATAGATCTTCAATGTTCTATGCAGCCCCCAGAGTCCCGAACGGGCCGAAGAGACACTTTCTTATGTTAAATCGTGGGGCGATCCTTAGCCCGTACGCGTAGGCCAAGTAGCGTTGCGTCGCAATGACATCATTTGCAGTGAACGTGGAGAAAATGTGGGCGAGCCGCAGCGTCTCAGGGTAGCCCTGCATCACGACATCGCTAGCGATGAGTCGGTTCATCGCTTCCACACATTTCTCTTGTGAGACGTTTCTGTCGATGTCCAAGCGGAAGGCGAATCCATCCTCGACCAGTTTGGCCACGTAGACGTGTCCCGCCAGTTGGACGGGATGGGCCTCGAACTGTTTAGTGACCGCTTGGTCAACATCGAAGATGCATGGAGCTCGCGCCTCAGAGACCAAAGAAGTGATCCTCTTGCCAAATGCACAGAGCCTAGTGCTCTTCGAGAAACCTGCCACGACATTGGCTCGTTCTCTTGCTGACCTGAGAATTCGAGTCAAATGAGCGGTCGGGTTGTCGGGGGTCCCGACCGTGAGCGAGCCGTCAAAGAGGATGATGGATTCCCCGAACGAATCGCAGATTTCCCTCTGGATCCAACGTTCGAGCGTGTTGCGCAAGCGACCTATCGCGCGTTCCGTGAACATCTGATTTGGTCCGAGGACAACTGAGCCTAGCGAGGATTCCGCGTGCATTCCGTGTCCAAGGTGGAAGGCGAGGGGACCACATCTGACATACTCGTAGCCTTTGTCGGACCTCCAGACCACCGCTCCTCTAATCGCAACCAAGACCCCGGTTTCCGTCTCTCCGATCTTGAGACTCGAGACGTCAACAGCAACGACCTTTGATGGCGCGGACGGGCTCAGAGGAATGGTCTTGAGACCCTCGATGTCGTCAGTGGTGAAGAATGAGGTCGCGTCTGAAGACCCATCGTCGACGGCCATGTCGAACAACGAGACCTCCCGCGGATTGAACGCGCTCCCATTCAATTGCTGCATAGACCTGGCACTCAGCTCTACGAGAAATGAAGGAAGAAGAGAGTGTTCTCTCTGCTCAAGTCGGAGCGAACTGCTTATCTCGTCTATCGAAGCATGTGTAGTTTGGGTGCGGTGGATCACCAGATTCTCACCCCCCTGTTGCGGGAGCTGCCAGAAGCTCCCGTTGCCGCCGCACCCGATTCTAGTCAAACATGATGCGGCAGCGGTTCTCAGATACTCTGAGAGGTCCCTCCTTCGGAGCTGCCCTGCGATATCTGCAACTCCTTTTCCATCTTCATGATACCTGCTGTTGCGATCCGGTAGGTTCCACGTGCAGCTCGTTCGATAGTGCCCTCTTTCTGGAGTTCAGCGATGGTGTTCCTCACTGTTTTCAACGCCTTTCCTACGGATCTGGCGATCTCTTCAGCATAGAGTTCATCACTTGATCGCTTCTGAAACTTGTTTGAGACATGTGCTCCGAGGAGAACCGCAGTGATCGCCTTCTCCGCTGGCAAGTCTTGTCGAAGGAGAAGGACCTGCCCATCAGGAGCTATCTTCACGGTCTTCGAAAGCGAGTCGATCAGCTTTCCGTATTCTGGAGTGTATAGGAGTCTCGAGGCAGCGTCGTATGCGGGGATGATTCGAGAGACAAACGCCACTACCTCTTGCAGCACTTGATCTGGAGTGCCGCTGGCAGAGTGCTTCAGCTCACCGAATTCGAGCATTACTGTGATGGTCTTTTCTTCTTCGCTCATTTCTCATCAACCCTTGAGCTTCGGAAGCACATCCTGCCTGAACCGATGTAGCCCGAAAGTTGTCACGCGATATTCGCCCTTTCCGATTCTCTCGACAAGTCCTTCGCCGGACAATTCGCTCAGTCTGCCGGCCACTGTCCCGGAGCCCTTTCCAGTGAAGGAGATCAAGTCGGATGCGAGAAGTGTCTCCTTTTCTGATCTCCCGGTTTCGAAGCCGACCTTGGCCCGCACAAGGTAGAGTAGGACCAATTCACGATCTGTCAACGCCTCAGGCGGCGTCAGCACCACTACACCTTCGGGGGTGACCGCGAAGACTCCTGCAGCGTCCTTGAGGAAGTCGGCGAAGTTGACTGAGAGTGTGATTCCTGACACCACTTCGAGAGCAGGAATCGCTTCTGAGAGAAACTGGAAGACAGACTTGAAGACTTCGTCTGGACTGCCTTTGACTGTCTTCTCGATGTCGCGATATCTTATTGTGACTTCGACTTCTGTCTGTGTGCTCATTTGGTTGGCCTCTGAGGTTTCAGCCTGCGCCCCATGAGTCGGTCAGTTGGATTACTTTCACATCTATGATGATCTTGCACGCTAAAAGCCCTTCTGCGATCGCCCCTTCGGGTGAAGTAACATCTTGCATAGTTGAGAGCGGGCCGCTCAGGTTTGCCCACACGCGAAAACGATCCTGCGTGATTCGATTCTTCCGCTAGATGTTACTCTGCTTCACTTCACTTTCACTCAGAGACGCGCCAGAGCATGGTTGAGCTCCACACGCAAGGCTAATATCGCCGGCTCTCGCCTGGGCGTTGCAGGAAGCATCAATGAGGTACAACCAGCTCAAGACTGCAATACTGCAAGTGCTGACCACAGAGGGTTGGTGCGACAGCAACCGAGTCATAGACCGTGCACGGTCAGAACTGGGGCTTCCTGCTACGCCTCGGGCCGTCAGAATGGCCCTCCTACGCTACCATCGGTACGGGCTTCTTCATAGAGAATGGAGAAGTGGTGGATACTTCTACAGGCTCTCAGACAGAGGAGCGCGGAGACTGGTGTGGCTCAGGGGACTTGTCGATCGGCCCGCCGATATTGCTGTTCCGAAGAGATTCTCAAGTCTGGATGGATCGGGTCCCTCTCAATGAGGGGATGACCTCCGCCTTCACCCACTGTAATCCCGCACCGGACAGCGAGTATCGCCCCTTCTCAGTGATGAGTTTCCCGTCTTTCCGCAGCTCACTCGCTCTTGCTCTTATGACGTGAGGCTTTGTTGTCTTCCAGCTTGCGTTGAGGAGTTCGCTCAGCTCCTTGTCGCCTAGCAGGGTTGGTTGCGCTTTGAAGAGCACTAGGCCTATGGCCTCTTTCGCTGTTAGTGAGTCGAACGGAATGGTGAAGTGTGGTCTTCCGTCAGGCCCTGTCTCGAGGATCCCTGTCAAATCCTCACTGCTCGCGAACTCAGAAAACACTGGTGTAGGTCCGGCCTGTTCTTGTGCCGTGCCGGTGTAGGCTGTCTGCTCGACCATCAGCTCTTCGAATTTCTCTTTGACGTATTCTGCGTCTCCTTCGAGCTCGACTTCGAAGTTGCCTCGTCTGATTCGGAACCTTAGCCTCTTCTCAGCTGACAAGCGGATCAGTCGAGACTAGCGTAATGATCTCTTTTTGCTTTTGCCTTCCTCATCGAGTGCCAGTTTGTCGCGAGCCTCTCTTGAGCAGTTTCTCGACCTTTGACACCCATGCTTGAAGGTCAGCCTTGACAAGCACTGAGGCGATCAACACAGACGCAACTAGGGTGACTATGATGTACTCGCTTGATGGAAGGATTGTCTGAAGGCTCAGGGCGGACTGACGGCCCAAGTATGCTCCGGCAACAGATACCAGCATCTTGCCGGCCGAGTATGCAAGAAAGAATCTGAGAGGAGGATAGCGGGTCATCCCAAGCGGGATGACTATTGGGTCATCGGGGATCGGCGAAGCTGCTGCCACGAAGGCGGCGAACGCTCCCCATCGCCCGAGGCTTCTGCCATAGAGTCTGAGCTTCTCTCCCTTCTTGCCGGTCTTGCCCCCCACGTAGGCTGCGACATAGTAGTGAGCAGTCTTTGCGACGGATGCAGCAATTCCCACAGCGAGCCCAACGAATAGTGGATTCATGACTGGAAAGAGAAAAGCGACAGCACCGGCAAGAATCATGTTCGACGGCGAAGTGAAGGGGAGGAGATTCACGGCAAGGCTGATTGCGAAGACGCCAAGGTACCCATACGTTGTCAGCACGTCTTCGAACAAGATTACACGAACCTTCAGGCACGACCGGCGCCGGAACGCAGCGTCCAGTATTTTCGCGTTGTGTTAGTGCTTCTGGAGACGCTTTCCTGTGCGTCTTTCCTCCGCACATAGTTGAGATTGTTAAATACATGTGTGAAGATACGGCTCAAGCCGCGTGCGGCCGTAGTCTAGCCTGGTCTAGGACATAGTCTAACGTCCAATGGCCTTCCACCCGCTCATGGGAAGAGAGCCAACGACCCGGGTCCGAATCCCGGCGGCCGCACCACCACCAACCAGAAGGGGGCAGTACCCCATTCCTCATACTCTTCAGTGATCCCAGTCAGGGAGATGAGGTGGGCGAGCATCCTGATGGTGTTTGTCTTGCCGGCGCCGTTGGGCCCCAATAGTCCCAGCGCTTCGCCTTCGTTCGCTTCGAAGCTGAGCTGGTCCACAGCCGTGAGGTGACCGAACTTCCTCTCAAGCCGGCGGACCAGAGCGCTGGCAAACACTTCCAACTCGATATGTAGTTCGTGGGTGGCGCAGCCGCTCCTCTCGCAGTCCGGCTCAATCATCACCCCGAACTGCGGCCGGCCTCGTTGACAGTCGGCGTACGGCTCAAGAGGCCTCGTCAAGCTCGTTGTTACGAGCAGAAGATGCCGTCGGGTGGTGCCACCAAAGACGATAAGAGATTCACGCGGTGCGACATCAGCTCAAGAGACAGGAACTAGGACAGGGCAGAATTGCGTACCCCCTCGCTGCGTGGCTCACCCAAGAACCTCAGGAGACCGGAGGCCAGCCGCAGAGCGAGCGGACTGAGAAGGTACTGTGTCTATTTGCTGCTGTGCGACGACGGCAGCTACTACACGGGCTACACGAGCGACTTGGCCACTAGGTTTGACCGGCATAAGAAGGGACAAGGAGCACGCTACACGAAGATGCGCAGAGCAAGAAGAATCGTCTACGTGGAGAGATACAGAACGCGCCTTGCCGCCATGAGAAGAGAACGACGAATGAAACTGCTCACACATGGACAGAAACAGGAGCTCGCAAGTAAAGCCGCTGGAACGCCCTCAAAGAAGGCGACGACTGACTAGCCCCGCAGGGGGCCTTTCCTTGTCACATAGATCGTCTTTTCTTTCACACCGATTCTTATGCTGTATCTGGCACTCTCGCTCTTCTCAATCTTCTGGGATCTCACTCTGAATGCCCTTGCGAGGTTCGAGGCTTCCTTAGCGGATTGACAGCGGACTTTGAATCCACCGATTATCCCTCTGGCAATCAGCATGAGTTTTCGTTGTCGTTGTCCGTACGCGACGTGTTTGTCGAATGTCCCGCGCCTGTATTCTTTCAATATCTCCTTCGCCCACGTTATCTCTGACGAGCCTGTGGTCTAATCTGCCTCAAGTTCAAGTTTGGGAGCCTGGGTGATGGGCCGAGCGTTGCCGCCGTTGCCCATCGGTCTCCACGAGACGTTCAGTACGCGTGATCTACCAGAACCAGAAGAACCTGTGCCATCTGAATGCCGCGAAGATCAGTATGATGATGATCATGAAGATGAAGAATCCCAGCCAGATTCCCCATGATCCTCTTCTCATTCTAGCTCTACGAGCACGCCACATTCCACGAATCACCGAGCAGACTACCACATTCAGGCGATTTAACAGTTGTCGCCAGTTCCTTCCTCCGTCGACAATCCTAGCTCTTGCACGGACAATCCGACGAAGTAAGAAGGGAGCATGTCTTAAATTCTCACGTACTGCATTCCGAGTAAGAACGATTTCAATCAGGTGATTGTTGTGTTTCGTGCGAGAAGGATGGTTAGAAGAGGCGT
>Ga0136653_10001208_pt1 | contig 14024 bp, 15 predicted proteins | sample LakKivw275mmetaG_FD_94866 | JGI IMG/M metagenome (GOLD analysis project Ga0136653, IMG submission 94866) | Anoxic lake water microbial communities from Lake Kivu, Rwanda to study Microbial Dark Matter (Phase II) - Lake Kivu water 275m metaG... | ecosystem: Environmental > Aquatic > Freshwater >... | reverse complement strand
GCACAACCCGCATTCTTTGCATTTTTTTGCGTCTTTCGTGTAAACTTCATTTTTAGATTTTTTATTCTTATGTGTCAACAATGCGGTTTCTACAGCGATCTCTGCAGCACGCTGGAAATCAGGAACGTAAACGCCTTTCAGACCATTAGCAAGTTTTGAAACCACTATCTTTGATTCCTCTTTGGAAAAATCTGCAAAACCCCCGATATTCTTGTCAGAAGTGGTTATGACGGGGATTCCAAGTTTCGAAGCGTTTTCAATCGTGTCTGTTCTTACGCACTGCTCGTCCGTGACAACAACGTCCGCTATGCCAGAGCGTATGTATGGCAACTGGTAGGATAAAGGACCGATGATTTTTGCACCACCATACCTTGCAACATCCTGCGCGGTGCAGCAGATTCCGACAATCTCGACATCGTATTTCTTTTCTTTCACGTAATCAACGATCTCGCTCGCTGAAGACACGTTGTGCCCCAGACAAAGGATGACCGGTTTGCTGTCATCAACAACCCCGAATCCTACATCAACCAGCCTTGCATTCGCGTCGCCCTTCGGCAGATTCAGTGCAGAAACCTGCGTAATGTCTGCAATCTCCATGGCAAGGAGATCTATCAGACCGGCATGCAGCGTTTTTACGCCAAAATCAAGGTCGTTGGATTCCTGACCGGCATGAAGTGAAGCCAGAAGCCCGGTTATCTGTTTCTCAGCATATTCTAGCGGCCTTGACAAATCGCTAAGCGTCTTTGGATTTATTCCTGTTATTAGCCTTGTTAAAGGCGCATGTATCTCCGTATTCTCGGCAACATTAAGCTGGAAATTTTTTCCGTGTTTTTTTATGAGATGATTGAGCATGTGTCTCGCATGCGCAAGATGCGTGGCCGCACCGGTGGTTGCCATAAAAAGTGCTTCGCGTGCAGTCTGGACATTCAAGGCTATGCCACACGCCCCTTTCCTGTTCGCGCTCAAGTCGCAAGGACCAAACGCGCAGAACGAACAACTTTTATTGACAGGATTGTATTTTGGCTTGTATCTCTTGAGTAGGGTAAGCGACCATTCTCTAAGGTCATTCAGGTCAGGATACGGCGTCGGACCTAAGTCTTTTTTTTCTTCTTCGACTTCACCAATGAAAACCTTTACATCCTCGAAGTCAATCCTCATCTTTGGCCAGAACCACTCTGTGTTTCAGAAAATCGATTTCTTTGATGCGGGATTTTTTGATGACTTTTGAGTTGCCGAGGATGTCTGTGATGACAAGGCTGTCTTTTTTTATCAAGATTTTTGCAGCCTCAGGAACGAGTTCTTTCTCGCCAGCCCCGGATTTGACAACCACCCTGGATTCACACATATTGGCTCAGTTTACATCTATTTGAATATGAGCTTAAAAGTACGATAATTAGTTTACACGTGCCTGGGTGACGCATCACGATTTTTTGAAAAACCAAAAATAACAAAAACGCTATGCGTCATGGTAATTTTGACCATAAAGGCAGTCCGGATAACTGGTTTACAAATGTTACTTTTTTAAGGGAATCAGTTTACCCCATTTTAGGGCGGACGCCACTCATTTTTTCGTACAATTCCGCAACAGAATCATGGAATTCCGTGCCTTCCAGCGGCAGATTTTTCATGGATTTTTTTCTGACGTTCTTGTCGTAGGGAATCGAATGGAATACCTTCAGTTTATCAAGAAACTTCGATTCCTCGTTGTCCTTTATTTTGTTCCCAACAACCAGCAGATTTTTTATTCCTAATTCGCGAGATAAGTTGACAATCCTTTCCGCGACATACATCGAATTTTTGCTCGGCTCCGTGATGACCAAAACCGCATCAATCCCCTTTATCGTGCCGCGGCTCATCGGCTCGAGACCCGCAACCATGTCTATGACAACAAACTCATTTCCCGAAAGAACGATTTCCTGGAGAATCGCGCGTAGCAGCGAATATTCGGGGCACATGCAACCGGAACCCGCAGCCTTGACTGAACCGACAACCAACAAACTTAAATTTTTGTTTATTTTTTTGGAGTAATTTTTAATCATATCCTTGACATCGGGATTCAGTTTTACCAGACCGTTGGGGAGCCTCGCGCGCCCCACAAGTTCCTTTATTTCGGTGAGTGGTTTACCCCCCTCTGCACCAAACATCGATGTCAGATTCAAACTTGGGTCTGCATCTACTGCGAGGACTTTTTTTCCGTCTGCTGCAAGGATTCTGCATAACTCAGCAGCAATCGTTGTTTTTCCGACTCCGCCCTTGCCTGTTATTGCGATTTTCACTTTTTTGTTTTATGAAACTCAAGTATATCCTCTCGTGTATTTAAATTTCTGAACGTCAGAAGTTCCGGGTCGAGGTTTCTTAATTTTTCTGTGGATATGTAGTGGATGTCGAGAAGGGCCAACATGTCTTTTATGCTTCTTCCTTTTATTTTATTAAAAATTTTTAGAATTTTCTCACGCCTATAAAACGCATGCAGCGGCTCAATTTGGCCGTTTTTGTGTCTGGGTACTATGCCATCCTTCTTTGTATTTTTATAAAGGAATTTTATCACGTCGGGATTCAGAAAGGGCATGTCGCATGCATTCACGAAAACGTATTCCCCGGTGCAGTGTTTCATTCCCTCGTAGATTCCGCCAAGAGGCCCTATTTCGTGATTTTCTGGGATTTTTTTTATGGGGTATTTTTTTAGTTTATTTTTTAAAATTTTATTTTTCTCATAAACGATTATAATGGAATCGAAAATTTTTCTTAGTGTTGCATAACCATGGAGAAATAATTCCTTCCCGTCAATTTTCACGAATGGCTTGTCTTTGATTCTCGTGCTGACGCCCATGAGCATTAGTGCTTCCATTTTGTTATTCTTATTAATCCAACTTTAGAATATAATGAGATGAACGAATTAAGACTTGGTGATAAAAAACTCGCGCAACACGTAAAGAAAATCCAGAATGCGATAAGAAAAAAGGTGGATGAAGCGGGCGCGAAGGGTGTTGTCGTAGGCCTCAGCGGAGGAGTGGATTCTGCAGTAGTTGCAACGCTTGCGAGCGGGGTTGTTGACACTACGGCATTGATAATGCCAGACGAGATTACGGATAAAAAAGACATCAAGAATGCTGAGGGCTTGGCAAAAAAACTGGGAATTGAATACGAGATAGTAAAGATCGAGGGCATATGGGCTTCAGTAAACGAAGATTTTCCCTTTGCAGAGTTTGACAATAAAAATAAGAAAATATCGCTTGGAAACGTTAAGGCTCGCGTTCGGATGATGCTGCTTTATCTTACCGCGAATCTTGACAACAGGTTGGTTCTGGGAACGGGTAACAGGAGTGAGATTCTGCTCGGATACTGCACGAAATACGGGGATGCGGGCGTTGATTTTCTTCCGATAGGTGACTTGTACAAAACGCAGGTGAGGGAACTTGCCGAATATCTTGAAGTGCCGAAACGGATACGCGAAAAAATTCCTACGGCGGGCTTGTGGAGAGGGCAAACGGACGAAGCGGAGATAGGGATGGATTATGGAACACTTGACAAAACGCTGTACTGCCTTGTCAACAAAAAACTATCTGTTGCCGAAACCGCGAAAAAACTGGATCGGAATATCGGCGATATTATAAAAATAAAGAGACGAATTGATTCTAGCGCGCATAAGCGCGAAATGCCGAGGATAGTTAAGTTGTAGGTATGCTGCATTTTTTGTTTATTTTATAAACAGTTATTCTGTATTTTTGTATTTTTTAAACTTTATGGATACGTGAGGATTTCTATATAAAATCTTGGATTTATTAAAAAAATCATCAAAAAAATGATAAGTATTTATATAAGTTATGCACTATTTATATTGTAAAATGGAAATTTCAGCAAAAAAATTTGAAAAAGTTAGGCAAAATTGTAGTGTATGGACAATAATAATGAAAACCCCATACGAGGTTTTGCTCATGGTAAAAGATGCAGAGGTGAATGTTGATGGATAAAAAAACAAGGATGGGCATAGTACTTGTTATACTATCAATGTTAATTCCCCCAGCAGCAGCGCAGGAAGCAAAAGTAGACACAGGAGATACCGCATGGGTTCTGTCCGCTGCAGCCTTGGTTTTATTAATGACACCCGCGGTTGGGTTCTTCTACGGCGGGATGGTCAGAAAAAAGAACGCACTTTCCATTATAACGCAGAGCTTTGTAATCGTGGCGTTGATTAGTGTGGAGTGGGTTTTGGTTGGTTATTCAATGTCGTTTGGTCCGGATATCGGTGGTTTTATAGGAAGCCTCAAGTGGGCAGGACTTTCAGGAGTTGGAATGCAGCCAAATCCAGATTACAGTTCAACGATCCCAGAGCTGGCATTCATGATATTTCAGGCGATGTTTGCGATAATCACACCGGCGTTGATTATTGGTTCATTCGCAGACAGGATGAAATTTTCATCGTTTATCGCATTCATACTGTTGTGGGCAATGTTTGTTTACAACCCTGTTGCGCACTGGGTATGGGGTGTTGGCGGCTGGATAAAACACCTCGGAGCGATAGACTTTGCTGGTGGAACCGTTGTTCACATAACGGCAGGGATATCTGCACTCATCTCTGCAGTTATCATCGGTCGTAGATTGGAATTGAACTCAGGCAGCGACATAAGACCACACGACATCACGATGGCAATCCTTGGAGCCGCGCTGCTTTGGTTTGGGTGGTTTGGTTTCAACGCAGGAAGTGCGCTTGGTGCTAATGGTCTAGCAGCGAACGCATTCGTTGTAACAAACACCGCAGCTGCAGCTGCAGCACTTTCATGGATGAGTGCAAGCTGGATTCATTCCAAAAAACCAAGCGGACTGGGAATTGCAACCGGTGCGGTCTGTGGGCTTGTTGCGATAACGCCTGCTTCGGGATTTGTAAGCCCGCTGGCAGCGATAGTGATTGGAGCGATAGCTGGTGTTGTTTGTTACACTGCAATCGTATTGGTGAAAACACAAACGAACATAGACGACTCTTTAGATGTCTTGGGTTGTCATGGTATAGGTGGGATAACCGGTGCATTGTTGACTGGAGTATTTGCACAGAAGGCGATAAACTCTGCAGGAGCGGATGGTCTGCTGGCAGGCAACTCCTCATTGGTGGTAACGCAGCTGATTGCGGTGATTGCAGTCATTGCATATGCAGTCATTATGACCGCATTGATATTGAAGGTGCTTGATTGGACAATAGGTCTGAGGGTAAGAAAAGAGGAAGAGATCATAGGTTTGGACCTCACACAGCACGGGGAGGAAGCCTACCCAGACATGGAGATACCAAGCTGAGGTGACACGATGAAACTGATAATCGCGTATGTAAAACCGGAGCGTTTCAAGGAAGTGAAAAAAGAGTTGTACAAAGCGGAAGTTTACAGGATGTCAGTCACACGGATACGTGGTTGCGGAGAGCAGAAGGGCTTTACTGAGATATTCAGGGCAGTGAGCAACGAGGTAAACCTGCTGCCAAAAATCAGAATCGAGATAGCGGTCAACGAGGATTTTGTTGAACCAACAATTGAGGCGATAATCCGCGGTGCAAGGACAGACTACATGGGCGACGGAAAGATTTTTGTGCTACCGCTTGAGGAATGCGTGAGGATACGAACGGGTGAACGCGGACCTGACGCCATTGGTGGGATTAGTAAGCACGTTTCGGACAAGAAGAGGGGGGAAATTTTAAGTATGATGGGGTGAGGATATGAAATCACTGATTGGTATGGTCGAACTGATGGAGAGATACTGTAAAAACTGCGACAGTTTTGAGCTTAGGAAGAATGACAATTCAGAGACAATTTTCGCATGCAAGATTAACAAGTTCGATTCATGTTACATGTCCTACACGGGCAGCGACACCATGCGTTACTGGAGGTAAAAATGGAGATGATAGAATGCGTCTGGCCGTCGACAAGCATTCGGTTTGTGAGCAGTAAAAAGGTGGTGAAAAAGGTGAAGAAGGGTAAGGGGGGTAGATATAGAAATAGTAGAAATAATAAACCATATAAGTAATTTTTATCAAAATTTGTTTTATTTTTTAAACTTAATGTGGTTTATTTTTATATTTTTTAAACTATACGTTTATATTCCTGTAATACGAGATATATATCATGTGCGGAATTGCTGGAATTGTTTTCAAAAAGGAGAATGGCGTTGGAAAGACGCTGGTTGATATGCTGAGTCAGCTGCAGCACCGGGGAAATGATTCGGTTGGCTTTGCAATTTACGGCGGTTTAGAGCTGGGGCCAAACGAGTACCAGATAACTTTAGAGGTGCTAAAAAACAAAAGCGAGATATACAACGCAATAGACGCCGAGATAAAACACCAGGAAGAACTATCAAAGGAAATCTTCAGGTACACTATATTCTCGAGTTCATACGGCCATGTTGGTGACATAGTGGGGAAGTTGAACAGCATTGAAGGTATAAGTGTCCTTGGAGGTGGGAAATACGAGATAATAAAGGATATCGGCTGTGTCAGTGAAGTTGCGAGTAAATTTGACGTGATTGAAAAAAAAGGGACACATGGCATTGGCCACGTCAGGTTTTCCACAGAAAGTGCAGTTGACAGGTATCGTGCGCATCCGTTCCAGAGTTACATTTATCCCGATGTTACCGTTGTCCACAACGGGCAGATAACGAACTGCTTGAAATTAAGGAGTAAACTTGAGAAGAAGGGGCATAAGTTCAGCACGGACAACGACACAGAGGTGATAGTACACTACATTGCAGATAAACTGATGGATGGATTTAGCCTTGAGGAAGCACTTAAGGAATCCGTAAGGGAGATGGACGGACCGTTCACGTATATAATAGCAACGGACAATGCAATAGGCGTTGCAATGGATAAGCTCGGATTAAGGCCAGGCATAGTGTATGAGGACAATGAATTATTTGCAGTTGCTTCAGAGAAGGTTGCGCTTGAAAGGATAGCAAAAGATGGTAGCATCGACGTTTTAGCATCGGGTGAGGTTCGTGTCTTGAGGGTGGAAAAATGAGAAGCATTATCGACCTTTCGGGAAAAACGCCAAGAAATGCAAACAGACTCATAAGAAAATACGCAGCAACGGACAAAAAAATCGTGCTGAAAAATGTCAATTCAATGCACTACATAGCAGCGGGTTTAGTAGGCAACTGTGAAATTGAAGTTGATGGAGATGTTGGGTATTATGCCGGCTCGATGATTCACGGGATAAGGATACACATAAAAGGGCGTGCTGGCTGGTATCCTGGCGACAACATGACAGATGGTGAAATCGTGATTGAAGGGGATGGTGGTGATGGTGCAGGTCAGGGGATGTATGGTGGAACGCTATACGTAAAGGGGAACACAAATTCGCGAACAGGGCAGATAATGAAGAATGGGACTATCATCGTCGGCGGTGACTCAAAATTCATGACGGGGTTGTATATGATGGGGGGCAGGATAATCGTGCTTGGAAACCTAGGGGAATTTTCAGGGGAATCGATAATAGGTGGAGCGATATACTTCGGCGGAGAGTATAAAAGTTTGGGCAAGAATGCAAAGGTTGAAAAGATAAACGAAAAGGATGCGAGAGAATTGCAGGTGATATTCAAAAAATACGGAATAAAAGCAAATCCAAAAAAATTCAAAAAGATCGTGCCTGAAAAAAGCAGGCCGTTTTACGGTTGATGCAAAATGGACGAAATCTGGTCAAAGGAGGTTATCGCAGAGATAAAGCACCAGGCCGAGACCGGGAAATACGCAGTCAGAGGCATGGGTTCAAAGAGAAAGCTGCCGCACTTTGATGATCTGGTTATTTTATCCGCCCAGACTTCAAGGCCGCCTATAGACAACTACAGGGAACCATGCGAAACGAAAACAATAATTGGTGCAAGATTTGCAGAGAAACCACTTGAGATGGAGATTCCAATAATGCTGAGTGCAATGAGTTTCGGTTCGATAAGCAAAGAAGCAAAGATAGCTTTCGCGATGGGTGCAAGCAGAGCAGGAATACCCGTAAACACAGGTGAAGGCGGAATGCTTCCTGAGGAAAGGAAGTATGCAAAAAAGCTGATAGTGCAATACGCATCCGGACGATTTGGCGTTTCATCAAAATACCTGAACAACTCTGATGCGATAGAGATAAAAATCGGGCAGGGGGCAAAGGCCGGGATGGGCGGGCATCTGATGGGTGAGAAGGTTACTGCAGAGATTTCAAAAATGCGCGGAATTGCTATCGGAACCGACGCATTGAGTCCTGCGAGACATATGGACATTGTCGGTCCTGAAGACCTTGCTCTGAAGATCAACCAGTTGCGCGAGATAACGGACTGGAAAGTTCCGATAATAGTGAAGTACAGCCCTGGAAGGGTTGCAGATGATGTAAAGATCGCTGCGAAAGCGGGTGCAGACGCCATTACGATAGACGGAATGCAGGGCGGTACAGGAGCAGCCCCTGCCGTAGGGATAGAACACTCGGGAATTCCAACAATAGCGGCATTGGTGCAGGCAGATCGCGCATTGCATGAAATGAAACTGCGGGATGAGGTAAACATAATAATCTCTGGGGGAATCCGCTCAGGTCCTGATGTTGCAAAGGCGCTCGCATTAGGAGCAGATGCTGTTGGTATATCAACCGGGGCGATGATCTCAATAGGGTGTATAATGTGCGGGCAATGCCATCTTGGAAAATGTCCAGTAGGGATAACGACACAGAACAAGGAATTGAGAAAGAAACTGAACATCGAGGAAGCGAGCAAGAGGTTTGAGAACTACGTGAACGTGATGGTAAAGGAATTGAAGATGCTGACGCAGCTTACGGGCAAGACAAACGTGCACAACCTTGATGTTGACGATTTGAGGGCATTGGATATGAACACATCACTCATAACAGGCGTTAGTTTGGTGGGATTAGACAAAGTTCCATACAATTAATGAGAATTTCATCAAAAAATCATTAAAAATATGAAAAAATCATTAAAAAAACGATAAGTATTTATATAAGTTTGTAATAATGGATTATATGAGGTGGTAAAATGGGCAAAGAGAACAAACTAAAGGTAGATGTTTTGGAGTCCGTCGGAAGGGATGATGTAAAATTCATAAATCTTCAGTTCACGGACATACTCGGCGGAATAAAAAGTGTTTCCATCACAGTAGAACAACTCGAGGAATCTCTGGAGAAGGGGACGTGGTTTGATGGTTCGTCCATTGAGGGATTTGCAAGGATTCACGAATCTGACATGGTTCTAAAACCGGATCCTTCGACCTATGCGATACTTCCCTGGAGACCGCGCGAAAGGGCGGTTGCGAGGATGTTTGCTGATGTTTACACCCCGTCAGGAAAGCCGTTTGAAGGTGACCCGCGGTATATACTAAAAAGGGCGATAGAGAGGGCGCACAAGATGGGTTTCGAGTATTACACTGGACCAGAGCTGGAGTTCTTCCTGCTTAAGAAGAATGAGGAAGGCAATGGCTCGATGAGGCCCGTCCCGCACGACGTCGGCGGTTATTTTGACTACTCCGCAACGGACCTGGCATCCGATGTGCGAAGGGACATAATATTCGCACTTGAAGCACTAGGGATGAAGGTTGAGATGTCCCACCATGAAGTTGCCCCTGGACAGCACGAGATTGACGTGAGGTATTCGAATGCGCTTAGGAGTGCGGACAACGCCATAACATTCAAGCACACCGTGAAGGCGATAGCCGCAATGCACGACCTGTACGCGACATTCATGCCCAAGCCGATATTCGGGATAAACGGTTCGGGAATGCATGTGCACCAGAGCCTGTTCAAGCTGGACAGCAAGAAGAATGCATTTTTCGATGAAAAAGACAGATACAAGCTGTCGAAGGTTGCGTATTCGTTCATTGCAGGGCAACTGGAACACGCAAGGGAGCTTTCAGCGATTGTTGCACCAACGGTCAATTCGTACAAGAGGCTTGTCCCGGGATATGAGGCTCCGGTGTACATCTGCTGGGGCCAGATAAACAGGTCAGCGTTGATAAGGGTTCCTAGATATTCAGCAGGGAGAGAACAGTCAACGCGAGCAGAATTGAGATGCCCCGACCCGAGTTGCAACCCGTACCTTGCATTTGCAGTGATGCTGCATGCAGGTTTGGACGGGATAGCAAGAAAGCTGACTCCGCCGGCTCCGGTCGAGGAGGATGTTTACGAGTTTGACAGTGCAAAGCTTAAGGAGCTGTATATAAACACGCTGCCGGCGTCGCTTGGCGAGGCGCTTGAGGAGATGGAAAAAAGCAAACTTATGAAGGAAGCCCTGGGGAAACATACATACGGGAGATACCTCGAAGCCAAGAGAATGGAGTACGATGAGTACAGAATACAGGTGACGGACTGGGAGATAAAACGATATTTGGAGATTCTATAATCTCCATATCTTTATTTTTTTATTTTATTGCTCGTCCTTGTGGTACAAATCCAAAAAGACTATCTTATTATCACTTTTTAGATACGTATATGACAACCGAAAAGGACGTATGCGGACTTCGCGGGTGTCCTTTCGTGTGTATCGCATGGGTTTTCCAATTTCCGGCGACATCACTATTTTCTGGATTTGTTTTTTCACACGTTCTTTCAACGCAGAATCCCTGATTTTACGAACTGCCCGCTCAAAATTTGGATCAAAAGCGACATTCACCATTTCTCAAGCTCTTTAAGGAATTTTTTGCCGCTCATCTCCCTGAACTTGCCCTTCTCGTATCTCTCAAGCGCATCCATGGTTTTCTTTGCAAAATCCATATCTTCGGCAAAATTCCTGCCAAGCTCGCTTACTGGCTTGAGAACAAACTGGTGGTTGTTTTTTATTATGACGAACCTGTCGCCTACGGAAAACCCTTTTCGCATATCCTGTGGTATGACAACCTGCCCCTTGGAGCTCATTTTGGTTATATCAATGTTTATCATCGTGTATCACGTAATAAGATTGGTCTTACTGGTTAATAAATGCAAGTGGTAATGGGACGATGTTCTAATCCGTGTTGAACCACCACGCACTATTTCAGCTTCTCCGGAATCATCCCCGAAATTCTTCCCTGGTCTGCAAGAACCAGAGCCATCATCGCTTCCACAACGGGAATTACCCTCGGGACTATGCACGGGTCATGCCTGCCTTCGACCTTTATAGTTGTCTCCTTCATGGTTTCAAGATTTACGGTTTTCTGCCTCTTGAGGATTGAGGATGTCGGTTTTACCGCAACTCTGACAACGATTGGCATTCCTGTTGAAATCCCGCCGAGTATTCCGCCTGAATTATTTGTCCTTGTTTTTATTTTTTTATTTTGGATGACGAACTCGTCGTTTGCTTCGCTCCCTAACATTTTTGCAAGTTCGAATCCTTTTCCGATTTCAACTCCCTTCACGCCTGGAATTGACATCATGGCAGATGCGATGCCTGCATCGAGTTTATTGAATATCGGCTCGCCCAAACCGGCTGGAACGTTCAATGCGACACATTCTACCACGCCGCCCACAGAATCGCCCCTTCTTCTTGCATCCACTACGGCTTCCTCCATATCCCTCGCCTTTGTGACATCTATCGTGCGTACGGGATTGGACTCGATAATTTCGTGAATGCCTTTTATTTCAAAATCCGGGGATTCAGAAATTTTTACGTTTCCTATTTGTGTGGTAAATCCGAATATGTCGATTTTGTGCTCACGTAAAAGTTTCTTTCCTATAGCCCCCGCTGCGACGCGTGCTGCTGTTTCCCTTGCAGAACCCCTGCCCCCGCCCCGCCAGTCAACGTGTCCGAACTTTAACCTCCAGGTTAGATCCCCATGACCAGGACGTGGTGTGTCTCTGATTGCAAGGTACTTCGAGGAGTCGACATCCTTGTTCCTGATGAGCATTGAGATTGGAGTCCCCAAGGTTTTGTCCTCGAAAACACCGGAAAGAATTTCAACTGCATCGTCTTCCACTCGCGATGTTGCCAGATGGCTCTGACCGGGTCTTCTCCGATCTAATTCTTTTTGTATGTCGTCAACGGTCAGCCATAAACCGGATGGACACCCATCGACCACACAGCCCACTGCCTCGCCATGGGATTCGCCCCATGTTGTTACTCTGAAGATTCTACCAAAAGTGTTCATTTTTATGATATTGTTTAATAAATATATAGGATTATTCGGTTAAAATGAGTTCTCTGGAAAAATCACGGGAAAGCCTGCGTGAGGAGTTCAAGAAAAAAGACTGCATCGACAATATGAGGCGCGGTTTCGAACGCACGATTGAACGCATAGAGGAGACGCTTTCTAAAGAGGGCGAATTACACAGGAGATATGCAAAACATGTCCGTGATGTCAGGGATGAGGTCATAAAAAATCTCGATGAGGATGTAAAGAAGACTGTAAGTGCCCTGAAGAAAAGCGGATTTGAGGTTCATGGTCCCTTCAATGCGACGGATGCTGTTGAGAAGGTTTACGAACTTCTTGACGGCGAGAAATTCCTTGTAAAATCAAAGAGCAAGGTCACGAAGGAGATAATGCTGACGGAAAAACTTGGGGGGAAGGGTGTCGAGATTGTTGAGACGGATATTGGTGACAGGGCGCTTCAGTTGTACAACAGATCCCGGAAGGGGGAAGGATTGCCTATAGAAAAACCGAGGCACACCTCCGGTCCGTGTATAGGTTTCAGCAGGTATGACTTCGCAAAGGTTCTGGAAAAGGCTTATGGCGTGAAATTGGAAGGCCTGAGTCCAGATGAACTTGCAATGAAGGAAATCGCACTTCTCAGGGAGGACGTTTCAAAGGCGGTTGCAAAATCGAAGATAGGTATAACCGGAGCAAACGCAATAACAATGGATGGTTCTGTTGTTCTGATGCACAACGAGGGAAATATCTCGAAGGTGTCAATGGTCTCGCAGCTTGATGGCAGTGTGACAAAACACATTATTATCACGAGTATTGAGAAGATATTACCAACGGTTCAGGACGCGATAACAAAGCTGAATGTCGAATCGCTGTATGCGACGGGCGCACGTCCGTCCTATATAGAGATTTTAACAGGTAAAAGCAAAACAGCAGACATAGAGCGTATTCTTTTTACAGGAGTTTACGGTCCTAAGGAGATCCATATCGTGCTTGTTGACGATTACAGGAGTAAAGCTGCAAAGAGCGAGTTTAAGGAAGTGCTGAGGTGCGTAAGTTGCGGTCGTTGCATTCTGAACTGTCCGACCTACAACTGCAGCGGTCCAGCTTTCGGATACAAAGGTTATCCAGGCGGAATAGGAACCATGTTCTGTGCGCTGAAATCGGGTGCGGAAACAGCGACCGAGAACGGTCTTTTCCTGTGCACGACGTGCGGAAACTGCAAGGTTGAATGTCCTGCGGAAATAGAAACGCACGAATTGATTCCGAAGCTGAGGGCGAATGCGGTGGAAAGTAGGGTTGTGCCAGAAACCAAAAAAATAGTAGAAGTTCTTGAAAAAAATGGGAACGTTTACGGTGAGGATAACGCAAAAAGACTGAGCAACATAAGGTTCAAGAACAGTAGGGATGCCGAATACCTGTTGTTCATTGGGTGTAATGCCGCTTTTAAGGATAATGACACCGCAAACACCGCGATAAAGCTGTTGGATAAAATCGGCGTGAAATACAGGATATTGGATGACGAGGGTTGTTGCGGCGAAATTCTCAAGTTGGTTGGTGAACTTGATGCGTTTAAAAAACTTACCAACGAAAACAGAAAGGCGTTTGAAAAAACAGGTTTGAAAAAAATAATCACGATATGCCCGAGCTGCTATGACACGCTGAAAAAGGAGTTTGGCGACAGGTACGAGGTTTTGCACATCACTGAGATTCTTGCTCAGAATAAAGACAGATTCAAACTCAAGAAAAAAAATGCAAAAGTCACGTATCACGACCCGTGCAGGCTTGGGCGATATAACGACATTTATGAACAGCCGAGGGAACTGATAAAAAGTGTCAATGGCGTCGAACTTGTGGAGCCGAAAAGAACGAAGGAAAGTTCGTGGTGCTGCGGCGGTGGCGGCGGGGTTTTGGGTTTGTTCCCGCTTCTTTCCATGAAGATTTCCGAGGACAG
>Ga0136653_10001207_pt1 | contig 14029 bp, 11 predicted proteins | sample LakKivw275mmetaG_FD_94866 | JGI IMG/M metagenome (GOLD analysis project Ga0136653, IMG submission 94866) | Anoxic lake water microbial communities from Lake Kivu, Rwanda to study Microbial Dark Matter (Phase II) - Lake Kivu water 275m metaG... | ecosystem: Environmental > Aquatic > Freshwater >... | reverse complement strand
ATTTATGTTTGAGCAAAATCAGCAATCACAATCGCAACCGCCGGAGCAATCGCAACCGGTAGAATCAGCCTCAGAATCGGAACAGATCTCAAAACCGTCGTCAATGCCATCAATGCCGGCGCAAACAACATCCCAAGAGTCAGAGATTGAAACCCCCGAATTAGCTAAAAAAGAGGTTATTCAAAGAGCGGAAGATTTGGGAGGGTCTTTTGTGGAAGAGAAAATTCACACTATGCCGGAAAAATTTAAAAAGACGAGACCTAACCTGCCGATTGGGAAAGGGAGAAAAAATTTTTTAATTTTAGTTTTAGTTGTTATTTTAATTGTCGCCGCTGGCGGCTTTGGATTTTATTTTTGGACACGTTATTACAAGGCGTCTCCCGAAGTAATATCAGAGGAAACGGTTACGACGGAAGGAGAACAACCCATTGTTTCTATTAAAGAGGAGGAGGAAGTTCTTCCTAAAGAAGAAATTAAAATATCGCCGGAACAAACCTTAAAAGTGGAGTTAAAAAACGAATCTGACCAAACGGTTTCCTCCGCTGAATTTCATTTATTAGAAGGGGCATTGTCAGACTTGGACATTCAAGTCAAAGCTACGGGTTTATCGGCTAGCGAATTAAATAGTTTATTAGCTGAAGACACGGAGAAACAAACAGCCTTCAAAGAAAGTTCTTATCAGGTTATTGGTGGTCTTTATAAGATTGAATTTGAGCCAAAGGATAGCCTCCCCCAAGTACCTCAGGTTTTTAAACCCGCCGCAACCTTAACGGTCTTTTATCACCAAGATTTAGTTGACGAAGAATGGGAAAATGATTTAATTTTAGGATACTTTAAAGATAATTTATGGACGCCCCTGCCTTCTTCTTTAAACGCGGAAGATAATATTTTAACGATTGATTTTGAAATTTTACCTTCTGATACTTTGGCGATTATTGTTGACAAAGAAAAGATAATTCCCAAAATTGAAACCTTTCAAATTGCGCCTAATATTCCTTCAAGCGTCGATTCAGACAACGACGGACTGACTGACGTTGAAGAAATTGTCTTTTCCACCGAGATAAATAATCCCGACTCTGACGCCGATGGGAATCCTGATGGTCAAGAAATTATCGGGTTAATGCATCCTCTGGATGCTAGCGATGTTAAATTAGCCACTTCGGGATTAATCAATGTTTATACCAATCCGACGTTTTCCTATAGCTTGTTCTATCCGGCTTCGTGGTTGGCGAGGGCTATCCCGGAGACCGACAATCAGGAAGTGCTAATCATTACCAACACCGGAGAATTTTTTAGCGTTACCGTTGAAAATAATCCGGAGAGATTGTCGCCAACCGACTGGTATTTGCGTCAATCGCCGAAGGTTGATAGAACCCTACTTTTTGAAACAGTGATTAATAATTCCGAAGCGGTTTGGAACTCGGAACACTTAACTGTTTATCTTATCAAGGAAGATCGGGTTTATATTCTATCATACAATACGGGAACGGAGAAAGAGGCCAATTTTAAGACTATCTTTGAAATGTTGATTAACAGTTTTCAGTTTGTCGTTCAACCGCAGGGTCGACCGGACGGTACTTTAATTAAATATCCTGATAAACCTGAAATCTACCTTATTGAAAAGGGGTTGAAAAGAGCCTTTCAATCAGGAGAGATATTTGAGAGATTAGGTTTTCGTTGGGAAGATATAATTGAAATTCCTTTAAACGAGGCTTATCTGGATGGTGAGATTATCACTGGTCGTTTAGACGGCACCTTGATCAAATATCCGGACAGCCCGGCCATTTATCTCGTTGAAGGAGGGAAAAAACGGTCGTTTAAGTCAGGTGAGATTTTTGAATCCCTGGGTTATAAGTGGGGCGAGGTGATTGAAATTTCAAGCGATGAAATCTACCCGGACGGTCCGATTATTGAGAGTGGTATTATCGGCACGCCGACCGTTGAATGAATTATAGAGAATAAAAAAATATAAAACAGAAGAAAAAATGAAGAGGTTTTTTATTCTTACAGTGATTATGATTCTGTTATTTGTCTTGATTTTTCTCTTTAAAGGAGAAAATATTTTTTTTATTGGTCTAAGACCTTTGCAAAGGTTTCTTTATTGTCCCAGCGGGCAGGCTTCAACTCGGGATAATCTCTGTCTATCGGACAACAAGCTTGAGATGTGCCAGGCGGAAAACGATCTTTTAAAAAAGACTCTCAATTTTTTAAGACAGTCGAAAGATAATTTTATCTTGGCTAATGTTATTGGGAAAAGGTCTGAGTCTGGGATTGAATGGTTTTTGTTGGATAGGGGGGAAAGTTGCGGAGTTAAAATAGGTTTAGCGGTAGTTGACGAGGGTGGGGTTTTAATCGGAACAATTGCCAAAGTTGATGACTCTATTTCTCATTTAAAACCAATTTTTAATTCGGGTTCGCTGATTTCCGGCGACATAATCCACAATAACGAAATCATCTCTGGCATTGTCCAAGGAGAGTATAAACTAACTATAAAAATGAGATATATTCCCACGGATAGACAGATAGATGTTGGCGACACCGTTGTCACTTCGGGCTTGGAAGAACATATTCGCCGCGGGATAGTCATCGGCCAAGTGGCTGAAATAAATAAAAAATCGCAAAGTATTTTCCAGGAAATAATCGTTAATCCTCTTTTTAATCCGGATTTTCGCGTCGTTTCAATCATTTTACCATGACAATCTTAAAGTATATTGTATTGATTTCTTTTATTTTTTTGCTCGTCGTTTTCGAAATTTCCTGGCAAGTTTTTCCCAAAGGGATATCTTGTGTTTTTGTCCTAATGATGGTTTTGCTGCTTAGTGCGGTTGAAGTCGAAGCAACGGGTAAGTTCCGGCTAAAATACGCCCTTTCGACGGCTATTTTTGGCGGATTTATATTAGACCTGTATTCTATCTTCCCGCCGGGATTGTTTTTTTTAAGTATTTTGTCAACCTTTTATATTTGTTATAGATTTATTATTTTAAAATTCGCGTTACTAAATCCCGCGGAGCGAGGAATTCATCAGGAATTCAATTTACTTAATTTTTTGGGAATTTTAATAATCGGTATTATCTCCGCGTTGGTTTATCAACTATTAATTCTGTTTTTCAGTTATTTGTATTATTTTGTCCGTCTATCGGACATAAAAATTCTTCTCAATGAATTATATTTTGCCAATTTGATGCGGCTGATTTTTTTAAACGGCTTACTGACGGCAATACTTTTTTGGGTTATCTTGAAATTTAAAAATCTCCGGCATTCAAGATAAAATTACCCCAAGACATAAAAACCCCAAATGAATTTAAAAAGAGAATATTTTTATAAACACCAGTTAGAAATAATATTAATTTTCGGCATTTTATTGCGAATAATTGTTTTTATTTTTCAAGGACCGTTTAATAATGATGACCATTTTGTCATTATCCAGTATATACATAACCACCTTGCTTTTCCCGTATTTCTATCTGACCATCCTCCTTTATATTACATTTTAGCTTCTTTATTTTTCTCAGATAACGTAAAAACAGTCCAGTTATTTTCTTTGATTCTATCAATAGGAAGCATAGTTGTGATTTATCGGTTAATTAAAAGTTTAAATTTTATACAACCCCTGAAAACAAAAAGATATTGTTTATTATTAGCCTGTACTTTACCGCAGCTCATTATGTTTGGTAATTATATTTCAAATGATACCCTATCTTTTTTTATTGGTGTATTGATATTTTCTCAAATTTTTAAATATATTTACAATCCTAATATGATTAATCAAAATATTTTAGCCGTGTATTTAGGGCTGGGATTGTTGACAAAAGGTACTTTTTTGTTTTTTATACCCGTTTTATTACTATTGATTATTTTAATTAATCTTAAGAGAAAAATAAATTTTAAAAAGATTGCCCTTTCCTTATTAGTTTTCATTTGTATTTTCTTAGCGCTGGGTTCATATAAATATGTACAAAATACAGTTCACTTTGGTCGGCCAATAGTTACTTATAATACTAATGAGCCTATGTATATTGGATTAGAATCTGTATTAAAATCCATATCTGATGTCAATATATTAAAGTTACTTAGGTATCCCACCGTATCTGAACATACTAACCGCTCTTACCTTTTACTTTTATATGGAACTTTTTGGTATCAGTATATACCTGAATCTAATTTTGAGGGGAATATGACAGTGTTTAAGTATTTGGGAAGCTGCATCTATGTTTTAGCCCTAGTGCCGACTTTAATATTTTTTATCGGTTCTTTCAAAATATTGTTTTCCATAAAAAATCTGTTCAGACACAAAATATCAGAAGAGCTATTATTTAATAATACTATCTATGAGGCGATTTCGTTATTTTTGCTGTTGTCAAGTTTGTTGATGATTATTATTTTAGGCGTCAAACAGGATTTATGGTCGTGGTTTCAATCTAGATATATGTTTCCTTGTTTTTTTTCAGTTATTATATTATTTAATTCAGGATTGAAATATATTAACAGAAAAAATAAAATGATTCAAAATATAGCGACTTACAGTATGGTTTGTTTGTTTTTTTTATTTATAACATATTTTGTAATTGAAATCGGTAGACAAGTTTAATAAAAAATATGGATAAAGAAATAAATAACAAAAACCTGGAATTGAGCGTAATCCTTCCTTGTAGAAACGAAGAGAAATCTCTCGGGTTTTGTATTGCGACGATAGAAGAAATTTTAAAAAAATATAATATCAACGGAGAAATAATCGTTTCTGATTCTTCAATCGACAATTCTCCCCTGATTGCTAAAAAATTTAAGGTAAAATTGGTCAAACACGATAAAATTGGTTATGGCCGGGCCTATCTTGAGGGATTTAAAATAGCGAAAGGAGAATATATTTTTCTGGCCGATTCAGATGGGACCTATGACTTTAGAGAAATCCCGAGATTTTTAAAATATTTAAGACGGGGTTATGATTTTGTGATAGGAAACCGTTTCAAGGGTAAAATTGAAAAAGGGGCTATGCCCTGGCATCATCGCTATATTGGAAACCCTTTGCTTTCCTTTTTATTAAAAATGTTTTTCAGAACAAGTTTAGGGGATAGTCATTGTGGAATGAGGGCTATAGCTAAAAGGGCCTTAGAAAAATTACATTTAAGGACAACAGGTATGGAATTCGCGTCTGAAATGATTATCAGGGCCCTCAGAAAAAAATTAAAGATTAAAGAGCTTCCCATAAATTATTACACTAGAATTGGGTATTCTAAATTAAGAAGTTTTCGGGATGGATGGAAGCATCTGAGATTTATGCTGCTCTACAGTCCCTTATTTTTATTTTTTATCCCCGGTTTTTTCTTGTTATTAATCGGGCTTGCTTCCATGATTTGGCTTTATTTAGACACTCCGAATATTTTTGGAATAGAGTTTCAATATCATCCGATATTTTTATCGGCTTTGCTGATTATCATCGGCTATCAATTAATCATATTTGCTCTATTTGCCAAAACGTATGCAGTAATCCACTTAGGAGAAAAAAGTTCTACCATAGACCTGTTTAATAAATATCTATCAATAGGAAAAGTGGGAACTGTTGGCGGAATTACTATGTTGCTGGGGATAATTATCTTTGTTACCATATTTCTAAAATGGATAAACACAGATTTTGGGGAGTTACAAGAAGTAAAAAAATCAATAGTCGCTTTAACATTAATTATCGTAGGAATTCAGACAATATTTTCCTCATTTATGTTAAGTATTTTAGGTATTAAAGAGAAATAAAAAATGAAGATAGCAATTTTCCATAACTTTATGGATAATATTGGAGGAGCGGAGAGAGTTGGATTGACCTTAGCCCGGGAGCTAAGGGCGGATTTTTATACTACCAATATAGACAGAGAAAAAATTGAAAAAATGGGTTTTTCTGACATAAAATTAAAGCCCATTGGAAGAGTTCCTATAAATGCTCCCTTTAGGCACCAAAAGACCCTGTGGAAATTTAGAAAACTTAATTTGGGGAAAGAGTATGACTTCTATATTATAGACGGAGACTGGGCGATATCAGGAGCGGTTAACAATAAGCCGAATTTATGGTATGTTCATTCGCCGATAAGAGAAATTTGGGATTTATATGAATATACAAGAGAGAATATTGTTCCCTTACCTTTAAAACCAATCTTTGACGTTTGGGTAAAATATAATAGATATTTAAATAAAAAATATGTAAATCACGCGGGAAAACTTGTCTGTAATTCAGAAAATACCCAAAAAAGAGTGAGAAGATATTTAAACAAAGAGGCAATTGTTATTAACCCCCCAATTGAAACCTCTAAATTTTATTATCATAAAAATGGAGATTATTGGCTTTCAGTAAATAGGTTAATTTCACACAAAAGAGTGGATATGCAGATAAAGGTTTTTTCTAAACTGCCCAATGAAAAGCTTATTATTGTCGGCAGCTATGAAAAATCAAGACATTTTCAGACTTATGCGGATTACATAAAAAAAACAAAACCGGAAAATGTAAAAATCTTGAGTTGGGTAGACCAAAAGAAATTAATTGATTTGTACGCAAATTGTAAGGGATTTATCACCACGACAAAAGACGAAGACTTTGGCATGACCCCAATAGAGGCAATGGCTTCTGGTAAACCGGTTATTGCCCCAAATGAAGGCGGTTATAAAGAAACAGTAATTAATAATGTTACCGGAAAATTGATTGACGATATTAGTGTTGATAAATTAGTCAGAGCAATAGAAGAAACAGGAAGAGACCCCGAAAGATACAAAAATGCTTGCCTAAGGCAAGCAAAAAAATTTGATACAGATATCTTTATTAGTAAAATTAAAGACGTTATTAAAAATTAAAAAAATATAATCTGCTTTTAAGATGGAAAACCCAAAAATTTCAGTAATTATCCCGGTCTATAATGGAGAAAGGACATTAAAACAATGTCTGAGTTCTGTTTTGAACCAATCTTATAAAAATTATGAAGTCATTGTCGTTAATAATAATTCCACGGATAAAACTAAAGAGATTGTCCATAATTTAAAAGATAGTGCCCGGAGAATAGAGTATGTCTTTGCGGAAAAACACTCAATCGGGGCTGCTAGAAATGAGGGGGTTGAAATAGCCGAAGGGGATATTATTGTCTTTACAGACGCGGACTGTATATGTCCTCATAATTGGATTGAGGAGATTACCAGACCCATACGGCTTGAAAAAGAGGATGTCGTTGTTGGTTTCGAAGATGATTTAATAAAAAATTATTGGACAAAAAACGTTCAAAAAAGGGATGAAATTTATATGCAACGTTGTCGTCAAGGGGAATATATAATGACTTTTGACGGAAAAAATGCCGCCATTAGGACAAAATTAATGAGGGAGCTGATGTTTGACCCAGATATTATTTGGAGTGAGGGATTTGGTCTTGTGGTAAGGATTTTTACGAGGGCTAAAATACGTTATTTGCCTTTTGTGAGAGTCGGGCATTTTCACAGCAGTTCCTTGAAAGATATAATAAAAACGCGTTTTGACCGAGCTTTTTGGGTTTATAAGATTTACCAAAAATATAAGAAAGACGGTTATATTAGGGGGCATGTAATGTTCGAAAGTATACACTTGAAAAACTGGCTATTGTTTCCTTTTTGGCTGTTGTTTAATTTTGTCAAAAAGCCGGTTGGTGAAACATATTTTATTCTGATAACCGAACTTTCATGGAGGGCCGGACTGTTATGGTCGATAATCAAAAAACGTTTATGAATAAAATGCGAATTTTATATCTACTGAATACTTTTCCGAGAATTTCCTCAGAAACAGTTATAGTAAACGAAATTGTAGAATTAATAAAATTGGGACATGAGATAAAGATATTGGCACATGACAAGGAATGGGGGAAAATACATGAAAAGGTAATTCAATATAATCTCCCGCAAAATACAATTTATACTTATGTTAAAGAATATAAAAGGGGAACCGAAAAAGCCCTGGATTTTATTATCAAAGCGTTTTCTGACTTAATTAAAAATCCTTTTAAAACCGTTATCCTTCTTTTTTGGGCAGTTAAAAACTATGAGAATATTTGGCATTTGTTTGACAGCTATCTGGGATCAAAAAAAATCCTGAATTCTGAATTTGATGTGATTTATACTCCTTTTGCTTACTTAAATTGTCTTTTTCACGCTTTTTATATCTCAAAGATATTGAAAAAACCGTTTGTAGTAACTTTCCGGGCCGTGGATATTTATGAAAAATTCACAAAAAAGCAGTTAAAAAGTAAGATTAAGTTAGTTAAGAAATCCGCCGGAATAATCACCATTTCCACTTATAATGAAACTAACATTGTTGAAAAATTCGGGATAAAAAATAAAATAGAGATAGTCCACAGTTCAACAGATATTGATTATTTTAAACCGACCGGCGATAAAAAGAAAAGAAAAATAGTTTCTATTTGCAGATTTATAGAAAAAAAGGGCATAAAGTATCTGATTAAGGCTTGTAATATTTTAAAGAATAAGGGAGTAAATTTTGAGTGTCTTTTAATCGGAGACGGCCCTCTAAAGAATGAATATAAAGAACTAATGGAAAGATACAAACTTAAGGAACATATTAATATTAAGGGTTTTTTGGTGATGGAAGAAATAAAAAAAGAGTTGTCTGATTCAATGGTTTTTGTTTTGCCTTGCATTATTGCTAAAAATGGCGACCGGGATATTCTGCCGAATGTTTTGAAAGAGGCAATGGCTATGGAGATTCCGGTAATAACCTCTGATATCTGCGGGATTGAAGAATTAATTGAAAACAAAAAAAATGGGATTCTTGTCCCGCCCAAAAACCCCCGAGCAATAGCGGACGCAATTGAAAAACTTTTTGCCGAAAAGGAACTTAGGGAAGAGTTGGGCAAGGCCGCCAGGGAAAAAATAAAAAATGATTTTAACGTGAAAAAAGAAGCTAAAAAGCTGGAAGGAATTTTCTCCCAGGTAGTTTTTCTCGATAATCATCCGCAGGAATTTAAAAATATCAGCGACAAATAAAATTAACTCCGCGAGGAAATTTTCAAAGAAGCCCTTCTTTATAAAATCCGAAAAGCTTAATGCCGGTTGATAAGAACCAGCGTGCCTTTTATTTTGCCCTTTTATATTCTTCAATAATATTCTTCGGATCTCCTTGTTTAACGATTTTTCCCTTGTCAATCCAGATAACCCTGTCGCAATATTTCTCTATTATCCAGAGCTCATGGCTTGCCAGTAAAACGCTTACTCCATTCTTGGTTAATTCTTTTATTTTATTGGCGCTTTTATGTTTAAATATTTCGTCACCTATCTCGAAAACTTCATCTAAAAGTAAAATATCAGGATTGCAATGGACGGCGATAGAGAAAGCAAGTCGTTGTTTCATCCCTCCTGAAAACTGATAAACCTTAGTATTGACAAAGTCTTTCAATTCGGAAAATCCAACCATAGAATTAAACTTTTCTTTAATCTCTTTTAAGGACAACTTAAAAAGTGAGGAGTATAAATATATATTGTCTTTTAAGGTCAATCTTTCGTTCAGCCCGGAGTAGAGATTTATTAGAGGGACTATTTTCCCGTGGGTATTGATTTGTCCTGTTTCTTTATTATATATTCCGGCAATAATTCTGAGCAAAGTGCTTTTGCCAGAGCCGTTTTTCCCAATAATTCCGACGATTTTCCCAGTCTCGACGTTGAAAGAGATATTATCTATAACCTGAAGAATTCTTTGAGGAGTTTTCCCTGAAAGAAAGGAAATAAATTTGGCTAAAATTCCTTGGTTTTTTTCAAAACCGATTTTAAATTTTTTTGATACGTTTTTAACAATTATTCTCTGCATTGTGATTAAATTACCTCAATTTATTTACTTAATTTCAAGGTCCTGGCGAAGTCAAGTTTCTTATATCAGTTCTGCAAATTTATGTTTTAATTTATTAAAAATATATAGTCCGACGGCTAAAAACAATAAACTGTAAAATAACGCCCCCAAAATCATCCAAGCTTCAGGAACTCTTGCGTATATGATTAAATCCCGGGCTATGGTGATGAAATAATACATAGGATTTAACAAGTTTATTTTAAACAGTTTTCCCTGAGTCTCGACCGTATAGAAGATGGGCGTCCCAAACCAAATTAAAAAAGAAATAAAAGACCATACATTACACAGATCAATAAAGTAAACGGTTAGAGATGCTAAAATAAGAGAAACCCCGTAAATAAAAAAACAAAATAGAAACAGAATCAAAGGGTAAAAAATAATTCCATAAAGAGGAACCTTGAAAATGAAAAGAAGTATAATAAAAAGAATTATCTCAAATATGTGAGAGAATAAAATTTTTAGAATAATTGAACCTATTAGGGTCTGGCGGGGAAAATTTATTGATTTAATAAGTTTCTTATTGTCACTTATAATTCTTGTGGATTCTGCGGTTGCCTGCCGAAAGAGATTAAATATTATTATACCAATTAGTAAATAGAGGGGATAATTAGAAATACCTTGACTAAACCGACTTGAAAAAATAGCCAAAAGAATAAAAAACGTTAAAATGGGATTGAGTAAATACCAAAATATCCCTAAATAACTCCCTTCGTTTCTTAATTTAAGTTCTGCTTTAGCTAAGGTAAAACTTAAACTTAAGAATTTCCTAAACATATAGTTAAACATTGATTGGTCTTATTTTATTAATAAAATAGGCAGAATATTTTTTTTTGTCAATAATTGAGAATTTTACATAGCTAACGCTACCTTTTATTAATTTATCTATCTTATTCTCTTCATTTGACGGGCTTTATTCTCTCGATTATAATAATTCTCGGGGTCACTAATCTTATTAAAAATTTTTTGGATTTCGTTCGTCTCGTCTTAGGTATACAGGCAGGGTTATTTAGTTGTTTAATTATTTTATGAGACTTTCAATCATTATTCCAGTTTATAACGAAGAAAAAACCATTTTAGAATTACTGCAGCGCGTTAAGGGGGTTAATTTCGGTTTTGAACGAGAGATTATTATTGTTGACGATGGCTCGACTGACGATACTCAAAATCTCTTAAGAAGATTGTCCAAAGCAAATCTGGATAAGAATTTGAGAGTTATTTTTTCTTCGAGGAATCAGGGTAAAGGCTCGGCTCTGCGTCGAGGCTTTCAACAAGCTCGGGGCGAGATTATTGCCATTCAAGACGCTGATTTGGAATATAATCCCGAAGAGCTTCCCAAACTTATTCAGCCAATCTTAGACGGTCGAACGCAGGTGGTTTATGGTTCAAGATTTTTGGAACTTCGCCAGCATAAATATCGTCTTTACTATTTAGGCAATCTTTTAATTGCTTTTTTATTTCGTTTTTTATATTCAACAGAAATCACGGATCCGCCTACTTGCTATAAGATTTTTAAGCATGAAATTTTGAATAGAATTCCTCCTTTGCGCTTAAACGGTTTTGAGATGGAACCCGAGTTCACGGCTAAAGTCATACGGGCTGGCTATCGGATTTTAGAACTTCCTATTAAATATCATAGTCGGGCCTTTTCTGAAGGAAAAAAGATAAACTGCCGTCATGCCTTTAAATATATTTGGGCCATAGTTAAATATCGTTTTATTAATAAGTAATTAACATAGAATGATGAAAATGAACCTAAAACTGAAGAAGTTTTTAATCTCTATACCGTTTCTTTTTGGGTTGGTTTTATTAGCCCTGATAATCAAATTTTACGGATTATTCCAGAATGGTATTTTGCCCGGGTGGGATACGATGCCATGGCAATACGCCTCAGACGTAATGGCTAAAGAATTTCTGCCAAATTTTAAATTAAGCGGCTATAATCTAAATTGGTCTGGGGGATTTCCCTTGTTTCATTTTTACCCGCCATTAATCTTTATTTTAGTCTGTCTGGTTTATTTTTTATCCTTTAAGTTGATTCCTTTGTTTTTAAGCTTTAGAATTTTCACTTTTTTGTCTCTTTTTGCTTTTAGCGTCGCTCTTTATTTTTTTACTAAAGAGTTTCTAAATAAGAAAGCGGCCAAGGCGAGTATTTTGTTTGGTTTGTTTCTTATTTTTTTCTATTTCGAGGGAGACTGGGTGTGGATCGGGCAAGTTGGAGCGAGAGCCCATATTTTTATGGGTCTTTTTGCTTCCGCCTGGGGCTTGGTTTTATTTTTGTTGTATTTCGCTTTTTTAGAAAGACTCCGCCAGGAACCGAGCAAAAAGAACTTCTTAATCACCGCTATAGTTCTAACTTGTTTATTTCTGTCCCACACCCTGTCAACCGTCGTTGCCGGCATATTCCTTTTTATTTATTTATTATTTCATCACCAAAGAGAGATTTTAAAAAACGCCATCCTCACCGGTCTGATTGCCGTTCTCTTGTCCGGTTTTTATTTTATTCCCTTTGTTGCCGGCTTGAAATATACCTCAGCCGAAGCTACTCATTTAGAAGTTTCCCCCTTTTATATATTTTTTCCCTTTAAATACAATTTAAAAATTTCCAACCTTCTGCCTTTTCTTATCTTTATTTTGTTTATTATCGGGACAATCAGTTTGTTCAAAAAACAAAAGTTTTTTCTGCCTTTCGCCTTTATAATCGCCTTGATATTTTTATTTAACGATCATCCATGGATTTTCTTTTCAGACTTACCTTTTCACTATGAGCAGTTTGTTCAGTATTTTTCAGCCGTTGCTTTAGCCGTGAGTAGTTATGGGTTTATCTATATTTTGGGAAAAATTAAAAAAAGAACATATTTAAAACACGTTTTTATGATTTTTATTGTCTTTCTTTTCGTTCATCAGGCGTCAGTGTACGAATCTGGTTTAAAGATAGCCTTAGAAAAACATAAGTATCTAAAATATTATTATTATCAGCTAAATAGATACTCAGAGAGCAAGTCGGCCAGGGAAGTGATTGAATATTTTGAAAAAAGAAATCCGTCTGAGCGAATTTTCGCTGAGAGTCCGATGTGGGCGGTTGACAAAATCGGCTCACCCCATTATTTTACCAGTCTCCTGCCTTTAAATGGCAAAAAAACGATTAATGGACTACCTGTCGAAGGCAGTATTCAAAATTTTTTTATTATGCCGACAATTATACAAATCTCAGAGAATATAAAATGGGGGAAAGAACCTTTACGATTTGATTCTAGCTTCAACACCCAACCCTCTGAAACTATGCTGGATCGCTTGAAAATTTTCAATGTTGGTTACATTATCGTTTATTCGGACAAACTAAAAAATAATTTAAGAAACTACCAAGACGCCGAACTTTTGGAAACGTTTGGCAATTTTCAGATATACAAACTTAAGAATCCAAGAGATTTGGTTTACCAACCGGCATACAAACCAGGTCTTTTTATTAGTCAGAACGGGGAGGCGGGCTTCCGCGATTTCGCCCAATGGTGGTATAAGTTTCCGCCATTGCTGGATTTTCCCATTGCCGAATCAGTATCCCGAATCGAGAAACTTGATAAAGAAGAAATAGATAATTTTTCCATTATTATCGTTTCCGCTGAAAAATTAAACCAAAAACAAAAAGAAAAACTAGTACAATTGGGACATCCGATTATTTGGCTAACTAATCAAAAAAACGCCTCGGAAAGCGTCCTTTTATCCCAATTTAATTTAAGTGACTCCCAAGATTCCATGTCTTTAGTCGCTTTATTGCTCAATGAAAAGAAAAAATATCCCAATTTCGTTTCGAATATAAGTATTGGCGAATTTACTGATGAAAGGGTTTCTTTTGTCTCTGGCGGTTCGACCATCATCAATCTCGGTTATTTCCCTTATTGGCAAAGCGTGAATAAAGATCAAAAAGTCTATCAGGTGACTCCGGGACAGATATTGGTTCTTGCCGAGGGAGAAACAATTCTCGAATACCGAAGCGACTGGCTGAAAAAAGCGAGTATTGTCGTTTCCTGGCTGACTTTGTTGGGACTAATCGGGTGGGGGATAAAAAGGCAAAAATTAAAAATTAAAATGCAAAATTAAAATGCAGGACAAAAATCTTAGAAATTTTAAAATTGGGAAATTCTTAGTCTCCGTACCGCTTCTTCTCGTTTTGGTTTTCCT
>Ga0136653_10001204_pt1 | contig 14039 bp, 10 predicted proteins | sample LakKivw275mmetaG_FD_94866 | JGI IMG/M metagenome (GOLD analysis project Ga0136653, IMG submission 94866) | Anoxic lake water microbial communities from Lake Kivu, Rwanda to study Microbial Dark Matter (Phase II) - Lake Kivu water 275m metaG... | ecosystem: Environmental > Aquatic > Freshwater >... | reverse complement strand
GTCGTTAGAGAGCTGGAGCTTGAGTTCGGCGATGACCTTCTCGGTGTTCTTCGGGTCTTCCATGTCGATGAAGTCGAGCACCAAGAGGCCGGCGAGGTCGCGCAAGCGTATCTGGCGGGCGATCTCAACCGCGGCCTCGAGGTTGGTGGCGAGAATCAGCTTTTCCGGGTCCTCTTCCTTGGCCGAGCGGCCGGTGTTGACGTCGATCGCCACCATCGCCTCGGTCTGGTCGATGGTGATGAACCCGCCGGACTTGAGCCAGATGCGCTTCTGGAAGATACGCTCGAGTTCGGCTTCGACCCCGGTCTGCTCCAAGAGCGGCACCTCGCCCTTGTATAGCTCGACCTTGCGCTTCAGGTGCGGGGCGATGCGGTTCATGTAGTCGAGGATTTCCCGATACCGGTCCTCGGAGTCCACTACCATCTTTTCAACGTTCGGGCCGAGCAGGTCGCGCACCAGCTTGACTCCGATCTGCGGTTCCTCGTACAAGAGCGACGGCGACCGGGCGACCTCGGCCTTGCGCGCGACCTCGTTCCAGGTGGCCTCCAGCGCCCGGAATTCGCTGGCCAGATCCTCGCCCGTCGCCTCGGCGGCCGCGGTTCGCATTATCAGGCCCGCATGCGGGGACTTGAATCTTCTGGCCGCCTCGCGCAGCCGGCTGCGGTCGCGGCGCTCGTGGATGCGGCGGGAGATGCCGACGCGCTGGGCATTGGGGAAATAGACGAGATTCCGGCCGGGAACCGAGACGAACGAGGTCAGGCGCGCGCCCTTTTCGGCGAACGGGTCCTTCACGACCTGCACGAGGATGTCCTCGCCCTCGCGCAGGGCGATGGTGCGAGGCTCGGGTCTGGCGCCTTCGGTGGTGGTTTCCTCGTCACCCAGCTCGTCGAACTCGGGGATTTCGACCAGGGGCAGGAACCCGTTCTTTCTCAGGCCGATGTTCACGAATGCGCCCCTCAGTCCCTTGACCACGTTTTCGACGCGGCCTTTGTAGATGCGGCCGACCAGGGCCTGAGACTCGGCCCGCTCGATGTAGAACTCGACCAACTGGTCGTTCTCAATGATGGCGACCCGCGTCTCCCACTCATTGCTGGTCAGCACAATCTTAGTCTTTACCTTCATCAATCCTCCCAGGGCATTGTCGAATGACGATCGGCGAATGTCGAATGCGGGCCCCAGCAGCCCTGCGGGACACCGGAGGCCATCGGCAATCGTCGATCGGCAGTCGGCAATCCATTAATCTTCCATTGGCGTCCGGATGCGGCCATTCCGCACAACCAGACAGTCCCGGCGCCGTATCAGAAGGCACCGGGCTTCAGTATTGCTTATCTTGAATATCTCGGCCAGAGAGTCGAAGAGCTTGATGCCGGGCTCAATCGCGAGGTCCAGGACAACGGTCTTCCCCTCACCCTCGCCATCTCCCAGAGGGGAAGGGAAGGGGTGAGGGTGGCTGTGTGCACGGACAGCCCCCGCGCCCGGCAGCAAGTCTTTCACTCCGGTCAGGCCTCTTGCGCGTTCGACCAGGGCGGCAAGGTCGCCATCGAACGCCTTGGGCAAGGTCAAGTCGTAGCGGGCCAGATTGATGATCCGGCCCAGAGTCGGGTGCTCGCGGGCAATCGGCCGGGCCGCGGTGATGCGCAGGCCCTTGGGCAGGAACGTACCCAGGTCGCGCACGATGTTGCCGGTGTAGTGATAGGCGGTGAAGATATCAAGGTACTCACCGCTTGAGAGCAGCCCGACCGGCAGCGGCGGGCCGAACGAGAGCATCGGCTTCGGAGCGAAGCCCTTGGTGTAGGCAATCGGCAGGTCGCTCCGGCGGAGCGAACGATAGAACGCGCGAACACGGTCAAGGTGCGCGGCGAACTGGTACGGTTCCTCGACCTTATACTTGACGCGGAACCGGGTGCGGAGCTCCTGGAAGCTCTGCAGCGGCCTCGGCCTCCGACCATAGTCGGGGGCAGGAGCGACTGTGGACTCTGGACATTGGACTGAGGACCGGGGACTGGGGACGGAGGGAGGGGTCGGACATGCGCCGCAGTTGGTACATGCCCCGGCCGCGCAGTCAGGAGTCATCTCGCCGGCCTTTGCCTTCGCGTATTCCTTGGCAAGAAACTCCCGGCTGACTCCGACGTTGATGAAGTCCCAGGGCAGACGCTCCTCAGTGCTGCGTTCCCGGTGATAGTCATTCGGGTCAACACCGAACGCCTTACAGCTTTCCAGCCAGAGCGGGAACCGGAAGAACTCGGTCCACTCCTGGAAAATGCCGCCCTCGCGGTAGACCTTCTCGATAACCGGCCCCAGCTTCTCGTCCCCGCGCGCGAGCAGGGCCTCGACGAACGAGCACTCCGGGTTCGCCCACTTCGCTTTCACGTTCCGGCGAGTAATCGCCGAGCGCAGCTTGTCGATCTTCGCCTGGGTTTCCGCGATGTCCGCGAAGGCCGCCCACTGGAGCGGGGTGTGCGGCTTGGGCACGAACGGGCTCAGGTTGAACCGGACCGGCCTTCCCTTGCAGAGCCTTCCGACCTCGGTCACGAACCGGCCGATCTCAGCGACGTCGGCGTCAGTCTCGCCGGGCAGCCCGACCATGAAGTAGAGCTTCACGCCGTTCCAGCCGGCATCGAGCGCATTGCGTACCGATTCGAGGATACGCAGCTCCGAGATGTTCTTGTTCACGAACCCGCGCAGCTTCTCCGAGGCGGTCTCCGGGGCAAAGGTCAGCCCCGCTTTCTTCACTTCCTGCAGGCTCAAAGCCAGCTCGCTTGTGAAGTCCTCACCCCGGGTCGAGGGAAGGGACATGGAGACCCGGCGGTCCTTCAGGCGCGAGTTCAGCTTGTTGACGAGCCCAGGCAGGTCCGGGTAGTCGAGCGCGGAGAGCGATAGGAGCGAGACCTCCTCCCAGCCCGAGGCCCGGATGCCGCGTTCGGCCAGGCGCGCAATCGAATCCTGGGAGCGGAGCCGGACCGGCCGGTTCATCATTCCGGCCTGGCAGAACCGGCAGCCGCGCGTGCAGCCGCGGGCTATTTCAACGGTCAGGCGGTCGTGGGTTATCTCGCATATCGGCACGACCGGCGGGAACGGGAAGTCCTCCTCCTTCAGCTCGTCTACCAGCCGCCGCCGCACCGTCCATCCCATTCTGGACTCTGGACTCTGGATTCTGGATTCTGAATTCTCCTGCTGAGTGATGCCCGGTACAAACAGCCCTTCCAGCCGGCTGAGTTGCCTCAGCAGTTCGGCTCGGTCCTGCCCATCCCGGTCTGCCACGACTGCGGTTATTTCGCGCACCGGGTCTTCACCGTCGCCGACTACGAAGACGTCGATGAAGTCCGCCATCGGCAGCGGGTTCACGGTACAGGGCCCGCCCGCGATGACCACCGGATGCGACTCACTCCGTTCGGTCCGGTGCAGCGGGATGCGGCAGAGGTCGAGCAGGTAGAGGACGTCCGTGTAGGAGAGCTCGCTCTGGAGTGAGATGCCGAGGATGTCGAACTCGGAGACCGGCCGCTTCGATTCGAGAGCATAGAGCGGCAGACTTCGTTCTTGTAGCGCTCTTCCGAAGTCGGGCCAAGGCGCGTAGCAGCGCTCGCAGGCCGCGTCTGGTATCCGGTTGATTATCGAGTAGAGAATCCTGAGCCCGTAGTTGGACATGCCCAGCTCATAGGCCTCGGGCATGGCCAGGACCCAGCTTACCCGGGCTGAATCAGGGTCATGCAGCAGGGCGTTGTATTCGCCGCCCGTGTAGCGTATCGGCTTGGTGACGAGGGGTAGAACCTCGCGGATTCGTTCATCCATTCAGTTGTCTGCCTGTATGTTAGCCTGATACGAGACAAAGTCAATGATACGGCACCGGCTCGAAGCCGGTCGGGCGCTGATGGACGCGATGAGCAGCGCCTCACCCGCCAGTCGCGTTCGGAACCGGTGAGCTTGCGGCAGCCGTGCGGGCGAGGGTTTGCTTCGAGTGACCTGAGCGCAGCCGCCACGCGCCGGAGGACCGGAGCGTCGAGGCGGCGCAGGGTGCGTTCAGCGGCGGCTTCGAGAAGAACGGCGTACACCTTGCGGCGATGGCTGTGCGTTACGAGCGGCGAACCCGTCGGCGTCTTCGGGCGAGCACTCAGCCAGAACGTCGGCCAGGCTGCGGAAGCGCAGCGGGCGCCTACGCGTACGCCTCAGGGCACGCAGGTCGTCCAGGTCCTCCGCCCGCTCCAGCAACTCCTCGTACTCGGCAATGTTGAGGATCACTGCGGCCGGCCTGCCGTCACGATACACAAACTCCCGCTCACGTGTTGCCATAGGCTATTGTCGTTCAATCCCCGACTAGAGTCAAGCATACCGTGGGACAAGGGACGAGAGACTAGGAGCGAGCGAAGCTAGATGTCAGAGGCTAGAAGGCAGAGTCAGAAGTGCAGGGGAGAAGGGATCAAGGGATAGAGGGATAAAGGGATCGAGCGGCCGTTCGCCGTCAGCGGTCAGTTTGTGCTTGCGCTTGAGCTTGTGCTAGCTGTAGGCCGTCAGCCGTCAGCCGTCAGTCGTTGGCTCGGCCGGCTCGTACAACGTCTGTCGTCTTCCCGGCAACTAATGAACGATGAACGAAGAACGATGTACGATGTTCCGTGGCTGCGCCGCGCGGCGGATTGAGAAAGGCCGCGTCCCCGAAACTCCCGGCCTCGTGCTCCCTTACTCCCAAAAGTCTCTTCCTTGTATCCGGCACTACATTGACAGGCTTCGGATTCGCAAGAATAGGGGAAGTGTCCCTCTTTTCCCCCAGGCGTAGCGGCGGAGCTGGAACGCGGGGCTTGCGTCGTCGGCGATGCGCACGGCCGGCTTCTTGGCCTCGGCGAAGAAGACGCGGCGGCGGCCGATGCGGAAGGTGTAGTCCGGGGCCTTGGTCGCGCCCGCGACCCTTCGGCCAAGCTCAGGGCAGGCCTTGATTGACTCTTCGTGGATGACCGGCTTATAGACTTCAGTCAGGCCGGCCTTGTTCGAGACGTCCCAGCCGAGGGACTCACCGGGAGAAGTCCGAATGACGAAGTACGAATGACGAATGGACGGACAGAGGGTCGAAGACGCACGGTTCATGTCCGTGTATCGCGGCTCACGGTTTGCGGCCACGGGGTCTGGTGGGCCTGTCAGAAGCGATGAAGTCGTTACGGGGGGCACGGGCATGGCCTTCGGCAGCCACGAATTCGTGAGCGCTTTCCCGGCCGGACAGGTCGCGAGTCCGCGTTGCGCGCCTGCCCGGCGAGGCACGTCTAGGTGCGAGCTTGATTTCGACCTGCGCGTCGAGAGCCAGCGCGATCTTCGCCATCGTGGCAAGTGTCAGGTTGGCGGTTGTGCGGAGGACTTTGGCAACATAGGCCCTCGATGTGCCGAGCCGGCGGGCCAACTCGGCCTGAGTTACCCCGCGCTCGTCCATCATCCGGCCGATTTCCTCGCTGAAGACGAGCTTGAGATACTCGACCCAGTAATCCGGTTCGCCCTCGTGACGGGCGACCATCTGTTGGAACCACTCCGTAGCTTCAGTCATCTAAGCAAGCCCTCTCTTGCGCAGAGTTCATACGTCTTCATGACTTTCTCGATCTCCAGGTTCAGGCGAGCCCGGCCGGCGCGCCTCGGGCCTCCGTGCGTGCAGACCAGTGCGCGCCCGGAGAGGAAGCAGTACAGCCTCACGCCCGACGAGTGCTCCTTCATTTCGTAAACCGGACCGCGCAGGTGGCGGAAACGCTCTTCGCCTTTGCCGGCTCGGCCAACCTCAGCCAGGCGCTGCATGACAGCGTCGAGACTCCGCACCGCCCGTTCCGGTAGCGCGCTGAGAAACTCCTGAGTTTCACACCTGCCGTCGCGCTCGAACGCAAGTACGGTTCTGGTTGGGCCGTCCCTTACCAGGATCAGCTTCACCAAGATGCTAACCTATAGGTTTACAGGGTCAAGCTCGGTCGGCTGCAAGCCGACTGCTTCCGAAACGAGGCGGAGTTGTTCTTCTTTGAAGTCCGGGGACAGGAAGACCTTGCGGTCGCGGTCGAAGAGGGCGACAAGGCGTCGGATAGACTCAGGTGCGCTCGTACCCACTGCCGGTGAGGATGTAGTGAATTCGGCTTCTGTCAAGCAGCACAAGCGCGCCGTTCGGCGGGTGAAGAGCCTCGTGGGGGAGAAGACGGCAGCCGGAGCGGGCGCCTGAGCCGGTGCTGCTGCGGATGGGAAGGCAGGAGTTGCTGTCGATGTGAAGGCAGGAGCCGCCGGGGCGTGCGGCAGGAGGGTCGCGGCGTGAAGGGGAGAGGCGCAGGGCGAGGGTCACTGGCAGTGCAGAGCCTGGAGGCTGAGAGTCAGTAGTTTGCCCTAACCGGCCGGGGACGTGAAGCGCGGGCGAGGGAGCGAGGCTTCAGGAGAGCAAGTCCGGGAACAGAGCCTCTGAGTCTGCACCCAAGGGCGGTACCGACCGGCACCACGGCCTAGCGGGGAGGCATGCATCTGGGCCTTCGTCTCAGCCACTGTCGCTGCGTCTGTTTGCCCCTTGGTCAGGCACGCGGTCGCCGCCATCGATAGAGTCACAATCGGGCATACTGCCAGAGTCACTGTTGCGCCAACTCTTTGCCCGACTGTATCTGAGGTCCCCGGAGCAACTGTTGGAGCGATGGTATGTGATACCGCGTCCGCCACAGTCGGGCTGTCGAACTCAGCCACGACTGCCGTCTCGGTCTGGGTTACCCACCGGGTAACCGGCTGTGAGACTGTGGCAGTTACTGACGCAGTGACTGCAACCTAGACCGTCCCCGGGACGGTCCCCCAGACAGTGACCCAGATGCTTTGGCGGTGGCATTAGCCGGAGCCTGCCTACGTATCTTCCGCATTTTAGGGTACTTGACTATGGTAGCATCGCGTGTAACTTGTTTGCGTCTAAAGGGTTACAGACGGGCAGGCAAGGCGACGGCGGGCTTCGGCCTGCCCGTTCCTTTGAGGTACTACTCCAGAACCGAGGCTGGCTCGGAGGACTGGTGAGGGATGGTCCGTAAGCAGGAACGCTATCGAAGGTCCGGATGAGAGGAGTGCGCAGATGTCTGATGTAGTCCGACGGATAGAGCGATGGCAGAAGAAGTACAGTCCAGCACAGGCCAAGGCGACCCTTGACCTCTTGCAGGAGAGCATGCGGCAGCGCTACGAAGCGATAACCATCGAGATGGTTGCGATGGAGAGTAAGGTCAGGCAAGTGCTGAACGCGCAGGGAGTTCATACCACCAACTACGTGCCGTACCTCAGCTATGGCCGGCAGTTGTGGAAACTGGTGCGTCAGAAGAACATAACCGGCGAGAGCTTCGACATGGCAAGCGAGGTGCTGTTACAGAAGTGGGCGGCGCGGGGTCAGGACCCGAAGGTGCTGGCGGCAATCCGGAAAGACGTATTCAGCGTGAACGAGCCCACGCCGTAGCGCACGGCGACGCAGGCTTGCGTCGTTCAGCGATAGCGGCCCTGCCCAGTAAGGGCAGGAGGTTGCGCGTCGGCCGGTTGGACGTCAGCTCCCGGTAGACCCTGTTCGTGCACCAAGGCTCAAAACCCGGTCGAGGTCTCTGAGCCGGCTGAGACCGCCGACGACGTCATCGCGGCCGGCGGTATCAGCTTTGAGGCGCGCTACGGCGAGGCGTTCGACCCACTCGTGCCCGCCGGGCACGCGGACGCGAAAGTGGGTTGACAGATTCCATTTGCGTATTACCATCTTGTCAAGGTCATGGTGAGACGCATTGCCATTTCGGCGCTGCTGCTTGTTACACTGGCCCACGGTCAGTGGTTCGATACTACCTTTCGTATCCCCGACACATTCGGTCTATCCCGTGGCCGGCCCAGCGTGGCACGCGACCCGGATCTTCAGGTTGTGTACGTGGCGGGCGATTCAGGCAACTCGGTTCTTGTTGTTGACGACGTCACCTGCCGGCCGATCGGACGATTCACCGTCGGCAGCAGTAGCGGGGTGGGCGCGCTGGTTCGTCCGAGCGACCGCCCCGTGCTCTTCTGCGCTCTGGTCGATGAGGACGCGGTGATCGCTCTAGACTGCGCGACCCACCAGCCTGTCTCCCGCTGCGATGTGGGGCACCATCCTGGCGGGCTGCTGTATTGCGGGGCTGAGAGCCGGCTGTGCGTGGCCAACTGGGGCGACATCAGCGTGTCGGTAGTCGACCTGAGCGCCGACTCGGTCGTCGCCACAATCCCGGACGTCGACCTTGTCGGGCTGGCTCAGGGGATGCGCTATGTGCCCGGTCTGCGTAGAGCTTTCTTCGCCAGCCAGGGCGATTCTCAGGTCGTGGCGGTCGACCTTGCCTCCGATACCGTCATCGCGCGCATCCCGGTTGGCGAGTCAGCCAGTGCCCTATGCTACAACCCGGCGAATAACCGCATCTACTGCGCCTGCTGGGGAGGCGCTTTGTACTCGATTGACGCGGCCGACTGCTCAATTGCCACGGTGCTGCAGGAGACGACCTGGGCGCGCTCGCTCGCGTGTGACTCGCTGAGGAACCGGGTCTACGTACCACTCGGTTCCGCGCTGGCCGTGATTGACGGGAGTGCGGACACGGTCGTCGCGCGCGTGACTGGCCGCGCCGCAGGATCGTGGGTGTGCATTGACAGCAAGCACAACAAGGTCTTCGTCGCCGCCGGCGGTTCGTTCGATTGGCCAAGTCCCTACGGCGTCACCATCATCGATGGTGAGTCATTCACCCCGGGGCGGCTGTTGCCCGGCCCGAATCGGCCGTGTGCGAGCGGTCAATGGGAAGCCGGAGGCCGCGTCTTTTACGCCGGACCGGGCGTCGTGTACGTGTATGACGGAGTGCGGTGCCGGGCGGTTGGCGAGCTCTCGGACGGCTGCTACGTGAATGGACTGGCGGCGGATTCGTCCACCGGCAAGTTGTACTGCATGACCTCTTCGCCTCCCAGTATCATGGTGATTGACCCGGCGACGAATCGCGTGCTTGCCAACATCCCGACAACCAGCCACCTTCCTGGGCCGGTCTGTTTCAATACGGTCGACCACAAGGTGTACATCGGCGATGAGGGCGTGCCGTCATCCGGCATCGTCACCGTGCTCGATGGAGTTGGCGATACACTGCTCAAGGAGATTGATGTTGGCGAGGGTCCGTACTATCTCGCTTACAATCCGGACGACAAAGTCGTGTACGTCACGGGCGGGAGTCCATATCCTATACGCATCGTCGACGGCAGAACGGACACCGTGATCGGCCACGTCGAATTCGACGGTTGGCCAGATTGGTTGGTCTACAATCCTGCCCAGCGCAAGCTCTACTCGGATTGCAATGACGGAGTGGCAGCAATCGATGCGCGCACCAATCGAGAGATCACGCGCATGGGCCTCGGGACATCCCTTGAATACGCCGTTCTGAACTCATCCGGCACAAGGCTGTACGGCACCGCTTTCTGGCATGACTCGGTGTTCGTGATTGACTGTGTGCATGATACGTTGGTCGGTGCAATCTCGGTTCCGGCCGGCAATCCCCAGGCTATGTGCTACAACTCAATCGACGATAAGCTCTACGTCAACAACGAACACTGGGACGACAGCGGCGGGGTGACGATCATCGACTGCGCGCGGGGCAGCGCGGACGCGGTCCTGCCCGCGGCCAGTAGGTACTTCTACTACGACCGACAGACGGACGCAGTGTACTGCATTGGCTACAGCAGCATCAACGTGGTTGACGGACAGACCAGCAGGATCATCTGGACTCTGCCGACCGACCTCTACTTCGCAGGCATTGCTTCGGCCCCCGGGTGGCCGTGCGTGTACGCCGCCTGGAACAAGCACGGGGTCGCATCTGGCATTTCAGCCATCCACAAGGCTGCAGGGCCGGCCGATTTGGCAGTGCGAGCGAGGCCGGACGCCCAGGCGACGGTGGTGCGGGGGAGGCTGGACTGGACCGGAACGCTCGCGGTGATGTACGACAAGTGCGGGAGGCGGGTGGCGGACGTGCATCGCGGCGGGAACGACCTAGGCCGGCTGAGGCCGGGCGTGTACTTCGTAAGACAGAACGACGTCCGGCGCGGAACTTACGCCCGCAAAGTGATCATCACTCGCTAAAGTCTCGCTTCATCCGGTCTCTCCGGACTGCTCACCCTCACACTCCTTCCTCCCGTTCAGGGCAGAGACTCGCTCCCTCTCTTCGTTGAGGAGAGGGTCGGGGCGAGAAGGTCGGTCTCCGTCGGCAGCGTGCTTGTGGCTGAATCTGTGCCCGGGTTTGGGGCGCGATCCGATTCAGAATGGGGACAGTCCCCGGCCGCGGGGACGCGGCCGCAATCCGGTACAGTCCCCATTGTGACGTCATGTCCCGCGCCTCTTTCCCCGTCCGGCGAGACGCCCGGTTGGACTGAGTCGTCGGTTCATCTATCATTAGTCACCATGCCTGACAACGCAATTGAGGTCCGGGACCTGAGTAGGGTCTTTGGCGACGTGGTCGCGGTATCGGGCGTCAGCTTCGAGGTGCGCTGTGGCGAGGTGTTCAGCCTGCTCGGGCCGAACGGCGCCGGCAAGAGCACGGCGATTTCCATCATCTCCGGCTTGCTCCGGCCGGATTCAGGCGACGCGCTGGTGATGGGGCACTCCGTGTTAAAGGACAGCATGGCCGCGCGCCGAAGCCTGGGCGTGGTGCCGCAGGAGGTAGCTCTTTATAACGACATGTCCGCGCGCGAGAACCTGGTGTTCTGGGGTCGGATGTATGGTCTTTCCGGGAGCGAGCTCGGAGGCCGGGTGGATGAGATGCTTCTAGCGGTCGGCTTGGTCGAGCGGCAGAAGGGGCGACTGGGTACGTTTTCGGGCGGGATGAAACGGCGGGTGAATATCGCGGCGGCGCTGCTTCACAAGCCGGAGGTCGTGATAATGGACGAGCCGACAGTCGGCATCGACCCGCAGAGCCGCCGCCACATCCTTGACTACGTCAAGGAACTGAACCGTCAGGGCACGAGCGTTCTCTATACTACTCACTACATGGAGGAGGCCGAGGAGTTGTCGCACCGGATTGCCATCATGGATAAGGGCAAGGTCATCGCCTGCGGCACCCGCGAGGAGCTGGTCCGGCTGGTCGGCGAGCAGGCGCGGATTGAGCTAGCGGTGTCCGGCGAGCCGGCGCAGGCGGCCGAGGCCTGGCGCGCAGTCGAGGGCGTGTCCAGGACCACGGTCGAGCAGGGCCGGGTCGAGGTGCTGGCCGGGGACGCGGATGCGGTGGTGCCGCGGCTGTTCGAGCAGGCCGCGCGGGCGGGTTTCCATATCAGCTCGGTTGACATCCGGGAACCGAATCTGGAAACCGTATTCCTGTCGCTGACCGGCCGAGCCCTGCGCGACTGAGCCCGGAGCTGGTGAATCCACAGATGAACGCAGATGAACACGGATGGGAGACTCGGACAGACCAGAATTCAGAGTTGAGAGTGGGACATCCGCGGATTCCACAGATTCCACAGATTGTCCTGACCCAGACTCTGGGACCCTCGGACCCCGGAACCCCAGAACCCGTTTTCCGTGACTGAGATCTATATCGCCGGGAAGGACCTGCGCGGTTCAATCCGCAGCCGGTTCTTCATCGGCGTCGCCATCTTCGTTCCGCTGCTGGTGACGGCGCTGTTCTTCTTCGCGTTCGGCGGGCGCGTCAGGGAGACCGGAAAAGGGCCGGGCACAGCGCCGGTCCGCACCGTCGTTGTGAACGAGGATGAGGGCAGCCTGCGACTCGGCCGCGCGGTCGTCAATCTGCTCACGGGCCCCCAACTGCGGGAGGTCATGTACAGCACCGAGGTCGCGGATACGGGACTCGCGCGGTTTGCGCTCAGCCGGAGGCGGGCGGACGTGGCGGTAATCATACCGGCCGGATTCAGCGCGGCCCTGACCGATAGCGCTAGTCGGGCCGAGGTCGTGCTGCTCTCCGACCCGGTCAAGACCATCGGGCCGGCGATAGTACAAGCAGTGATGCAGCGATTGCTCGATGGTTTCTCCGGCTCGAAGATACTTCTCAATACCTATCGCAGCGCGGCGGGTAGCGGGGACAAGTCCGCGGAGCGCCTGCGTAGGACTCGGCGCGGTTCTGTCCCCGCCTCGGCCGACGACCGGCAGGCAATCGCCCGACTGATGCAGCAGTACCAGGTGATGGCCCAATCCGGAGCCGCGTCGCTCTCGGTGCGCGCGCCCGGCGGAGGAGAGGACGTGTCGGCCATGTTCAGGAGGATGATGGCGAGCATCTTCGCGGGCCTGATGGTCTTCTTCGCCTTCTATACCGGCGCCTATACGGCCCTTTCGCTCGTGCGCGAACACGAGGACGGGACGCTGGCGCGGCTCTTTACGACGCCGGTCGGCCGCGGGCGGATACTGGGGGGCAAGATGCTCTCGGTTGTCGCCACGGTCACCGTGCAGGCAACCGTGCTCGTGGTCGCCTCGACCTTGCTCTTCGGCCTGCGCTGGGGAGAGACCGGTAGCTCCCTGCTCGCGCTCGCGGGTACGGTCGTCGCGTCTTCCGGGTTCGGCGTGATGCTCGCATCTTTCATCAAGACCACGCGCCAGGGCGGGCCGGTTTTGGGCGGCGGCCTTTCCGTGGCCGGGATGCTCGGCGGCCTGTTCACGCAGGCAGTGCCCAACATGCCGGCCGCCTTCAACCGAATCGCGCTCGCGCTGCCCCAGGGCTGGGTCATCCGGGGCTGGAATCTCGCCATCGCCGGACGGCCGGCGCCTGACATGCTCCTTTCCTTTGGAGTGATGCTCGCCTGGGGCGTCGTTTGCTTCGCAGTGGGGACGATGGTGTTCCGGCGCAGGTTTGCCTGAGCTATGGCGCGCATTCTCGCCATCACGGCCAAGGACCTGAAGCAGATACTACTCGACCGGCGCTCGGCCATCTTTCTCGTGCTGATGCCGGTCGTGTTCACGGCGTTCCTGGGGCTGGCGTTCCGCTGGCCCACCCACGGAGACCCGCGTCCGCTGGTCGGGGTCTCTGACCTCGACTCGACCGACCTGAGCGGGCTCGTCGCCGCGCAGCTCGAGACGGGCGGCCTCGTGCGCGTGGAGAAGCTTTACCGCGGCGCGGCCAAGGTCGCGGACGACCTGGTCAAGCGCGGCCGGTTCGACCTCCTGCTCGTCGTGCCGGCCGGCTACTCGCAAGGCGCGGCCGCGGGGCCGCTGCCCGAGGCCGTGTGCGACCGGTCCGAGCCCCAGGCTCAGGCCGCGCTTCTCGCGGTCGAAGCGGTGGCTGCGCGCCTCGCTCTTTCGGCGCGCATCGGCCAACTGGTCGCCGGCGCGGTCGGCGCCAAAGCAACCGACCTGGCGGTTGCGGCGGGCGCGGGCTGGCAGGAACCGGCGCTTTCTGTCCGGCGCGAGACATTCGGCCCGGCTCCGGCCAAGAGGCAGGAGGTGGCCAACGGTTTCGAGCAATCGTCGCCGGGCATACTCGTGCAATTCGCCATCTTCGGGGTGATGACCGCCGCCCTCCTCTTGGTGCTGGAGCGGCGCAGCCGAACCCTGAGCCGGATGCTTGCGGCTCCGGTCACACGGGCGCAGGTTATATCCGGGCACGTGCTCGCGATGTTCACCGTCACGTTCCTGCAGGGGCTCTTGCTCGTCGTGCTCGGGCAGTTCGCGTTCAAGGTTGACTATGCGCGGTCGCCGGCCGGCGTGCTCGTCGTTCTCGCGGCGCTGTCACTATGGGTGGCAAGCCTGGGGTTATTCATCGGCGTGGTGGCCAAGACTCAGGAGCAGGTGAGCATGCTCTCGCTGATTGCGATGTTCCTGTTCGCGGCCGGGGGCGGAGCGTGGTTCCCGCTTGAGATTACCGGCCGCGTCTTCTCATTTATCGGCCACCTGCTGCCGAGCGCGTGGGCGATGGACGGGTTTCAGAACGTCGTTCTGCGGGGGCTTCCGTTCGGCTCGGCCCTGGCGCCGGCTTTGATCATCACGGGGTACGCCGCGCTTTTCTTCGCGGTCGCGGTCTGGCGGTTCCGGGCGGAATAGCCCAAGCGCAAGCTCAAGCGGGTCGCGGCACGTTTCTTGATTCTCCGGCTTTCCCGGCTAGACTGGCCCATGC
>Ga0136653_10001198_pt1 | contig 14065 bp, 5 predicted proteins | sample LakKivw275mmetaG_FD_94866 | JGI IMG/M metagenome (GOLD analysis project Ga0136653, IMG submission 94866) | Anoxic lake water microbial communities from Lake Kivu, Rwanda to study Microbial Dark Matter (Phase II) - Lake Kivu water 275m metaG... | ecosystem: Environmental > Aquatic > Freshwater >... | reverse complement strand
TTGTTCGGTTGCGCGGACGGCTCCGTGTATTGCCTGCGCGCCAGCGATGGCGCGTTCGCGTGGCGGTTCCGCGCCGCGCCAGAGGACCGCCGGCATTTTGCGTTCGAGCAGATCGAAAGCGTCTGGCCCGTGAGCGGCAGCGTGCTCGTCCAGAACGACACGCTTTATTGTGTCGCTGGCCGCTCAATGTTCCTCGACGGCGGCCTGCGAATGCTCCGGCTCGATCCGAAGACGGGCAGGAAACTTTCCGAGGTCGTCATGGACGAGAACGACCCGTACACGAAGACCAACCTCCAATCGCACATCAAAGGCCTGAACATGCCCACCGCGCTGGCCGACATCCTCTCCAGCGACGGCAAGAACGTCTATATGCGGACGTTGGCGTTCGACATGGAAGGCAAACGCCGGATGGTCGGCGTCATTGACGTGAAGGACCAGCAAGGCGACGACCGGCACATCTTCAGCCCGACCGGTTTCCTCGACGACACGATGTGGCATCGCACCTACTGGCAATACGGCCGCGCAATCGCTTCCGGCGCCAGCGGCTACTATCAGGCCGGCCGCATCACCCCGGCGGGACGCCTTCTCGTCCACGACGACCAGAACGTCTATGGTTTCGGTCGCTTATGGCATTACTATCGCTGGACCACGCCAATCGAGTTCCATCTGTTCTCCGCCCCGAAACAACCGGAACAAATCCGCATGGGCGTCGAGCCGCCAAGGAAACTGAAGGCTGACGGCAAACCAAAAGGCAACATGGGCGGCACGCCGGTGTTGCGTTTCGGTTATCAGTGGTCGGACGCGCTCGACCTGCAAGTCACCGCGATGGCGCTCGCCGACAAGACGCTGTTCGTCGCCGGGCCACCCGATCTGGTGGATGAAGACCAGGCCGCCAAGGCCATCGGCGACCCCGAAATCAAAAAGAAACTCGCCGAGCAGAAGGCCGCGTTCGAAGGCAAACGCGGCGCGTTGCTCGCCGCCGTCTCCGTCGCCGACGGCAAGAAACTCGCGGCCTACCGGCTCGATTCCGCGCCGGTGTTCGACGGCCTCGCCGCGGCGTATGGCCAGCTTTATCTCTCGACGATGAACGGCAAAATCCTTTGCCTCGGCCCCGGCGGCAGCAAACCGTTGCCGGGCGCGACCGACGCCGTGGTGACGCCGCGCGGTCCCGATGCGGACAAACCGAGTGACAAGGTCCCGCCTGCGACCACCTCGAAGGCAAAAGCCGCCCCCAAGAAAGCCGCGCCGAAAGCAGTAAGATCACACTCGCATCCTGACTTCCAAACCGTTTCCGCTGTCACCGTGACGAGCGGCGGCTTGGGCTACAAGCTCACCGCGGACGACAGCGAAAACGGATTCGCGCTCAAGCAACTCGCCGCGCCGGTGACGAAGCAGGCGACGTTCACTCTGAAGATCCTGCCGACTGCCCAAGGCCGGCTGCAAACCGGTTTTCTCGCGTTCGGCGACGGAACCGCAGAAGACCGACTCATCAAGTGCGGCCTTCGCGCGCGTGTCAAGAAGTGTTTCATCATCCAAGGCCCGGCCAAGACCGGCAGCACGTCGGAGGAATTTGTTGCTGAATCCAACAAGCCTGTGGACGTCGAAGTCACCGTGGACCTCGCAGCAAAGAAAATCAAAATGACCCTGCCCGGCAAGACGCTCGAAGCGCCGTTGCAGCGTCCGCTGAAACAAATCACGCACGTCGGCTACTACGTCATGAACGGCGTGACCGAATTTAGCCCCGTGGAAATCAAATGAAATGGTGTTTGTTGTTGGCGTTGCTGACTGGCGTGTGCGCCGCGCAGGAACAGGGAGCGCGCGCGTTGGCATCCGTGCGGGATGTGCCGAAGCTGATCGAAGCGCTGAAACACAGCGACAAGAATTACCGGTTTTACGCCGCCTACGCGCTCGGCGAGGTCAAGGACGCGCGTGCTGCCGACGCTCTACTGCAAGCATTGCGAGATCCGGAGTGGGTGGTACGCGATCAAGCGGCGTGGGCGTTACGTGAGCTTCACGATCCCAAAATCATCGAGCCGCTCAAGGCGATGTTGAAGGAAAAGGACGCCGACACGCCGCACATCACGTGGTTGTTGGTGCAGTATGGCGCGATCAAAATCGTTCCGCCAACCAAACCGTTGCCGCTGTCGGCGCATTGGAGTTTTGACGACAAAAACACAAAAGTCGCGAAAGACGCCAGCGGCAAGGCGGTGGACGGCCAGATCAAGGGCTGCACAGTAGCCGAGGGCAAAGTCGGCGCTGCGCTGCGTTTCGGCAAAGGCAAATACGTCGAGCTTGGTCGCACCCAAAAACCTTCCGTTGCCAAAACGCCTTTTACCATCATGGCGTGGATCAAGCCCGACGCGCCGACCGGCGTGGTCGTGGCGCGTGGCGGCGCGTTCTGCGGTTACTCGCTTTACATCAAGGACGGATTCCCCAAGTTTGGGATTCGCCGGGCGCGCGAGGGCGAAGCCGACATCGTCACCGGCCGCGAGAAGATTGGCTCCGACTGGACTCACTTGACCGGTGTGGTCGCGCACGACCGCATCGAATTGTTCGTCAATGGCAAGCTCGCGGCGTCAGCCAAGACCAGAGGCCTGATGACGAGCAATGGCGGACAGGGAATGGAGATCGGTTTCGATGTCGGCAACAGCTCTATTGAAATTAACGACGCGTTCGAGGTTAGTATTGACGAAGTGAAACATTTCGACGCCGCGTTGTCGGCAGAGGAGATCGCCAAACAATGCCAATAACATTCCTCGCCGTTGTTTTCTTTGTTCTGTTGACAAGCGCGCACGCTGGCGGCCTCTACGTCATCGTCGGCGCGAAGGACGCCGATCAGGCGCTGGTGATTGCCAAGCAGGGCAACCTTGTCCACTGTCTTGCTCCGGACGCGAAGACCCGCGACGCGCTCCGACGTTCCTCCATCTTCGCTGACGTTCTCAGTGGCAGCCGGCTTCCGTATGCCGACAATCTCGTGAATACGCTCATCGTCAATGACGGGAGCCAAGTCCCCAAAGAGGAATTGCTTCGCGTCCTCGTGCCCAACGGCGTCGCGCACATTGGCGGCAAGAAGATCGTCAAACCCTGGCCGAAGGAGATTGACGAGTGGACGCATTACCTGCACGGCCCCGACGGTAATGCGGTCGCCAACGATCGCGTGGTTGGTCCGCCAAAACATTACCAGTGGATTGAAGGCCCGATGTGGCTGCGTTCTCACGAGACCGATTCGAGCGTCAGCACGCTCGTGACCGCGCAAGGCCGGTTGTTCGCCATCGTGGACGAAGCGCCGATCAGTCTCGTTGGCCAGCATTCATTGCCGGACAAGTGGTTTCTCATCGCGCGCGATGCCTTCAATGGCATGTTGCTCTGGAAAGTGCCGATCCGGCGCTGGGGCTGGCGCGAGTGGAAAGACACGTGGTTCAACAGCCGGCCCGGTGACATTCCGCTCAACATCCAGAAGCGGCTCGTCGCTGCCGGCGACAAAGTCTATGTCACGCTTGGCTACCAAGCGCCCGTCACCGAACTCGATGCCCGCACCGGCGAAATCCTTCAGACCTACGCCGGCACCGAGCGAACGAACGAAATTCTCTTTCATAACGGCACATTGATCTTGTCCGTGCTCTCCGGCGACGCGGTCAAGGTGATGGCCGTGAACGCCGCCACCGGCAAAACTCTTTGGACAAGCGCGAAGACGTTCAAGGGGACCACGACCGATTACATCAAATGGGTGATCACACCGGTCAGCCCGACGATCCCGAAGCTCGATCCCGCGCTCAACATCGCCACCGACGGCCAAGTGGTGGCGTTGATTGACGGCCCTGAGATCGTTTGTCTCGACGCGCGCACCGGTGTCGAAAAATGGCGCGCGGCATTTCCGGCGGTCGAAGACGACAAAACGGCTGGACGCATTGAAGGCGGTGGCAATCTGTGGGTCGGGGCGCTGATTGTCCGCGACGGCGTCGTCCTCAACGCGAGTCCGAGCAAGCTCGCCGCGTTCTCCGCCGACACCGGCAAGGTGCTTTGGAGCCAGCCGAAGAAATACATCGGCCATCTTTGGTATGAGTGGAAAGAGGTCTTTGTCATCGGCGATCTCGTCTGGACGTGGAGCGCGGAGTTGGAAAGCGGCGAATTCAAGGGCGGCAGGAAGGGAAAACAACGCACACAATGGCCGACGACAGTGAACGCCTACGACCTGAAAACCGGCGCGTTGAAAAAAGAAATCTCGACCGGGCAAATCTTCGCCGCGCACCATCATCATCGTTGTTACCGCAACAAGGCCACCGTCCGTTACATCCTCGCCAGCCGGCGCGGCACCGAATACGTGGACTTGGAAAACAGCCGGCACACCGTCCACAACTGGGTCCGCGGCACCTGTCACGTCGGCATGATGCCCGCCAACGGCCTGCAATACGTCCCGCCGCATCCGTGCCAGTGTTACATTGATGAAAAGCTCAACGGCTTCTTCGCGCTCGCGCCGGCGCGCGGAGGAGAGAAGAGGGAAGAGCGAGGAGAGCGACTCGAACGCGGCCCGGCGTTTGCGCTCACCACTCACCACTCACCACTCACCGATTCCGACTGGCCAACGTTCCGCCGCGATGCCGCGCGCACCGGCTCCGTGGACACGCAAGTGGCGGACAACGCCGCGCCGTTGTGGAACGTCAAGCTCGGCAACAGCGCCACGCCGCCGATTGCCGTCGGCGACCGCGTGTTTGCCGCGATTCCCGATGAGCACCGCGTGGTCTGCCTCAATGCGCGTGACGGGAAAAAACTCTGGGAGTTTGCCGCCGGCGGGCGGATTGATTCATCGCCGACGTGGCACAACGGCGCGGTGTTGTTCGGTTCTGCTGATGGCTGGGCGTATTGCGTGCGCGCCAGCGACGGCGCGCTGGCGTGGCGGTTCCGCGCCGCTCCGGAAGAGCGGCTCATCACCGTGCATGGCCAGCTTGAATCCGCGTGGCCGGTTCACGGCAGCGTGCTGGTGCAGGACAACAAAGCGTATTTCTCCGCAGGCCGCTCGTCGCAATTGGATGGCGGCATTCATCTCTACGCGCTCGACGCCGCCACGGGCAAATTGTTGCACCAAACAAAACTGGAAGGGCCTGATTACGCCATGAACACCGCGGGCAAACTCGTCATGCGCCCGCCGCCCACCGACGGCCCGGGCGAGTTCGAGACGAACTTCGGTTTGCCGGAGGGGTATCTCTCCGACGTATTGATGAGCGACGAAGATCGCATTTTCATGCGCGCGACGAGTTTCGACAAGGAGTTGAAGCTGCAGCGCGGCAAACCGGATTTGTTGCCCCGCAGCGGTTACCTGGACGACACCTACTTCAAACGGACCCCGTGGACCTTTCAGGGCGAATACGGGAACCTCATCGCCCGCGACAAGGATTCAGTTTATTTTGTCCGCCAGTTCGATTCGCTGAAGGGACTCGATCCAACAGTCTTCTTCACGCCCGGCGCGAAAGGGTATCTGCTCTTTGCGAAGAACGTCGGCGAGAAAAAGGAATCGTGGTTGCTGCGCATTCCCGTGCGCGTGCGCGCGATGGCGCAAACCAGCAACCTCCTGTTCGTCGCCGGGCCGCCGGATGTCGTGGATGCGAAAGACCCGCTCGGCGCATTCGAGGGACGATTGGGCGGGCTGCTCTACGCCGTGGATTCAACGAGCGGAAAGAAAGTGTCCGAATTGAAACTCGCCTCTCCGCCGGTGCTCAACGGCATCGCCGCCGCCAACGGTCGTCTTTTCGTTGCGACGGTCAGGGGCGATATTCTCTGCCTCGGTGTTCGTTAAGAGCAGTGTCACCAGAGGCGGTGTGCGAAGCCGACTTGTCCGCAGTGGTTGTCCAGCAAAGATCTTCACGAAACCTTCCGGGGAATGTTCAGACTTTGCAAAGTCTGAACACAACTTGTGATAACTATGCCCCGGCAAGTCTTGACAGCGCGCGTGCTACTTCGCCCTGCGCCGCAACTGCCACGTAGGCGTCATCACGGGCCTTTGCGAACTTGCGCGCCTGCAGTTTCGCCAGATGACGCACGGCGGCCAGCCGCGACATCCGCAGACTCGCTTGGAGTTCCTCCGTTGTACGTGCTCCACGTTCCAGTGCCTGGTAAATCGCCACACGACGGGGATGAGTAAAGGCTGTGGCCAGTTTGAAGATGGACTCAACAGGATTCGGGGATCGTTGGAAAGCACGACGGAGCGCAGAGACAAGAGGTTGGATGGCAGGCGGAGCCTCACTGGCGCTGACGCGATAGTACACCCGACAGCCCACCCGGCGCGCGGTCAGCAGTCTCCGCGCTTCCAACGCCCGCAAATACTGGCTCGCCACCGGCAGTGGCAATTGCAGGCGACGGGCGATGGCCGAAACGGTCTGGTCCGGCTGCCGCACGAGGCAGCCAAAGATTTGCAGTCGCTTCCGGTTGGCGATCACCCGGCAGGTGCGCCAGAGAGTGGGCAACGGGGAGTCGGTGGAAGTCATGTTCAGACTTTGCAAAGTCTGAACATAGACTGTCAATGGCATTTTCTGGGGATTTAAGGGCTACAGTGAATTCTTGTGCGCACGGTCGTTTCGGCTTGAGTGACCCCGCACCTTAACGAAAGACGCTGATTGCTGGCGTTGCAACCTCGACTTTCCAGCGGTGTTGGATAGAATCACGATCACTTGTGAAAACCTTTTTGCGAACCAGCCTCGTTCTTCTGCTCGTGTTGGCGCCGACGCTTCGCGGCGCCGTGCAAGCCAAAGAAATCATCGCCGCCTCCGGCATCAAAGGCGGCCTCGTCGTCCATATCGGACGTTGCGACGAGAAGTTGTTGGCCGAGTTGCGCGCCAACGACCGCTTCGTCGTGGATATCCTCGACCAGTGCCGGGGCGGTCGCTTGCCGTATGTGGACAATCTTGTGAACCTGCTGATCGCCGAAAGATCCGGAAATGTTCCGGTGGACGAAGTGATGCGCGTGTTGGTGCCGAACGGCGTGGCGTTCATCGGTGGAAAGAAAACGGTGAAACCGCGCCCGGCTGACACGGATGAGTGGACGCATTTTCTTCACAGCGCCACCGGCAACCCGGTGTCGCGCGACCGGCAGGTCGGCCCGCCCCGGCGCGTTCAGTGGGTCGAGGAACCGCGGCACGGGCGCAGCCATGAGCACACACCGGACGTTGCCTCTGTGGTTTCGAGCGCAGGACGCATCTTCTACATCGTAAACGAGGCGCCGATTGATTCCGTCTTGAATCCGCCGCAGTGGCATGTTATCGCACGCGACGCCTACAACGGCGTGTTGCTCTGGAAACAACCGATGGCGGCATGGTGGCCGCACATCGCCGGCTGGACTCAGGGACCGCGCCAACTGCAACGCCGGCTCGTGGCGGTCGGCGACCGCGTGTTTGTCGCGCTCGGCCTGCACGCGCCGTTGAGCATCCTCGACGCGGCGACGGGCAAGACGCTGCAAGTCTGCGCGGGCACGGACGGCGCGGAAGAAATCATCTGGCACAACGGCACGTTGCTGCTGGCCATCCGCAAAGTCACCGACGAACGAATCGCCCAGTGGAAGAAGTGGGAGGCGCTTTCCCAGCAGCCAAAGTCGCCGTTGTATGACCGCGACACGGCCGCGCCGCTGCTCAAAGTGCTGCGCGAAACTGAGGAGGACGCAGAGACAACCGTGATGGCGCTCGATGCCGCCACGGGGCGCTCTCTCTGGAAGAAAATGGCAGACCTCAGACCGCTGACGTTGTCCGCGCTCGGCGACAAGGCGTTCTACCAGACAACGAAAGAGGTCGTTTGCCTTGAGCTGGCAACCGGCAAGCAGCTCTGGTCAACACCGGCCAACCGGATGCGGATGATTTGCGACGGCGGGATCGTCTGCGCCGATGGCGGGACGGTTACCGTGTTGTCGTTGGACACCGGCAAGACGCTCTGGTCGCAGGATTCGTTACTGCTCGACATCAAAGACGCGTTTGCGATCAACAGCTCGCTCTGGCTCGGCGGGTTCAAAGTGTGGCAGGGCCGAACCGAAGGAAAACGCGGCCCGGCATGGGGACCGTATTTCGTGACGCAACTCGACTTGGCGACAGGCAAACGCCTGAAACACATCGAACCGGAAAACCCCGGCCATCATCATCGTTGTTACCTGAACAAAGCCACCGAACGATACATCCTCGGTGGCCGGCGCGGCACGGAGTTTATTGATCTCCAGACCGGCGAAGTCTTCTGGAACAGTTGGGCGCGCGGCGTTTGCATGTACGGCGTGATGCCGGCCAATGGCCTCTTCTACGTGCCGCCCCACGCCTGCGGCTGTTACATCGCGACGAAACTCACCGGTTTCTACGCGCTGGCGACGGCGAGGACGGGAAGAGAGAAGAGCGAAGAGGGAGGAGAGAGATTGGAACGTGGAGCGGCCTTCTCTGCAATCCAAAATCAAAAATCGAAAATCCAAAATCCCGCAGACTGGCCGACGTATCGGCACGACACCGCGCGCAGTGGAACAACAAGCGTCGCTGTTCCGGCCACACTGAAACTGCTCTGGCAGAGTGAAATTGGCGGCAAACTCACCGCGCCGACCGTGGCCGGCGGCAAGGTGTTCGTCGCGTCCGTGGACGCGCATCGCGTTTGCGCTCTCGATGCCGCCACCGGCGCGCCAAACTGGAACTTCATCGCCGGTGGTCGTGTGGACACGCCGCCGACGGTGTGCGGTGAAGCCGCAATCTTCGGAAGTCGAGATGGCAGTGTGTATAACGTGCGCGCATCGGACGGCGCACTGGCGTGGCGCTTGCAAGTCGCGCGCGAGGCCCGCCGCATCGTGGCGCACGGCCAACTCGAAGCCGCATCGCCGGTGCATGGCGGCGTTTTGGTTGAGGAGGGAGTGGCGTTTGTCACGGCGGGCCGGTCGTCGTATCTCGATGGCGGGATTGATTTGTGCCGGATCGAGTTGGCCACGGGGAAATTGCTGTCGCGCACGCCGATCTACAGTCCCGACCCGAAGACCGGCAAACAACCGCCGCCCGAAGGCCCCGGCAACATGCCCGGCGTTCTCAACGACATCCTCAGCAGCGACAATCAGTTTGTCTATTTGCGCGAGTCGGTCTTCGGCAAGGACGGACACAGCCAAACCGAAGGCAAACCACACCTGTTCACGCTCACCGGCTTTCTCGACGACACGTGGCCGCATCGTTCCTACTGGATGTTTGGCACGAAATGTTCGCTCGCGACCGGCTGCACGCGACGCGAGAAGGACGCCATCTATGGGCGATTGCTGCTTTTCAACGACTCCACCATCTACGGTTATGGCCGGCAAAGCGTGGCATGGTCAAACCAACTTCTGGATGGTCCGTATCGCGTGTTCGCGCTGAACCGGGCGGATGGCGAGCGTTCGTGGACACAATCCGTGCCGATTCAAGTCCGCGCAACGCTGCTCGCCGGCAAAACCATTTTCGCCGCCGGCCCGTCCAGCGACGGCCAGGCGCTGTTGCTCGCGCTTTCCGCGACTGACGGCGCAGAACTGGCGCGTTGTCCGCTCGAGGCCGCGCCGGTGTTCGACGGCATGGCCGCCGCGAATCAGCGGATTTACGTCTCACAACTCAATGGCCGGGTCGCCTGTTTCGGTGGAGAGTAACCCATGAAAATAACATTGCCTGAGGTAGGGGCGACCCGCCGGGTCGCCCGCGTTGCATCCGTCAACGGACGAGCCGGCGGCTCGTCCCTACCAGCGGTTTTGTCAGGCGCACTAATTCTGTTGTCGTGTGTTTGCGCGGCATCGGTCTTTGCCGGCGCGCGAATTGACCTCGTCAAGGATGCGCAGCCGGCGTACATCGTGCTCGCGAAAACCGAGCACAAAGGCGTGATGGCCGCCGCGAAGGATCTTCAGCGTGACATTACCAAAATCACCGGTGTCACCCCCAACATCGTTCATTCGCTCAGCGAAACGTGGGGCAAGTGTGTCGTGCTCGGCAGCGCGGATTGCCCGGAAGGAAAAAAACTGCTCGCATCCGTCGGCGTCGCGGTGGACGATCTCGCGGGGAAATGGGAGGTCTTCAAGTATCGCGTATTGAACAACGTCGGCGGCAAGGAGCAGGTGCTCGCCATCGCCGGCAGCAGCGTCCGCGGCACGATCTTCGGTATTTATGACTTCGAGCAGAAACATCTCGGCGTGGATCCGTTCTGGTTCTGGGCCGACCACGAACCGGCGACGCGCGGCGAGTTGGTCTTCGACGACAAGATCAACTTCGGGCCGACGAAGGAGCCAACGTGGAAATATCGCGGCTGGACGCTCAACGATCACCCGCAGTTCATGGAATGGATGCAAAGCGGGCTGGTCCAGCGGACGCGCTACAGCCGGTATATGTTTGCCATTCATCCCGAGGTGTTGGAGCGGCTCTGGGAGGCGGCGTTGCGGCTGAAGATGAACATGTTCACGTGGTATTTCATTGATATTGACTGGCAACCCGACCGCGAGCGGTTGCAAGGGGCGGTGGAGCGCGGCCTGTTCATCACGCAACACCAGATGGAAGGCATCGGCGCCGACACCGGTTTCTGGGACAACTACTGGGCGCAGCACAATCCCGCCGGCAAACCAAAACAGTTCTCGTATCGGCTCTATCCGGAAGCGTTTCGTGAGTTTTGGAGTTACTACATCAAACGCTGGGTGGAGTTCTCGCCGCAAGTCGTTTGGGAGATCAACCTGCGCGGCTGGGCCGATGGCCCGTTCGAGGAAATCAGCCTGCCCGACGGCGGCACGCCGCAACAACGCGCGGAACTCATCTCGAAGGCGCTGGCAGACCAGGCGAAACTCGTCCGCCAACTCGATCCGAATCCCGACCTCGAAATGATGACGACGCTCTACGCCGAGGTCGGTCGCTTCTACGACCAAGGTTGGATCACGATACCGCCCAATGTCACCACCGGCTTCAGCGACGCGGGCATGGGTGGCATGAGTTACTCGAAAAAGTTCTGGACCGAGAAACGCGACCCGAAACGCAAATACGGCCAGTATTTTCACACGCAGTATTTCGGCGGCGGCCCGCAGATCGCCAAGTGCACGCCGATCGAGACCTACCTCAAGGTCAACATGGACGCCATGTTCCAGCGCGGCGAAACGCAGCACATGCTGCTGGCGATGAACGAACTCCGTCACCAGCAACTGGAGATCCGCGGCATCGCCGAGATGCTCTGGGATTATCCCGCGTTTCAGCCGCGCGAGTATCTGGCGCGTTACTGCCGCGAGGAATTCGGCGAAACCGCCGCGCCGAAAGTCGCCGCGCTCTATGACGCTTACTACGAGAAATACCCGCACGGCATGAAGAACGACGGCTTCAAGACCATCCCGATGTACTACAAAGTCATGGAGCCGCTGTTCACAGTCATCGGCAACCTCCTCAACATCGAGGCCGGCACGCGCGACGGGTTCGCGCTGAACTACAGCTACAAACGCGAAGCCTACGAAGCCGGCATCCGCGACCTCGGCGAACTGCTGGAACAGGCGCGCGCATTGCGCCCGGAGATTCCCGAAGACCGTCGCTACTTCTTCGACTACGAGTTCACCGACGCCATCCGGCTCATCCGCGGCATCTACAAACTTTCCATTGCCACGCAGGACGCCATCGCGCGCTTGAAGGACGGCGACCGCGCCGGCGCGCTGGCGGCGTTGCTCGACGCGCGACCATTGACGGAGGAACTCTACGCGGCGTTCCGCAACCAGTGTGGCACCGACAAATGGCGGCACTGGTTTCGCAGCGGCACCAACGAGGATTTCTACCTGATGTACAACCTCTACCAGAAAGCGCGGCTGCGGCTGGAGGTGGACTCGATGAGTTTCGTCACCGACATCGAACCGCAACGCCATCCGTTCCTCGGCAACGTCGTCATGCACGACCCCGCGCGCGCCGGCGACGCGGTCTATAGTTCGCAGGCCGAACGGATCAACTCTTCGGTTTATAACGGTTCGCCGTATTCGATCACGGCGTTTCCGCTCGAAGGCGCGTTTCAAATCGGCGGCATCCGTTCCGTCTATGGCAAATGGATGGGCAAAGGTCTCGGTTATGTTCCGGACTACGGCCTCGGCTACCGTTTCCAGCTCGACGGGCGCGCCACGGTCTTCATCGCGAAACCGAAAGGCAAGAAGCTCGACTGGCTCGCCAAGGAAGGCTTCAAGGCCACACACCAAACGATGACCGTCGGCCATTGGGACTGGCCCTACCGCTATCGCAACCGGCCGCCGACCGACGAGATCGTGTTTGATTTCGTGTCGAAGCAATTTCCCGCCGGCGAAGTGACGCTCGGTCCCAACGCCAAGAGCGACCGGCAATTGCCGTACATTGTTTTCGTCCAGCCGTTGCTGCTCGCCTTCGAGAACTTCCGCCACGGCGCGACCGCGTGGAAGATCAACGGTCGCGGCGCGGTGGTGAACGTGCTCGACTACGACGCCGAGATGCGCCCCAGCGCGTTCGACCTCAGTACCGTGCCGCGCTATCGTGTGCTGGACCTGCGCGCGTTGAAACTCGAAACCGGGGCGTCCGCCGAACTGAAGTTCTCCGCGCCGGTCAAGAGCGACTTCGTGTTGCACGCCCGATTCAAATCCGACCGACCCGCCGCGCTCGCGCTCGGCGCTATGGAAGTTCCGTTGCCGGCATCGCGCGGTTGGCAAAACGTGACCGTTCACGTATCGTTTGCCGAGCGTAAATACAGCGTCGAAATCCAAGACGACAAACTGAAGATTACGAAGATCAATGACCGCGCTTTTTCGGGTGGACCGGTGAACCAGTTGAAATTCACCCACACCGGCAAGCAATTCTTCTGCAACGCCGTCTCGGCACACCTCCGATAAACCATGAAACCTCTGATTCTCCTTCTCCTCGTCACCGCCGCCGTCGCTTCCGAGCAAGACACGACCCGGCGCATCCTTGAAACTTCCGGCGTCAAAGGCGGCCTTGTTGTCCGCATTGGTCGCGGTGAACTGCGCTTCAACGAGAGCTTCGTGGTGGACAGCCTCGGCGACTGGCGCGGCAAACATTTGCCCTACGTTGACAACCTCGTGAATCTGCTCGTTGCCGACAAGCTCGCCGGCGTGCCGATGGACGAGGTGATGCGCGTGCTCGCGCCGGGCGGTGTGGCGTTGATCGGCGGCAGGAAAACTGTCAAGCCGTGGCCGAAGGAGATTGACGAGTGGTCACACTATCTGCACGATGCCAGCGGCGACACGGTCGCCCACGACCGCGTCGTCGGTCCGCCCCGTCGCTTGCAGTGGTTTTCCGATCCTCTCTGGGGCAAGCACCACGAAGGTGCGGGGCACGCGCAACTGGCGATGGTCTCCGCGGGCGGAAGATTCTTTTCCATCGAAGACCACACGCCATCGTCGTTCTTCGGTTTGTCGGCCGACTGGCGCCTGATTGCCCGCGACGCCTTTAACGGCGTGGTCCTCTGGCGCCGGCCCTTGTCTGACTTTTTCATGACGACTTGGAATTTGAAAGGATGGGGATGGGGAACCGGCGGTCCGGTCAAGCGATTGCTCGTGGCCACCGCTAATCAAGTCTTTCTGCCGCTGTCCACACACGCACCGCTGTCGGCTCTTGATGCCGCCACGGGTGAAGTGCTCAGAACCTACCCGCAGACCGAAGATTTGGCCGGGTTGATCTGCGACCGAGGTGTCTTGGTCGGATGTTCCGCGAAGAAAACGATCGCTGTCCGCGCCACGACCGGCGAGATCCTTTGGCGCCGTGACGGCGGAGGCGACGCGGCCGCCAAAGATGGCCGGGCATTCTTGGTCGAGCGCGACGACATCGTGGGCTTGGAATTGTCGAGCGGCCGGGAGATTTGGAAGACGCGGTCGCCAGAGCTGGTTGCTGCTGTCAAAAAACTGAAGTCGGTCAGGAACGAAGGACTGCTTCACGTGGGTGATCATGTCCTGTTGTACAGCGGCGGCACCGGTCTGACGGCTCTTGCGGTTGAGGACGGACGGGGCCTTTGGTCAAGACCGTATCAATCCAGTCGTGGCAACGACGCGTTTATCATCGGTGATCTCGTCTGGATCCGTGGCAAGCCGGATGACGCGAAGACGGCAATGACGATTGCGCTGGAC
>Ga0136653_10001194_pt1 | contig 14120 bp, 12 predicted proteins | sample LakKivw275mmetaG_FD_94866 | JGI IMG/M metagenome (GOLD analysis project Ga0136653, IMG submission 94866) | Anoxic lake water microbial communities from Lake Kivu, Rwanda to study Microbial Dark Matter (Phase II) - Lake Kivu water 275m metaG... | ecosystem: Environmental > Aquatic > Freshwater >... | reverse complement strand
CTGAACGAAAGCCAGATAGAGGGTGTCGTCAAGCACTGACAGGCTCGGATACCGGCCGGCCGCAACCAGTCGCGGGTCGCCCTGCCAGCCGGTGCCCGTGAAGTACCCCAGATATACGTTCGTGACAGCCGGAACAGGTGAGGCGGGAGCGATCTGGTCGTAGGCCAGGTAGGTGGCTTGTCCATGACCCGACATGGTCAGGTTATCGAACGTCGGTCCGGTCGGAACGGACACGGTGACCGCCAGAGGAGAACTCCACGTGCGTCCTCCATCAACCGAGGAACTGGCGAATAGCGCACGGCGCGGCGCGGTGTAGCCATAGGCGAAGCTGTCGGCGCAGAACGCCATCAGCAGCGTATCCCGGGAACCGGACTGAGACTGCACGGTGCTGAGAGCCAGGCCTCTTGCGAATCCCAGGTAGCGGACTTTGTCCACGGCTGCCGGCTGCCAGGAGGCGTCGGACCGGGCCATGTAGCAGTTGTCGCCGGAGATGAAGTCGTACTGCTTGTAGATTCTCGCCCTTGAGATTCCACGGTTGGTCAGCTTTATTCCGGTGTCGAACATCGCAAGCTTCACGTTCGAGCCGAAGTAGCCCCGAAAGAAAAGGTCGGGAACTCCCATCATCTGGGCCTGGTCGTAGGACGGCCCGTAGAAGCGATGCGCGTACGCGGTGTCGGTCGAACGATACTGGCTGTGGACGGAAGCCCGCGTGCGCGGGAATGCGTCCTCCTCTACCGCGGTCCGCGACGCGACCGGCTTCAGGTCGTACACGAACGGGAGTGTATAGGCCTGAGCCGCCAGGCCGGGCGGCATGTCGAAGCTCGCGGCATTGAGCCACCTGGATACCGTACGCAGACGGCCGCCGAGCTCCTCAATCCGGCGGATGTAGGATTCGCGCACCAGGAGGTCGTCGAAGTCGGGGCGGCGACGGGCGACCGCGGTGCGGCTGACGGCGCTGATTGCCGTCTTGTAGTCGGCCTCGCTATAGATGCCCTTGTCGGTGAAAAAGACCCACACCTCGCGGGATTCGATTGTCGGCGCAACCGTTTTCTGGGGGACGCGGACGAAGGCGGCGCTGGCCGCCATGAGCAGGCAGGTGATGAGTGGCATTGCTAGTCCTTGTGCGTTCGGATGGCGTGTGGGCCAATCTCAATGGGTCTCGGCATCGTCTCATCCATGCGAAGCCTCCCTCTCTTAGTCAAGGAAAAGAAAGTACCCCGCGCAAGAATTGAACTTGCAACCCACGGATTAAGAATCCGTTGCTCTGCCAGGTTGAGCTAGCGGGGCACACACATTCGGGTCAGGCGATGCCGTCTCTAGGCATCCCTGCGTCTCAATTGTCAACCGCGCCCGGCGCGACTCGAACGCGCAGCCCACGGGTTCGAAGCCCGGCGCTCTGTCCAGTTGAGCTACGGGCGCGTGCGCTCGTCTGCGGTCCGGCCCAGCCTTGAAACCGGGTGCAGTGTAGCGGATTCCGGCGCGGATGCAACTCCTGTCTGTTTCCGCTCTTCGCACGGAGGGTGAGTGATGGGAATCGAACCCACAACATCCTGAGCCACAGTCAGGTACTCTTACCAATTGAGCTACACTCACCGTTGTATCGGAACGCCTGAGTATAGCCACAGGCTGGTCATTGTCCAGACCGGCAGACGCCGTTTCCTTTGACTTTGGCCGCGCCGCCGCTATATTGACGGCTGCCGTCAGACACAACAAAGCACACAAAGGAGCGCTCAGGATGAAGACCAAAGAGATGAAACGCATTCTGGTCACCGGTTCGGTCGGCCAGATCGGTTCCGAGTTGACCCTGGCTCTGCGCGAGCGTTTCGGGGCCGAGAACGTCGTGGCCACCGGCCGCAAGACCCCGCCGTCGGACGCCCTGAAGAACTCGGGACCGTTCTACTTCATCGACGTGGCGAAGCGCGACACGCTCGAAGAGGTGGTGCGCAGGCACAACATCGACACCATCGTCCACATGGCGGCAATCCTCTCGGCCGTGGGCGAGCAGAGCCCGATGCGGTGCTGGGACGTGAACATCAACGGCACGCTGGTGGTGCTGGAGTGCGCCAGAGAACACGAGATGGCGCGGGTCATCATCCCGAGCTCGATCGCCGCGTTCGGGCCGGAGACGCCCCGGGAGCGGACGCCCAACGACACCATTCTCAAACCGCGTACAATGTACGGCATAACCAAGGTCGCGGGCGAGCTCTTGGGCGATTACTACTTCCGCAAGTACGGGCTGGACGTGCGCGGCCTGCGCTATCCGGGCATCATCTCCCACGAGACCCTGCCCGGCGGCGGCACGACCGACTTCGCGGTTGCCATCTATTTCGAGGCGGTCAAGAGCAAGCGCTACACCTGCTTCGTCCGCGAGGATACCCGCCTGCCGATGATGTACATGCCGGACTGCATCAAGGCAACCATCGACCTGGCCGTAGCCGACGTCTCGAAGCTGAAGCACCATTCCGACTTCAATGTCGGCGCGATGAGCTTCTCGGCCGGCGAACTCGCCGCCTCCATCAAGAAGCACATACCCGAGTTCGTCTGCACGTACGAGCCGGACTTCAGGCAGGCCATCGCCGACTCCTGGCCGATGTCGCTCGATGACTCGGCGGCCCGGGAGGAATGGGGCTGGAAGCCCGCCTATGACCTGGAGGCTATGACGCGCGACATGCTGGACGTCCTCGGCCGCCGGCACCGGGAAGGGAAGCTATGAATCGGCGCTGCTTGACAGCAAGGGTTAGACGCCTAAAATCAAAAGAGAGTGTTGTACTCGTACAAACGCGACCTTAGCCGCGTCCTTGACGGCGAACGGATATTCTACGGACTGGGGCGAAGCGAGACCGGTGAGTGCCTCCATGTCCCGCTCAAGAACCATGTTGCGGGCGGCGCCCAGAATGAAGACCACGCGCTGATGATCGAGATGGCCAACAATCTGATCGGGTACCTGATGTACAAGCGGCCGGTGAAAGGGCCGGAGAACTGGGACTATGACGGCGACAAGGCAGGGGAGATGTATGCCGTCTGCGGGGATAATCCCACTACGAGCGGCATCGTCGTAGTCGACCGGAATTACGACGGAGGCGCGAAGCTTCAGGTCACGCTCGACAAGACGTTCGGCGCGAACGAGATATCGGTTCGCTGGAAGAACGGGCTGGTCGGCGACGAGTTCCTGCTGAAGGACTATATGGAGTACCTCAAGCAGGCGCTCGGCACCGGCGAACTCGCTACCGAAAAGAACTGAGGCCGTCAACCAGATTGCCCGGACCGGACCGCTGGCCCGGTTCGGTCTCGGGGTTCACATTACCTCGCAACCTGAGGTCTACCAACAGCACTTGCGTGAGGGGATGACCAGGACGTGTTGACTTTCAGAGACATAGTCAAAGACCCGGAAGTGGTCGCGCTCGTAGCGGAAGCCGACCGGCAGCTTCAGGTGCTCGGGTATACGGAACACGGGCCCCGGCACGCGCGGCTCGTGGCCAAGAACGCGCGGTACATCCTGACGTCGCTCGGGACTGAAGAGAGGACGGCTGAGCTCGCGGCCATCGCCGGGTATCTGCACGACATCGGCAACGTGGTGAACCGCGAACGGCACGAGCGGACCAGCGCGCTGCTGGCCCGCGACGTGCTCCTGAGGCGCGGCATGGATTACGAGGAGACGGCCCGGGTGATGGCCGCAATCGGGAACCACGACGAGAACACCGGCAACCCGGTTTCCGAAGTGTCGGCCGCCTTGATACTGGCGGACAAGGCCGACGTCCACAAGAGCCGGGTTCGCAATCCCGAGTTCGTCAAGTTCGACATTCACGACCGGGTCAATTACGCCGTGAAACGGTCGCTTCTTTCGGTCCGCGGCGAGGACCGCAGCATAACGTTTGACCTGACCGTTGACACTAACGTCGCGCCGGTGATGGACTACTTCGAGATCTTCCTTTCGCGGATGGTCATCTCGCGCCGGGCCGCCGACTTCCTGAAGTGCCACTTCGAGCTCGTTATTAACGGCACGCGGCTGGTCTAGCCGGCGCTGAGTCGGGCGCTGGTTGACAGCGCTGGACCGCCCGTGTATTGTGCTCTACTAGTCTACGGAGGTGTATGGGTGCTGGTGTGCCTGGCGGACTTCAAATCCGTATGGTCTGCGACAAGTGGACCGGTAGGTTCGATTCCTACACGCCTCCGCCAATTCCCTGAATACTGAAGCCTGCCCAGTCCGGGCGGGCTTCAGTGTTTGGGGCCGAGTCGCTTTTCCCGGGTCAATTCGGCATCGGTGCGACGCAGGTACAGCGGTTCCAGCGAAGCGATGTCGTCAACTTCGCTCCTGGCGATCCGCTCGCCGGCTTCGATGGCAACGACACTGGGTGACGGAACGTCAATGCCCGCGGACTCCAGTTCGATTCCAGACGCCTTAAGCAGTTCGGCACAGATGTCGGTTCCGTTGCCGGCTGCGACAATGCCGGTTCGTGTGCCAAGCTCCTTCTTCACAGTGGATACCAGTTCTTCCGGGGTCATCACCGACGGCCGGGTTACCGCCTGGTCGCCAAGATACAACGCTGCGTAGACCTGGTGCTTGCGCGCGTCGATTATCGATAGCACGCCATCCAGACCCGGCACGGCGGTGCGGGCCAGACCCCAGAGCGAGACGACTCCCACGATAGGAATCCGGTGAGCGACTGCCAGCCCTTTGGCCGTGCTCGTCCCGACTCGCAGTGAAGTGAACATGCCCGGGCCGACATCGACTCCTATACCGGAAAGCTCCCGGACCTTCACTCCTGAGCCCTCAAGCAGCCGGTCGAGCAGCGGCATCAGGACTTCGTTGTGGCCGCAGTCCGAACGTTCGACCATCTCGGCTACGACCCGGCCGGAATCCGTGAGCGCCAGCCCGGTCGACGTGCCGCTGGTCTCGATGCCGAGGACCAAGCCTGGTTGCGCGATGTCAGCCTCGCTTACCGCGATTGAGATACCAGAGTTCAGCTAGGCCTTCGCAAGCTAGGTTCGGCCTCAAGAGGCCAGTTCGCCTCGTATAACGCCGCGCAGCCCGAGCCGCGCCGCCGGTAGAGACAACGAGAAATCGGCGGCCGAGCCCGCGCTCAACCTGGTCGATTATGTGTTTGACACCCCCGGCGAAGAGCGCGGCGACCCCGGCCTGCATTGCGGCCCGGGTGTTGCGCTGCACCGGACTTAGTATCTTGCCGGGGAGGAGCCGAGGCAATCGTGCGGTACCGGCGGCCAGAGCGTCGAGTGACATCTGGATTCCGGGCAGGATAGCGCCGCCGGCAAATACGCCCTCCCGCAGAACGACGTTGACCGTGGTGGCGGTGCCGAAGTCGAAGACAATGAGATTCCGGTCGGGGAAGCGATGGTGTGCTCCGACCGCGACGCATACACGGTCAGCGCCCAGGTCTCGGCGGCGGTAGCTGAACCTGAGTCCGGTCCGAGTACGCGGGCCAACGATGAAGGGCGTAAGCCTGGGGCCGGTTCGCAGAAGAGCGCGGACAGCTCGAGTAGCATCGGGCACGACCGACGCCACTGCGACAGCGGCAATCCAGCCGGGCTGCGGCCATCTGCCGCGGCAGACCTCGACGGTTGGCAGTTCTCGGGTCCTTGCGACGCGGCGGCCGTGAAACCAGACGAACCGCGTATTGGTGTTGCCGATGGCGATAGTGAGTATCATCTGACCTGGCGGACGTCGCCGACGCTGAGCACCACGAGCCTCCCCGAATCGGTACGCAGCACGACCCGGCCTTCCGCGTCGAGGTCGATCACCGTGCCTACGTGCCTGCGCAACAGAGTCCGGACCGCCACGCGGCGGTGCATTATGGACGAGCGCTGTTTGATGTCCGCGAGAACTCCGGCCGAGCTGCCCTTGCCGGCCCTTTCGACGCTTGCGAACATCTCTCGGAGGAAGTTCTCAAGAAGGTAGAACTTGTCCCAATCCATGCCCGTAGCCATTCGCAGCGACACCGCGTCAGGCAGGTCCTCGGGCAGCGACTCCTGGTTAAGGTTAACGCCGATGCCGACCGCGACCGCGCTGCCCCTGCCCTCGCACAAGACCCCGGCCAGCTTCTTGTCACCGATGGTCACGTCGTTCGGCCAGCGTATCTGCGTGGCTACTCCGGCAGTCTGCTCAACCGCCCGCGAGAGCGCTAGCCCGGCCAAGTGAACGAGAAAAGAGGGGTGAGGGAAGTCGGGAACGTCGGTGAACAGAAGCAGCGAGGCGCTGAGACTGTCGCCGTCCGAGAACCAGTGTCGCCTGAACCGGCCGCGGCCTTTGGTCTGTGTTCTGGCCACTACGACTGCCGAGGTGCGCCGATTCGACAAGCTGAATGCGTAGTCGTTGGTGGACCCGACCTGGTCCAGCAGATGCACGCTGCCGTAGCGGGCAAGACCGGCCAGTCGTTCTCCGGATACCTCAGTCGCCACTTCGCGGCCCGGCGCGCGTCAGTTCTGTGAGATTCGCACCAGCTTCAGGGTCGTTCTCGTCTGACCAAGGGCCGCGAAGTAGACGCCCGGCTCGACCGGCCGGCCCTCCTCGTCGCGACCATCCCAGGTCCAGGTGCCGCTGTCGCCGCTGAGGACACGTCTGAGGCGGCCGGCTCCATCGTATACGGACATCGTCCTCGTCATCGGCGCGGGGCCAGCGAGGGCTATCTTCATAGCACCGACCGCAGGATTGGGCCAGACCGCCAAGCGCGGGGCCGGGTGCGTTCTTACAAACTCAGAGATCCCTCCCGACGTGGTATTCAGGAATAGATGGTTGCCGTTACTCTCATTCCAGTTGGTGACAGCCAGGTCAGGGGCCTCTGAAAAACGATAGAAGAAGACGACGTTGTTGATTCCCGACGGCGGAGCCGCGGCCAGGCTGACCCACCCGCCGAGCAGGTTATAGCAGTACCCGGCCACCGGCACCTTGGCGCCTTCGACGTGGACGCTGTCGAGCGCCTGCAATGGCTTACGGTGGATGCCGAAGAGTTTCCTCGCGCCGTCGCCGCTGTTCGATTCATTCACCGCCGACAGATGGCCGTTCGTGACGTCGCCCCAGACTACGGCCTCGCAGACAAGGTCGGTGCGATTCTCCGGCACCCACGACCACGTCGGCGTGGTATCGAGCACACCCGCTCGATTCTCGAACACGTAGACTGACCCGTACCACCTCCCCGCGGCCAGCTCCGGGTAGTTGTCGCCGTTCGCGTCTCCCCAGGCGACGCAGGACGCGAAGTCATCCGTCCCGAGCATCGTGAACGACGCGACGGTATCGAGCGTGCCGGCGTTGTTGTGGAATACCTTGATGCCGTTCGGCTCGCCCAATTGGTCGTTGTAGGCTGCGGCGAGGTCGAGAAAGCCGTCCGCGTCGTAGTCGCCGAACGCCAGGCGCAGGACCCAGCCCACTCCCTCTTCGGCGGTCCAGGACGCAACCGTGTCGAGGGTTCCGCCGTCATTCCGATACATCGTTACCTTGCCGTGCCCACCGCCCGGTATAACCTGCCCGACAAAGAGGTCGAGGTCGCCGTCGTTGTCTATATCGCAGAACCGGACCGCGTCGCTGGGATTGGTGTCCGCGGCCGACCAGCAGGGGAGAGTGTCAAAGACGCCTCCGTTGTTCCTGTACACGCAGGCGCGGTCGTACTCAACGGGCGAGGAGTACACGTCGCCCGCGCTCACGGCGAGGTCGAGGTCGCCGTCCAGGTCGACGTCGCCAAGGCAGCAGTCGAACGACGAATGGCGGTCCGCCGCCTTCCAGGCCGGAGTAGTGCCGAGCGCGCCACCGCTGTTAAGGTAGATGCGCGCAAGGTGGTCGCCGTTGACGCCGCTGCCAAGATACGCGACCGCGAGGTCGGGCAGGCCGTCGTTGTTTACGTCGCCGGCATAGCAGTGGCCGTAGAGACCGCCGTCCGCGGAGCGCCACGAGGCCACCGTATCCAGCGCGCCAGAGTTGTTCAAGTACACGCTGTTCCGATTCGTGGCCCAGTCGTTGCCGTTCGATATGAGGAAGTCAATCCACCCATCGCCATTCAGGTCTGCGAACGCGCCGCCGGTCGAAATGTCGTCGTCAATCGAGGTCCACGACGGCGAAGAGGGAAGGGGAATCGCGGCGAAGCCGGCCCGAGGGACGAATACGGAAAGGCCCAAAACAAGGGTCAACACCAGCCTGGGGAAGTCTCTCATGATACGGCCAGTCTAGCCCAAAGCCTCCGTCGCGTCAAGCGGACAGCGGCGCCCTGAATCCGAAACCGAATCGGGTTCCTGCCGCCTCCCGTGCGGCTAGCGGACGCTCTCGGCTGGTTCCGGCTCAGCCGGATGCCTCAGCTTCAACTCCTCCAGCGCGACCGTGACCGTGCTGTCCTTGGGGTTGTACTTGACCGAGTAGCGGGTCGGATAGTAGCCCTCACGTTCGAACGCGGCCGGCTGCTTCACCTCCACCGAAAACGACGGCTTCGAGTCGAGGAACGACAGCGCGACCATCGGCTCGAGGAATATCATCGCACCGTCCTGGAAGCCGTACACGAAGGTGGCGGTGAAAGGCTCGCCGTGCAACTCGGGAGCCAGCGTGTCGCCCCAGTGTGTGCCTACGCTCGGCTCGGCCAGGGCTGCCCGGTAGTCCTTGGGCCGGAAGCGGGCGGGCACGGGCGTTGTGTCGGAACCGGGCGAGATCATTCCGACTTCTTCCGACGTGATGAAGTAGAATTCGACATCGAAGTGCGGCACGCTGTACGCCTCCGGGGCATGCCCCAGCGGGTCCCAGCCGACGACTACGGTGTTGTAGGGTGGGGTCGGCATCTCCTGACCGGGCAGAGGGGCCTCCACCTCATCGTATGCAGACGGCAGACCGGCGAGCGCTCTCTTGTTCATAGTCACGCCCAGCCTGACTAGATTGCCATCGGTATCGAATTCGGTCCACGACCACACGTTGCCCTTGCCCAGGCTCTGCTTCGGCCCGTTCAGCCGCTTGCTGCCGGTGCAAGACAAGAGGACGGTCACGAGCACTACTGACAGCAGTGTCAGTACCGTTCTACCATTCACATTCGCTCCTTGTTGTTGGCCTCGGGTCCAGTTCACACTTGATTCGACCCTGACCGACACAGCGAGGATTCAACAGGCGTCCGGCCCTTCAGGCGCGGCACCTCCTACCTTACTTCTATTGTCGTCTCGGAGTAGATGTCTTCGTGTAACTCGACCCACGCCCGAACCCGGTAGGGCCCCAGCGGGATTGTATCCTCGTCGCAGGAGAGCGGGAAGTCCAACGTCTCCACGCGCGTTCCGAGCGGTTCAAGTTCCAGGTGGCTGACAGCCGGATACTGGGCGCCTGGGAACACCATCCGTTGGCGAACACCGGTGCTGTCGTAGAAGTCTATGCGGTATTGACCCAGAGATGGAAACTCCGCGTCTATTCTCCGGCGCGTCTTGTTGGTGAATGTGAGCGTTCCCGAGAAATCATCCCAAGGGCCGTAGACGTACCTGCCTGACCTTATCTCCAGCTTCAGATTGGCGGGCGAGAGGTCGTGTTCTGTCCCGCACCCCCAGACCATCAGCGCGACAGCCCAGGCGCTGGCCAGAACCGCCAACCGTCCGACGCGTTTCATCGTAGACATGCTACGACTCGCGGGCGGAGGTGTCAAATTCGCGAGGCTGCCCAATCTGCAGTCTGAAATGCCTGCGGATGCGGTCCGCTGCCCTTGAGGCGCGTCGGGCGCCAGGAGTCCCTTGCAGTGTCCCTGGAAGTACGCTTTCTTTCATCACATCTTGGCGGCTACATCCCCGGCCCGCGGTTCTGCCTTCCGGTATCTGCACCACGACTCCTGAGTTCTCCGGGTCCGCCTCGGCGGGCTCATCAGGACGCGAGCCGGGCCTGCGCCCGGCTCGTGATTGTCGCGGCCAGCCGCTGCTACTTCGCTGTGACCACCCGGTTGATTGCGGCGAAGCTCGACCCGCGCGTCACGAAGTAGACGCCGGGTGCGAGCCGCGATACGTCATTGGCGCCGGTCCTGAGTTCCATCACTCTCCGTCCGCTCACGTCCAGCAGGTCCGCCCGGTCTGCGGTCTTCTGTCCCCGGTCCTCTATCCTCAGCGTTCCGCGCACGAGCGACGGCGTGGAGCCGCGCCTGGGCGGATCAGGCGCAACCTGCTCTGCAACCCCGGTCATCCACGGCGCGTTCCAGAACATGCTGTCCATGCTCGCGTAGTCCACGAATACGCAACCCCCGCCCGTGTCCGGCGAGCCGGTCGAATAGAGCAGCAGTGGCTTCCTCATCTGATCGCGTAGGGGCTGCCGGCCGGTGACGCGCAAGGTGTCGGACCACACTCCGGGGTTCGTGGCCGTGGAGTAGCAGCGGTAGAGCCGGCGGAAGTCGTTGTACAGGCTGATGTATGAGATATTCATGTAGGTGTTGCCGGGCTGGCGGTAGGGTTTGAGGTCGGGCCAGACATCGCCCGCGCCGCTATCGCTCGGCATCGCCTGCGGCGTGGTGAAGGTGTTGCCGCCGTCGGTTGTGTAGCAGGTCAGGAGGGAAATCGGGTTCCGGCTTCCGGAGGCGTTGATCTGGTGGTAGCCAAGCCAGGCTACGGCGCTCGTTTCCGGGGTGGTGAAGGCCGGGCAAAAGACCGGTTCTTCGATGTAGAACGTGTCGGGCCGGATGTCCTTCTCGAACCAGCTTGCCGGGTCACCGTAGTTGTGGTTGGTCAGGGTATTAATCTGGCCCTGGAAGTCCGTGAGCCGTACCGCCGTGGACAGGTACTGCCACTTTCCGGCCCCGTTCTGGTAAGAAACCTGGTTGAAATGGCGAAAAAGGACCGTCACCGCCCACGTCAGTCCGTAGTCGGTCGAGCGGAGCATCTTGCCGTTGGTGCCCGAAGTGTGCACCGTGCTGTAAGCCGTCCCGTACAGGTAGTAGCGATTGTCGTTGTCGCGGCAGAACGCGAAGTCGCCGATGGTATCAGCCGCGCCCACGAGCACCGGTCTCGCCAGGAAACCAGACCCGTCGAGGTTGAAGCGGGCAACGTAGACGTCGCCGCCATTGTCGGGGTGCAGGTAGAAGAGGAAGATCCGGGCCGAGTCGCCCTCGCTCACCACCAGGCCGACCTTGCTGTAGCGTACGCGTGGAGAATTCTGCACGCCGCAGAGGACGTTCCAGGTCACGCCGTGGTCGGTGGACACGAATACCCGTGCGGTGGAGTCGGTCAAGGCGGCGGCGGCGTACATCGTCCCGTCCATCGTGTAGTCAGCCGCGGTGCTGTACGCCACGCTGCCGCTGATTAACGCGTCCGGCCCATACCAGGTCGCGCCGCACGGCGCCGGCGCAGGCTCGGACTTCGCCGCGTCCTGGGTGGGAGGCTGGTTCGCCAGGTAGAGCCCCTGGATTCGGGCGTGGACCGCCTTGACATCGGAGTCGTCGCCGCTTGCCTCTGCCCGACCCAGTTCCGAGCGAAGGGCGTGCATTTCAGGCGTCTGCTCAATCGGGCTCAGCGGGCCGAGCGTGGTCGGCGAGCCAGCTGGGGCAATCGCCGGTTCAGGCGCGCGCGCCGTCATGTCGCTGGTCGCGGGCGCTGCGAAGGCCAGCGCGGCGAGCAGGCCGAGCAGCGCCGGCACTATCACGTACTTCCTCATGGTGTCTCCTTCAGGTTCAGTACTTGCGGAATCGACCCACGTCCGTGCTTTCACGGCGGACTGTATCGATTCTAACGCCGCCTGGCGCCCTGTCAACGCCGCCCGCTCACGCCGCCCGCTCACAGCGCCCGCTCACAGCGCCCGCTCACGGCTTTCGGTTAATGGGACTGGAGCCGCAAGCTGTCGGCCGTCAGCGGCAGGCTGTCTGGGTTTGGGCCGGCGGTGGGCTTGAAGCTCGGCGAAGCCGCCAATCTGCAATCTGAAATGCCAGCGGATGGCCGGGCGGAATTGGGGCATCGCCCGATGTCCCTGACGCGCGTCGGCGGTCGGTACCACCCGCTGCTGTAGTCCCAGCTACCGGATGAACACCGTCTTCAACCGTCGGGTCGTCTGACCGTCTTGGACATGTACAAAGTAGACTCCGGGTTGGAGCCTTCCTGTCAACCGGACCAGCAACTGGCCGGGGACATCGATCTCGATGTCTGACAATCGGCACGCACTCCTGCCACTGGCATCATATACGATCGCTCGGGAACGGTCGCGGCCGGGCAGCGAGGGCTTTTCTCGATCGCTGGTTCTCTCTTCGATGCCCCCAGCGCGGTCAGGCTTCGTCTTGACGAAGTATGCTTTCGTGCCGCCATACGAGGTTGTCCATCCCGCCACAATGTAGCCGCTGTCTGAGGCCTGCCAGATGGACGAGGTCAGTTCGGTTCCTTCATCTCCGACCGTCTTTGTCCACAGCGTGTCGCCGTCGGCGTCAGTTCTGACAAGCCAGATGTCAGCGCCATCCGCAGAGGCGTCGCCTGCATATCCGGCAATAATGAACCCATTGTCAACCGTCTGTTGAACTGCGTATCCGTAGTACGGTTCGCTCTGATACACTCTCGTCCAGAGGGTCTCGCCATCGCCATTCAGTCGGATGAGCTTGTTACTCGACCCGAGGCGGACGGAACCAACGAGCGCAGCGACCGCGAATCCACCGTCAGTTGTTGTCGTCAACGAATTCCAGCGCACACTACCGTTGCCGAGTTCCTTGACCCAGAGGTCGTCCCCATTGAGGTCTGTCCGCAGGAGCCACATCTTGCTCTCGGTCTTTGCCAGTGCGGCGTAGCCGCTATCTTGAGTCTGGCGAACCGCATAGCCTTCTTCGTCCGGTCCACTATGTAGTTTCGTCCAGAGGGTCTCACCGTTAGCATCCGTCTTAACCATCAGAAAACGGCCGCCGCAGTGCCCCACAAGGACGTACCCGCCGTCGAAGGTCTGCCGGACGTCGTACGCGGCGCCCAATCCGTACGTTCTCGTCCAGAGCGTATCTCCGTTCGCGTCTGTCTTGATAAGCCAGGGGGCATCGAGCGGCAGGTCGGAAACGCCGTAGGAGCCGGCGACTATGAAGCCCCCGTCTCGAGTCTGCTGTACTGACCAGGCGTCATCCGCGTATGGACCACCATATGTCCTTGTCCACAGCGTGTCGCCCTTGGCGTCCAGCTTCAACATCCAAGCGTCCATCGTGGCTTTAAGAACTGACCTTCTGAAGCCGACCCCCACGTATGAACCGTCAAACGTCTGACAGATCGAGCTGCATTCGTCGTGTGCGTCACCCCCATAGGCTCTGGTCCAGCACGTGTCAGGCGGCGATGCGGAGAGATAGGACGCTAGAAAGGTCGCTGTCAGACATGCTGCCCGCACCGCCACTGGACGGGGCAGAGCGCGCGTCTCGCTTCCAGTCTTCATCACGGTCAGGAGAGACTGAGTCTCCATCGGCATCGATAATAGCTGCGCGACAGTCTGTGTCAAGTCGATGATGCCAGACGTACCCGTGACAGACCTGACGACGAAGTCAGTGACGAACCTGTCGGCGAACTCAGGTTCAAACTCGTCCTCAAACCTGCCGACCTGCTTTTCGACCTGCCCAAAGACAAACTCCTCGACCTACCTGCCGACCTACCTGGCGACGAGCTCAATGACCTACCTGGCGACGTTCTCACCGACAAACCCGAGAACAAACCCAGTGACGTGCATCTCTGCAAGCCTGCCGACCTACCTGCCCACAAACTCAACCACTTACCCTTCGACAAACCTGCCGACGAACTCCTCGAAGTACCTATCCACGAACCCTCCCCCGGACGACCCCCCCGGGGTGGAAATCAGCCGGAGTATGTCCGTTTTGGCGACATCGGCATGTATACGCATGAGAGCGGTAAGAAAGGAGCTGTGTATGGCTGTGAAGTCGATCCGAAGAGGTCTGAACCGCGAGACGCGGACTCTGCTGGAATACGTCCGCAGCGCAAAGTGAGGCTCTGAGAAGCGTCAGTATGGAGTCGGGGCAACAGGTTCAGAAAGGGCCCTAAGTCGTAGAAGATAAGAACCTGGCAAGGCTGCCCGAGAACTTCTCTCAAGGGTGAGGGTCGCCGCGAGCCCGGAAAGCATCTTCGGGATGGAGCCGGCAGCAGACGAGGCAGAAGTTTACTGATAGGATACAGGACCGGCCGAGGGGAGGCGGCTCTAAGCGCCCGATTCTAGGCTGGTT
>Ga0136653_10001193_pt1 | contig 14135 bp, 8 predicted proteins | sample LakKivw275mmetaG_FD_94866 | JGI IMG/M metagenome (GOLD analysis project Ga0136653, IMG submission 94866) | Anoxic lake water microbial communities from Lake Kivu, Rwanda to study Microbial Dark Matter (Phase II) - Lake Kivu water 275m metaG... | ecosystem: Environmental > Aquatic > Freshwater >... | reverse complement strand
CTTCTATACCGTGCTTTTTAAGCCAGGAAAGAACATGCGACATGATAGGCCTGCCGCATATCGGGACCAGCGGTTTAGGTCTGTCGACAGTAAGAGGATGGAGCCTGGTGCCCATCCCGCCCGCCATGAGTACTGCTTTCATAAGCTATGTGCAATAGACCCTGTAGTCCAGGTCCGGGAAAAGATTGTCCTTTGATGCTATATCGTTAAGATATCCTTCGTCAATATTGCCCGACTTAAGCATTTCAAAAAGCTTTGTGAACCTTTCTATATGGTCTTTGCTCCTTTTAACGGCATAAGGCACGGCAGTTCCGGTCTTCATGATAAAGGCCCAGTCGGAGGCCTGTGCCAGAAGAAGTTCTCTGGCTGCCTGGTTTAGCGCTCGTATTTTTTGGGGCGAATCATTATTCAACCTTACAGCATCATTGGCCAACTCCGTCATCCTTTCCGCGGCTTTGTGCAGATGCCTGTATATCCAGTCGTTGCTGCCCTCCAGCCATACCTCATTGTATCCCTTATATCCCCAGCTGCTCATAGAGGGCTCTATGACCTGGTTCCTCTTGTTCTCGTCAAGGTACTGGGACGGAGTGGTCAATCTTATCGTGTCCTGGTCGCAGGCGAGCTTTCTTATCAAAAAGTCAAGCCATTCGGGGCCTTCGAACCACCAGTGGCCGAAGAGTTCGGCATCATACGGAGAAACAAGTATGGGCTTTTTACCAAGCAGGTCATAAAGGTGTTCTACCTGCTTTTGTCTGTTGAACATGAAATTGCCGGCATGATCTGCTGCCCTGTCCAGCGCCCAGCGCCTGTCGTACGGCTCTTTATGGTTGGTCTCTCCGGTGATGCGGTAATACTTGATCCCGGTGTTCACCCTTATCCCGTCGGAATGGATATAGGGCTTCATGTATTCAAAGTCAAGGTCAAAGCCTATGTCCCTGTAGAATTCCCTGTAGTTATAATCTCCCGGATAACCTTCTTTTGCGCTCCAGACAGCCTTGGACGATTCTATGTCCCTTCCAAAGGCCGCGGCGCCGCTCCTGCAATAGACCGGCGCAAAGATCCCGTACCTTGGCCTTGGCGAGCCGTGGAGGATGCCGTGGGTGTCAACAAAAAAATATCTGATCCCCTCTTCGAAAACATAGCTGTCGTGCCCCGGGAAATAGCCGCACTCCGGAAGCCATATACCGGATGGGGTCCTTCCGAACACATCCTTAAAGTAACGAGCCGCCACTCTTATCTGTGCTCGCGAAGCTTCTTTGCAGGTTTCCATCAGCGGCAAAAACCCGTGAGTGGCGCCGCAGGTTATCACTTCCACGCAGCCGGAGTCGAGAAATTTCTTGAAGGCCCTGGTCAGGTCCCGTCCGTATTTTTCGCAGAAGACCCATCTGGCGTTCTCGAACTTGTCTTTGTACATGTGCGCCAGCCGATTGAACTGGGGCTCCCATTTTGTCCTTTCGATCTCCTTATAAGCGAGTTCTATAAGGCTGTTCATGTGGGCTATATAGCGCTCCTGCAGCAGATCGTCCCTTAGCATGGCTATCAGTGTCGGAGATAGAGAGACCGTTATCTTAAAAGGAATGCCGTCCCTGATCAGATTGTCAAAGACATTGATCAGCGGTATATAAGTTTCGGTTATAGCCTCGAAAAGCCAGTCTTCCTCAAGAAAATCGCTGTGTTCCGGATGGCGTACGAACGGAAGGTGCGCATGAAGCACCAGCGCCAGATATCCTTTTTCCATTACTGGGTTCTTTTCTCTACAACCTTGGTAATGGAGCGCTTCATGTCGCCTTTTGCATTTTTTGCGACAATGGGTATTTCCTGTTTGCCGTCAGGAAGTGCAAATCTCAGCGTAAAAGAACCGTCCCTTCTCAACTTTACGGGAAGCCCCTGTACCGTAAGCTGCGCAGAAGGCTCTGTTGCGCCGTAAACAATGAGCTCGGTGCTTGCTACCAGCCAAAAATCCTTGTTCTCCTGCGGGGATTTTTGCATGAAACTGGACGGAAAACCCGAGGAAAGCTCTTCATGAAGCCTTCTCTTGAGGAGCTCTTTTATGTCGCCGGATGATTTGCCCAGCCCAAAGCCTCCGGAAAGAGAGTATATCTTGTCCCAGTCTATGGTCATCCATTCTTCGTCAACTTCATCTGACATTCCGTCCCTTGGGGTGGATACAATGTTAGACCTTGCCGCGACATAAAATTTACCGCTCGGATCCAGAAAACCTATGTCTATGCACCAGCTTCTATTGGGTTCTCCGATATTGACGTACCAGTTCTTTGCATGTCCGGTAAGCTCTATGTCAAAGGATCTGTTGGCGTTCATTCCGGTAAAACTGATGCCGGAAACATCATAGACGCGCAGTATCCTTTTGGACCTTGAGAACTCATAATGTCCCATGGCCGACTTTAACTCGTCTATCTTCCAGTCGGCAATCTCCCAGTAAGCATAGATCCAGTGGGGATCTCTGACAAGAAGGGTTATCCTGCAGTCCGAATATCCGTCGGGCAGCTCATATCCCCTGCTCTCCATCATCTTTTGCATAACAGGACCCGCGGATCTGAAACTATCTTCCTGAGGCTGCGCGGGCAGCCCTGGGGTTACGGGCGCTGCATTGAGCACAACGTTCTTTGGCTTTTTTGAGGGTGCTCTTTTCCTGGCCGGCTTTTTTGCCGTGGTAGCTGCCTTTTTTGCTGCTTTCGGCCTGGCTGCGGTTCTCTTCTTCTTAGAACTCTTTGCCATGACAACCCTCCTTGTCTATTAACTAACCCGGCATACCGGGGTTGTTAAGGAACCTTACATTACCTCTCTAAGATATTTTGCCGCTTCTTCCGGCGGGGTCGGATTTATGTAAAGTCCGGTGCCCCATTCAAAACCGGCTGTCTTTGTCAGCCTCGGGATTATCTCTATGTGCCAGTGGTAGTCATACTGTATCGTGCCCCAGTAGTCCGGCCTTCCCGCTCTTGCCACCACATTTGGGGCCGTGTGAATGACATAGTTATAAGGAGGATCGTATAGCGTCTTTTTTAATCTTATCAGGATATCCTTGAGCATCCTTGCGCACTGCTTGGTCTCTTCTTCGCTCATTTCCGTAAAGCCGTAGTAATGCTTTCTCGGCAGCAGCCACACCTCAAAAGGGAACCTCGAGGCAAACGGGGCAAAAGCGACAAAGTTCTCGTTCTCGGCGATTATTCTTTCGCCAAAGCTAAGCTCCTGCCTGATCAGGTCGCAAAAGATGCACCTTTCCTTTTCTATGAAGTACTGTCTGGCGTTGGAAAGCTCCATTTTGATGTACCTGGGAGTTATCGGGGTGGCGATCAGCTGCGAATGTGAATGGGAAAGCGAGGCCCCCGCGGCCTCTCCGTAATTCTTGAACACCAGTACATATCTGAACCTCTTGTCCCTTTCAAGGTCCCTGATGCGCTCTTTGTAGGCCCAGAGTATCTTTTCGACCTGAGCGTCCGCCATTTCGGGGATCTGTTCGGTGTGCTTGGGGCTTTCCACTATCACTTCATGCGCCCCGATACCGCTCATCATGTCAAAAATGCCGATACCGGTCCTGTTGACCTCTCCTTCTATGACAAGCGCAGGGAATTTGTTGGGCATCACGCGCACCTGCCAGCCCGGAGTGTCCTTGGCAGTGCCTGGCTTTCTGGCGGCGATTATTTCTGAAGGGGTCTTGCTCTCGTTGCCTTCGCAAAAGGGGCACATCTTTGGCTCCGCTGCTACCGAGCTCCCTTTTTCTCCGGCCTTAAAATCCGAGGGCCTTCTGCCTCTTTCCGTAGAGATGATAACCCAACGGTCCGAGATGGGATCCTTTCTTAGTTCAGGCATCTGCTGCTCCTTCCTTGATCGTCAGTTTGATCGAAAAATCCAGAGAACCCTCCGGGTCAAGTTCTAGTTTGTTATGTAGCAAGAGACAGGAACCCTGATAGGTCCGCTCAAAGCCCCCCTCGGACTGGGAAACAGTTTCGATCGGAAAACGCCACAGATCGAATCTTTTGCTTCCGTCTATCATTATACTTAACGAGCTCCATTTGTCAATCAATACAGCCTCATAGATCTGCTGCGAAATGCCGCTGCTTGCCAGCTCGCAGTTCTGAGGTTTTTTGCCGTCAATAACATAATAGCGGTCGGGAGCATTGCCTGCCAGAAGCGAGAGGTTCAGCTCTGTCCCCATCCACACGGAAAGAGGTTCTTTCGAAAGGTTCTTCACATTCCAGGAAACATCTATCTCGCTCCTGTCGGAATAGAGAGTAAAGGTCTTTTCTATCGATACGGGCTTAAGTGTTCCGCTGCAGCGGACCTTCCCTTTTCTTGTGAAGACGACCTTAAGATCGTTCCTGCCGTAGACCACTTTGTGGCTGTAGGGTGCAAGAACAAAGTCGCCGGCCTCGCCGTATTTAGAGGCTGAGAACTTCTCTATGGTGGTGTCGGGATCGAGAAAATGGTCGATAAAAGAGGTCCTGCGGTACCAGTCGTAATTGAGATATCTGTCCAGGCCCACTTCTTTTACCCTGACGGCGTCGTGGATGCTGGAGGTCCCTTCCGATGTGCCGGTCAGGGTAAGTTGGTGCAGATGGCTCCTTAAAATGTCTTTGTGATAGACCTCTTCTCTTCTTGTAAGAGTGTTCATCAGGTTAAAGGCCTTTGGCCTGTAGTCCAGTTCAAAGGCGCAGCCTCCGGTTTGAGACAGGTATAGGTTCAGCAGACGGCTGCTGACAAGGACCTCTTTTTCTCCCTCTTTTAGGTGGTCCTGTACTTCCGCCTCCAGCCAGTTACGGGAAGAATGCACAAAACTGTCGGCCTTGTTCTCCGCCTTGATAAGGTGTTCATAGATCGCATGCCTGAGGTAATTTAGGTACAGCCCGCCGAAAACTCCGTGCCAGTACGGGCAATTGCATTGCCCCTTCCACAATTCGTCAAGCATCTCTTCTTTTTCAGCCCAGGAGCCCTGTAGGGACCTTTCGGCCTTTTTGGATACCAGAAGCATCTTTTTGTGCATATAATTGCTTTCGCTGTACTTTACGAAGAAATTCCTGAAGAAGCCCCCTTTAAAGAACTGTTTGTAATACTCTAATTTTCCTGCGCCTTTAAGTTCTTCAAGAATATGGGCGAATTTTTTGCCGGCACCTGCAAGAAGGGCCCACTCCATCATCTCGTAGTAAGAGGCCGCCGGCAGATAAATGCTTCCTTTTGCGGGGCAGCGGTCCATGTACTGCGAAAAGGTCATGGTCTTTATCCACGAGCTGTTCTCTTCAAGTGCCCTGAAAAAGTTCTCAAGCCATTTTTCCTCGTATACCCATTTGTGGGTGCCGGGCCAGACCCCGAATTTTTCGCCGTCGTCCCCTATTATTGCCGCCCTTGTCCCGCAGTCCGTGGCAATAGAGGCAAGGTGGTCTATGGTCTCTTTAGGAAGGCGGAACGGCATCAGATAGCGCAGCGTCTTGCTGATGGGGAACACATTTATGGCAGAACCCTGATCTTCTGTGGCATAGTAGCCGTTCAGGTCTTTTTCTTCCAGTCCCGCGCTTATAAAGTGGTAATCATCCAGCAGAGTGTACTCCACTCCCGAGGAAGAAAGAGCCTTTGGCAGATTTGGCTCCCACACCCTTTCCGCCAGCCACATGCCCCTTGGCTCAAAACTAAGACGGTCGCGGATGAACTGTGTCTGCTTCTTTATCTGGCCGTCCTTGTCGCTGTCGGGAACTATCGAGATAATGGGTTCGTAAAAACCTCCGGTCATTATTTCGATCTGACCTTTTGCCGCCATGGCCCCGAGTTTTTTGATGAACTCCGGATGTTTTTCTGATAGCCACTCAAGCAGCACCCCTGTGTAGTGCACTGTCATTTTTATGGACGGGAATTTTTCCAGCACCTCTATAAAGGGCAGATAGGACTTTTGATACGCGTCCTCGATCACGTGGTCAAAGTTCCCCACGGGCTGATGGCAGTGTATGGCGAATAAAAAATTGATCTTATTCATATTTTTATCTTATACGAACCATGATTCCGCTTCAAATTCCTCATCGGGACAGTTAAACACTATTATGCCTCCCTTGGGCCATCGCTCAAGTTCTCTGCCTTCCTTTTTTACCGTTAAGGCAAGATTGACCTCGTCTTTGGGTGCTATCCCAAGGTCCTTAAATGATGCTGCAACCTCTAAGACCTTTTTTGCTTCGACCTCTATAACAGGGCCGCTCTCCTCAAACTTGCCCGCCTCCGAGAGTTTGAGCAGAGAGGCGGAGATCTTTCCTTCCCCTCCGCAGGACAGCACTATCCTGCAGTGCCCCGGTTTGGTTATGTCTATTTCAAAGGACAGGCCTTTCATGGCCGAAGAACAATTAAGAGCTATGGAGGTGTCTATCCTGACAAAAAGTTTTTCCATGCTGAACCCGTAATATATGTTCCTGACTATCGTCTCTGCCTGGTGCATGGCGCCCCTTGCTGCGTCAACACTGTAAAGCCCTGCAGAAAGCCATTCGTAGTAATTCGTTACTTCCCCGTCAATTTTTGGGTCGATCAGGTAGACAGGCTCTCTTGCCGGTTTTATGGATTTAAAGGCTTTTATCGGGGTTTCCAGCTCCCTCGGGTGTTCTCTGCCGATAAGTTTATAGATGTTGATCAGATGTTTTCTGAACAGATGGTCAAAATCCTCGTCGTTGTCAGAACTGTGGTCGTCCCCGTACCACCAGTTCCAGTCAGATCCCTCTGCAATGTAGAGTTCCTCAAAAGCTTCTTTGGGAGGGTCCTTTGCTTCCATGAGAGCTGCTCTTGCGCTGCTCAGATAGTCCCAGGCCCTGTTATCTTCTTCATGCCCTATCCAGACTGCGAAATTATTGTTTATCCAGGAACCGGGAAAAAGCTTGTTCAGGTTGTTATAAGGGCCGTTGTGTTCAAGAAAATCATTGACCCTTACGGTCTCAAGCACCGGATCTGAGGAAAGCATTCCGTAGAGCTCATAGAAGAAATCCTTTCCGTTATTCTGATAGTATTCCCACGCGTTCTCTCCGTCAAGGATTATGCTTACCAGATGTCTTTTTTCTTCGCAGGCAAGCAGTTCCGCTATCTTGCGCAGTTTTGAGACCACATCCGCGGCCGCGTCCCTGGGGCTCCACTTGGAATAGATGAACCCGAGGTCGTCGGAGAGCCTAAGATCGCGGAAGATGATGGAGACCCGTTCCTGGTCCCGTTCCAGAGTATAGGGGGCAAAAAGCTCGGAGGCGCTGGGCCTGCGGCCAAGGGATGCCGCCAGTATCTGTTCGTCAGTTGCCATCCACTTGATGCCTGCTCCTGCAACCAGAGGGACCATGTCCTCCGATACAGAACCTTCAGAGGGCCACATCCCGGATGGCTTTCTGCCAAAGCGCTTTTCATAGAACTCAACGGCTGTCTCTATCTGGTGTTTTGCGTCCTCGGGATGTTTAAAGCTCTTTTTGGGAAGGATTATCCCCGGCAGAGCGCCCCTTGCGGCTTCGCTGTCGCACAGCAGCGGCAGTATGGGATGATAGTACGGGGTTACGCTGACCTCTATCTGGCCTTTTTCCTGCAGTTCCCTGTATTTGGGGATCACCAGCCTCATGATGTCCATCTGTTTGTCAAATAGGGCTTTTTTGTCCGCTTCCGAAAAATTTTTGCCTTTTGCTATCAATCCCTTTATCGTTTCGTCCTTTTCCTTATGGATCTGCCCGAACCAGGCAAGATTGAACCAGATCTGAAGGTCAAATAATTCCCTGTTGGAGAACCTTTGAGACACTTCCGCTATCTCTTCTATCGTTACGAACCTGCCCCTCTTTAGCAGCAGATCGGCATATCTGGGATAGGGCTTTACCATGGTGCCCCAGTTGGCCATGAAAAAATTCTTAAGTATAAAGATCTTTTCGTCCGGGTCAAGGTCCTGCGGCTGCCTGATAGACAATTCAAGGTATTTGTCCCTGGCAGTTCCCGCCGTATAGTCCTCTATCTGCGCCAGGAGCGAAGGGACGACATTGTAAGTGGACCTTATCTGTGGAAAGTCGTCAAGATAGGCGGCCATGTCAAAGTAGTCTTTTATCGCGTGGAGCCTTACCCACGGCAGCATGTATTCGCCCGTTACAAGGTCTTTATAGAACGGCTGGTGCATGTGCCAGACAAAGGCAACGGAAAGCTTGTTCCTCATAATTATAAAGGGATTATATCATTCCTTTACAATTTTCCAAAATCATTTTCCACCATTTCCAGCGTCTTGTACACTTCTTTTGCGCGCGAGATGACCTGGGCAGGAAGCCCCGCAAGTTTTGCCACCTGGATGCCGTAGCTTTTGTCCGCAGGGCCGTCAACTATCCTGTGCAGAAAAATAATTCCGTCCCCGTCCTCTTTTACGGAAATGTTCATGTTCTTGATCCCTTTGTGTTTATCCGCAAGCGAAGTGAGTTCGTGGTAGTGGGTGGCAAAAAGCGTCCTTGCTCCTATTTTTTCGTGAATGTGCTCTGCCACTGCACAGGCGATCGACATCCCGTCAAATGTGGCCGTTCCCCTGCCTATCTCGTCCAGAAGTACAAGGCTGTCTTTTGTGGCATTGTTTAAGATGTTAGCGGTTTCCAGCATCTCTACCATGAATGTGGATTGTCCCATATAAAGATCGTCCAGGGCACCTACTCTGGTAAAGATCCTGTCGGTCAAAGGGACAGAGGCGCTCTTTGCCGGAACAAAGCTTCCTATATGGGCAAGGAGCACGATCAGAGCCACCTGCCTCATATAGGTCGATTTTCCCGCCATATTGGGTCCTGTCAGCATTATGAACGAGCCGTTCTCATCCATCACAGTGTCGTTGGGAACAAAGAGATGGCGCCCTATTGTGTTCTCCACCACGGGATGGCGGCCGGATATTATGTGTAGAGACGCCCTGCAGGGCGTCTCTACAATCACCGGACGAATGTAATTTTCGCCGGCCGCAGTTTCGGCCAGCGACAGAAGTGCGTCTGTCGTTGATATTGTGTCTGCAATGGCCTGAAACTCCTTTATATGCCTTGCGGTCTCTTCCCTTATTCCGCAAAACAGTTCATATTCCATCTCAACAAGCCTTTCCTGGGCGTTAAGGACCAGGGCTTCCTTTTCTTTGAGTTCCGGTGTTATGAACCGTTCGCAATTGACCAGGGTCTGTTTTCTTATATAGTCCATCGGAACATATTTAAGGTTGGATGATGTAACTTCTATATAATATCCAAACACCTTTGTGAACCCGACCTTGAGTGACTTTATCCCGGTCCTTTGTCTTTCTTTTTCTTCAAGGTCGGAGATCCATTTTTTGCCGCTCAGGCTGGCTCCCTTTATTTCGTCCAATTCGGTGCTGTAGCCGCTCTTGATCAGACCTCCCTCCTTTATCTGGAAGGGAGGATCGTCATTTATTGCAGCCCCTATCAGGGCAGCGACTTCGGCAAGAGCGTTAACTTCGCCGGTCTTTTTTAGCATGGGAGAAGTGCAGTTCTTTAGCAGTTCTTTAATGTCCGGAAGTTTGAGAAGGGATTCTTTAAGAGCTACAAGGTCCCTCGCATTCGCGCTCTTTCCGGCGGTCCTGCTGGAGAGCCTTTCGATGTCCCTCATGCAGCCCAGGGCCGCAAGCAGCCTCTGCCGCAGCACTGCTTCTTTTGACAACTCTTCCACGGTATCCAGCCGGAGATCTATCTCCTTTTCATCCTTCAGAGGATAAAGCAGCCAAAACCGGAGCTTTCTTGCTCCCATGGGGGTGGCGGTGCGGTCAAGTATTGAAAGAAGGCTGCCTTTATAAGACCTGTCCTTGATGGTCTCCACCAGCTCAAGGTTCTTTCTTGTAGAAGGATCTATGCTCATGAACCGGTCGGTGCTGTAAGGCGACAGTCCGGTTATCTGTCCGAGTTCCGTTCTCTGCGTCTGAGCCAGGTATTCGATTATAGCCGATGACGCGCAAAGTCCCTGTTCCTTTCCCGAAAACCCAAATCCCTCCAAAGAACTGACCCCGAAAAACCTCTGAAGTTTTTCTGATGCCAGCGCCGGGTCCGATAGGTCTTTGATGGTGTATTTTGTGGCAATGATCTTTCTTGAGGCAAGAAGAGAAACAAGTTCCTGGTCATTTTCAAGTGTTTCCGGGGCCAACAGGCACTCTGCCGGAGAGATCCTCTCGATCTCGTCAAAAAGCGTTTTTCTTGCGCCGCTTCCTTTTATGTCCAGGGACTTAAAGAGACCGGTAGAGGCATCCGCATAGGCAAGGCCGATCCTGTCCCGGCCGAGCGAGACCGCCATCAGAAAATTATTAGTTTTTTCAGTGAGCATCGACTGTTCCATGATCGTGCCGGGAGTAATGATCCTGGTTATCTGTCTTTTTACTATGCCTTTTGCCTGCGACGGGTCTTCCATCTGTTCGCAGATAGCGACTTTATATCCTTTTGAGACAAGTTTAGAGATATAGGGTTCAACGCTATGGTAAGGGACCCCGCACATCGGCGAGCGGTTCTCCCCTGTTCCTCTTCCCGTAAGCGTTATTTCCAGTTCGCGCGAGGCAAGTTCGGCGTCGTCTTCGAACATCTCATAAAAATCTCCCAGGCGGAACATCAGTATAGCGCCGTCTGTCTGAGATTTTATCTGACGGTACTGCTTCATCATCGGGGTGGGCTCTGGCATGGGGATGAATTACTTTCTTATCTGGACCTTTAATTTTGATTCAAGGGCTTCCATGACATTGTTGTGCGCCCGGTTCACTTCTTCATCGGTTAGGGTCCTTTCTCTTGAGCGGTAAAGGACAAAATAGGCAAGACTCTTTTTGCCTTTGGACTCGAACCTGTCAAAGATGTCCGTAGCTTCCACGAGAGGCCCTCCGGACTGTTTTATGGTCTCTACAATGGTTTTGTGGGTAACGCCTGCGGGTACGAACATGGCAATGTCCCGCCTTACCAGAGGATACTTTGGCGGTTGGACATAAACGGCCGTTTTTTTCTCTGTTTCGGGGAACTGCTCCAGGTCAAGTTCAAAAACATACACCGGTTTGGAAAGCCCGAAAGAGCCGCATATGGCCGAACTTACCTGCGACAGGAACCCGATCTTCTTTCCTCGCACAAAGATATCGGCGCTGGTCCCCGGCTCGCTGTGCGGATCTGCCGACGGCTCAAATGACGCTCCTTCTATCTGCGCCGAGTCGAAGATGTTCTCTACAGCACCTTTCAAAAAAGAAAGGTCCTGCTCGAACCTGTCCCCTCCTTCGAGACCCTTCCAGACGCCGCCCGTAAGAAGTGCTGCAATTTTGTTGGTCTCTTGCGGGACTCCCGAAGTCTTCTTAAAGACCCGCCCTATTTCAAATAAAGCGATATCCTGTTCCTGCCTGTTAAAATTGAACTCCGCCGCTTCAAGCAGTCCGGGCAGAAGAGAGCTCCTAAGATGTGTCATTTCTTCCACCAGCGGGTTGTCGATCTCTACCGCGCCCTCTATAGGCATCAGGGCCTTTTTGCAAAGTTTTTCCCCCACCATGCTGAAGGTCTTGGCCTCGTTAAAACCGCAGGAAAGAAGGACCTGCCTCACTCCGGACTCGCAGGCGTTCTTTCTTTCGTATAAGACCTCGAGTTCGTTCTTTTTTGAGGCTGCAATTGTCCTGACCGTTTCGGGGACCTTGTCATACCCGTAGATCCTTGCTGTCTCTTCTATGAGGTCGATCTCTCTTTCTATGTCGCCGGCCCTAAATAAAGGCACAGTTACCTCAAGGCTGTCCACCCTGTCTGCCACCCCAAAACCCAGCCTCTCAAGGATGAGCACGGCTTCTAATTTGGGTATCTCTATGCCGAGCACCTTTTTTATCCTGTCCAGCCGCAGGTTAATTTTTTTGGGAGTTCTCGGGCCGGACATTATGTCGATACTTCCCTTTGCGACCTGGCCGCCGGAAAGCTCCGCTATCAGGGCTGCCGCTCTGTCCAGATAGGAGGAGACTCCGTTCCAATCAACGCCTTTTTCAAACCTTGCAGATGATTCAGTCCTCAGTTTGAGCCTTTTTGAAGTCTTATTGACCGCTGTCGGCTCAAAATAGGCGGATTCAAGAAGGATACTCTTTGTGACGGCCGAGACTTCGCTGCTCTTTCCTCCCATCACTCCAGCAACCGCCACAGGCTTTTCGCCGTCGCAGATAAGAAGGTCCTTATCCGAAAGTGTCCGCTGCGCATCATCAAGCGTGGTGAGTTTTTCTCCGTTCTTTGCCCTGCGAACTATTATTTTTTTATTGTCAAGCCGGTCAAGGTCAAAGGCATGCATAGGCTGGCCGGTCTCTAACATTATGTAATTGGTGGCATCCACTATGTTGTTGATAGGCCTCATCCCGCTCTCGATCAGCCTTTTTTGCAGCCAGTCCGGCGAAGGCTTGACATGCAGTCCTGTTACAACCCTTGCCATGTACCTGGGGCACAGGTCCGCATCCTTTACTTCTACCGAGGCAAAGGAAGAAACCAAAGAGGAGCTCTCTGCAAGGTTCGGCAGGTCCAGTTTAAGCGAAGTGTTAAAAACCGCGCACAATTCCCTGGCTATCCCGATGATACTGTGGCAATCGCCACGGTTTGGAAGGATATCAGCTTCCAGTATCCCGCTGCTGTCCGCGCTGCACTCTATTCCGCAAAGCGAAAGCCTTGCCGCGGCTTCCTTCGCGGTCGCCTTCAGGTCCACAAGGTCTTTAAGCCAGTTGTATGGCGCTTTCATGTCAGAACTGCCTCATTACACGCAGGTCGTTCTCAAAAAAGACCCGTATGTCATCTATCCCGTACTTTAGCATTGCGATCCTTTCTATCCCCACTCCAAAGGCAAAACCGCTTATCTGTTCCGGGTCATATTTAACCGCCAAGAACACATTCGGGTCCACCATCCCGGATCCCAGTATCTCAATCCAGCCGGTGTTTTTGCATATCCTGCACCCAGAACCCTCGCACACAAAGCATTCGACATCAACTTCTGCCGAAGGTTCCGTAAAAGGAAAATAACTGGGCCTTAACCTTACTTTCCTGTTTTTTCCGAACAGCTCCCTGCAAAAAGCGGCAAGAGTTCCTTTAAGGTCCGAAAAAGTTATGTCCCTGCCCGCTGTAAGTCCTTCTACCTGATGAAATACGGGTAGATGCGTAAGGTCGGCGGCGTCCCTTCTAAAAACTTTTCCGGGAAAGATCGCGGCAAAAGGCGGCTTGCTTTTTTCCATGTACCTGATCTGTACCGGAGAAGTGTGAGTCCTCAGCAGCAGGTCGTCCTTAATATAAAGCGTGGACCACATATCCCTTGACGGATGCCCGGCGGGTATATTAAGCGCTTCAAAATTGTAATACTCGGTCTCTATTTCCGGGCCTTCTGCAACGCTGTAGCCCAGGCCCTTGAAAATAGCTATGACCTCTTCCATGGTCGTAGTCAGGATATTCTGCCTGCCCTTTGGAATCCTTTTTCCGGGAAGTGTGTGGTCAAGTATGCTTCCGGGACCGGAAGTCCCTTTTCCCAGAGCGGAGGTCTTTTTTTCTACTGCTTCTTCGAGTTCTTTTTTTAATTTGTTGAGCGCGGCCCCGGCTTCCTTCTTTTCTTCCGGCTTAAGACCGGGAAGGTCCTTAAGGAGAGCGGCAAGCAAACCTTTTCTCCCAAGAAAATGGTTCTTTGCAGCACTTAATGCGCCCGCATCCGGTGCAGAACCGATCTTTTCTAGAGCCTCAGTCCTCAATTTTGCTATCTTTTGATGCATCTTTGTCTTACCGCCTCATACAACAAGATCGAACAGGAAACTGCCGCGTTAAGCGATTCCGCTTTTCCTATGATAGGGATGGCCGCGGTCACATCGCAAAGGGCTTCTATTTCCTTTGAAATACCGGAAGCCTCATTACCAATTATGATAGCAGATGGCAGGGTAAAATCAACTTTTGTGTAAGGTGTCTTTCCTTTCGCATCGGCCGCTATCAATCTTATGCCTTTTTGTTCTTTCAGCGTTTTAAGGAAAGGCGCAAGGCCGCAGCCGTTGACCACGGGGAGATGAAAAAGGGAGCCCCCGGTCGATCTTACCGTTTTTGGATTGTAGATATCAGCACTGCCTTCAGAAAATATGACCGCATCGGCCCCCGCGGCATCGGCGGACCTTATTATAGTCCCGGCATTGCCCGGGTCGCTGATGTCGTCCCCTATTACAATAAGAG